>Ga0209042_1000060_pt1 | contig 145196 bp, 177 predicted proteins | sample SaaInlV_200m_DNA_6_FD_184649 | JGI IMG/M metagenome (GOLD analysis project Ga0209042, IMG submission 184649) | Marine microbial communities from expanding oxygen minimum zones in the Saanich Inlet - SI037_S2LV_200m_DNA (SPAdes) (version 2) | ecosystem: Environmental > Aquatic > Marine >... | reverse complement strand
AAGCATTTCCTTATCTAAAAGAAAACCTTTCGCCATACACATTTTTAATATTTCGCTTGCCATTTTTAATCGAACTTTTTTCGTAAAATTGAGGAACTACATTCCTGTGGGAATTGTCCTCAGTATTTATTTAAGTATTTATATGCCAAGACTATCTACTAACATAGCCTCAACTTTATCAAATAAATTTGATGGAATCGATAATTTAATCTCTCTCGTCCTTCCATGCCTCCCTTTAGAGATCACTTTAGCATTAATTAATCCTAACATATCTATTTCTGCCAATATATCTGAGATTCTTCTTTGAGTCAACGGATCAGTTTTTGTATCTCCACATAACTCTTGATAATAATTATATACGTCTCCTGTAAAAAATTTATCCCCGTCTTCCCCTTTAGCCTTTTTAGTAAGTTGTATTATAGAATATAAAACCAATTGAAATTGTTTTGGTTCCGAATCAACAATATCTAAAATTTTATCCCTCTCCATCTTATTATTTGCAAGATCTATATAGTCTTCTTCAACTAATTTTTTTCCTTCCCTCTCCGACAATTCTCCAGCAATTCTAAGTAAATCAAGAGCCCTACGTGCATCCCCATGTTCCCTTGCAGCATACGCAGCACATTTAGCAACAACACCATCTGCTATAGCTCCCTCCTTAAATGCCTTCTCACAACGATTATTCAAAATCTCTTGTAATTGTATCGCATTATATGGTGGAAAAACAAACTCCTCCTCACCTAGGGAAGACCTAACCCTTGGATCAATATTCTCTAAGAAAGTTACATCATTAGAAATCCCTATCAAAGATATCTGAGCATTACTTAATTCAGAATTAAGACGTGTTAACGAATATAAAAATCCGTCAGAGATTTTCTTAACTGCAGAATCTATCTCATCAAAAATAAATACTATCAATTGTTTCTTTGAATCAACCAATTCAATAAATTTTGACCAAACCTGATCTGTAGGTAAACCTGTGGTGGGAATTGTCCCCCCTAATTGACGAATCAATGCCGCCAGAATCCTATACTCTGTATCTGCAACCTTCTTCAATTTACAATTCAAATATTCAAACTTAATTTCTACCCCCAATTCCTCAGCTTTCTTCATCAATTCATCCTGGACATATTGGATAGATAGAGTCTTTCCAGTCCCAGTTTTCCCATAAACAAACAAATTACTCGGTCTCTCTCCCCTCAATGTAGAAGCTAAAATACTTGCAATTGATTTTATTTGTTCATCCCTATGGGGAATTGATTCAGGAGTATATCTTACTTGAAGAACCCCTTTGTTTTGAAACAAACTATTATTAATCGCCGAATCAAAAATATTCCCTAATTCAACACCCATTTTTATCCCCCATTATCACCATAATTAAAATATAGGTTGAGACTTTTTAAACTTTCATATACTTGAAAATATGCCTTCCCACCCTTTATTTCAGATGGAGAATATTTTGTTAAATTTATTTCTCTATCTCTCTCCACCACAGACTTAAATAAAAAAAAGAATAATCTTCCGTCGCTGATAACTTATTTACATTAAATTATCTAAAATACATGATTCTACCCCCTACCCCTTCATTTCCCCTCCAAAAGAAATTCAAAAAATAAAATAAATACCTTATTCAATTCCCCAATAATAATTACCCACTACAATATTCTCCCCACATATCCCTTCTTTCATCTAAATAATTGTTCCTTCCAAAAATATAATCAATCTAACATAACTATCCTAATATACCATATTACAATATAATTATTACCATATACTATAATCAAATATACACTATTAGAACATATATAATACAATATAGGTATATATAATATATATAATATATAATATAAATATTTATAAATAAAAATTATAAAAAACAACAATTTAAAAGCCATAATACTTATAAAATAACTTCCAAATGAAATGAAGGGGTAGCAGAGTTATACATAAAAAAGGAGTAATAAGTGCGCACAATCCAATGATTAATAGAATAATCTCAATTTTTACTAAAAAATACACCTTTATTTCAAATAGATTTTATTATTTATTTCTCTTAACAATCTTTTGAATTTTTTAATGATTATTGATCCAAATTAATAAATTAATAAAACAAATTTTAAATTCTACCAATAAATTATATCACTCAATCACACAAACATTTATAAATAATTTTCATTTCAACAAGCCATGGATAAGAAACCTTTCAAAGCACTTCTTGGAAAACAGATCGTAACCAAGGAAGGAAAGAAACTTGGTGTCGTTAAGGATATTACTTTTGAGGCAAGAACAGGAGAATTAATACACCTTGTTCTAAAGGATTTAACAACTTATACTTCAAATCTTTCATTAGAAAGAACAAAAGATAGAGAGGCATTGGTACCTTACAATTCAGTAATTGCCGTCGGTGATTTCATTGTTGTAAGTGAAGAAGATTTAATGTAGAAATATAGTAACTTTCTTAGTACAATAAACTTTATAAACCAAATTTATCAAAATATAACATGGCAGAAAAAACAAAAACAATGAACATTGTAGGATCTAACTTAACTAAAGTTAGTGGTGAAAGGAATCCTGACTTTAAGGGAAAGCTAGAATTGAATACTAATATTAATTTAAGGTCTGTTGAAAAATTCAAATCCTCCCAGGCAAAACAAGAGGTTCTAAAGGTAGATTATCAATTTGAGATTAAATATGGTGAACTCGGAGGAGTATCTATAGAAGGAATACTATTCATCTCTGCAGACCCTAAAACCATAAAAGAAGCAATAAAGGATAAAGCGGACAATAATTACAATTCTCCTACCCAAATGGCTATTATGAACATTATTATTCAAAAATCTTCAATAAAAGCCTTCGAAATTGAGGAAGAACTCGGACTTCCAATACACATTCGGCTTCCTACACTACAGGCATCCGAAAACAAAAACTAAATCTTTCCCTTTTCTAAAATGCCTTTAAGAAATCTACCTTCCAAAATTCGTGCAGAACTTGACCAATTTTCAATTGGTGGACACGTTCAAGCAGAGGCAGCAATAGATAACATGAAATCTTATGATCCTACCCAAATTAGTGGAGATCCACACTCTACATACCATGTAGGTAAGAATAAAGAAGCCTCTGTGAGGAAGTATTTATGCCCCTTTTCCAAAGATACTGTTATCCAAACACAACATGATGGCAAAATCCAAACAGTTTCAGTACCCGAAGAGCATCGTAGGACTGCATTACTACTACAATTAATAGCTTTAAACAATTTATTATCTAATAATTCTTAAAAAATTTGATTTTTTTACATAAACTTTTTCAAAAACTAAAAAATTTACCAATTTATTTTATCATTTCTCAATTCTTTTTGTTAACAATGGGTAACTTAGTGAAAACCTATAACAAAATATATAAAACCATTAAACTTTTACAGATTATATTAAAAAAGAGATAATAAAAATATAAAATGCCTACAATTTCTCAAGAAAAACGCGAAAGAATTTCAGAACAGATACTTCATTATCTATTTGGGATCTTTCCTAAACAAGTTTTTACTTCAGATATAGCAAAAGAACTTGCACGTGATGAAGAATTTATAAAATCATTACTAATTGAGTTACAAAAAAAAGATTTAGTGATAAAAATAGACAAAAATCCTGAAGGAATAAAATATTCTCGCAGACTTCGATGGAGAATCTCTAATAAGGCACACGAAATTTATAAAAAAATGCAGTAGTTAGAAATTTTCTAAATTTTTCATCACTTTCCCTAAATTTTTCACATAATTTTCTAAAATTTCTAACTAAAAAATTTACCAATTTATTTTATCATAAACTATTATTTATTTTTCATTATAAACCAAAAATTTATTGAATTATTTTTTTATTTGTGAAATATATGAATAAAAATTATTTTTTATCAGTTCTTTTCTAAAATTTTCTAAACGGACAACATTAATTATTTTTTAAGCCAATTTACTCAATGTTCCCTCCTTAAATCCAAAATATATTTTGCAAAACAACTATCATTATAAACTCTCCAACATAAATGAGAGTATGGATCCTCTCAAAGAAGCATTTCAGAAGATAAAGGAAGACATTCTACTCATAAAAACAGAGCTTTTAGACCTCCAAGAACAGCTATTTGACCTCAAAAACAGACAAATAGAGTCTCAAGAACGTCCAATTTCTCCACCAATTCAGACAATTCAGACACAAAATCCTTCTCAAATAGTCCAACAGACAGACAGACAGACACAAAACATGCCTTTAGAGCCTCTCTCCTACCCAAATTCACCTGTTTCCATAGGAAATAGGGGGGTTCCAACAGACAGACAGACAAACCAACAGACAGACAGACAGACACAAAATCCCCCACAAATGTCCAATTATATGAATAATTCTGACCCTATCGATGATTTTGAGCGTGCAAGCAAAATTCTTGATTCCCTAGATAGTATAAAGAAAGAAATAAGGCTTAAATTTAAACGCCTAACCCCTCAAGAAATGCTTGTTTTTTCCACATTATACAGCCTAGAAGACCAGAAAACACCTGAAATTACGTATAAATTACTCGCAAAACAACTAAATCTTAGCGAGTCTTCAATTAGAGATTACATAAATAAACTTACAAAAAAAGGCGTTCCAATTCAAAAAATACGTCAAAATAACAAGACAATTACACTTGAAATCTCCCAAGATCTAAAAAACATTGCTAATTTAGCCACTATAGTCAATCTAAGAGCACTCTAATCACCGTCGATAAAATTAAAATAATAGAAATATTTAAATAGTTATTCTCCCAGGTGATAAAAGATGATATCTAAAGATTGGTTTATAGGATTTATTGAAGGCGAAGGAAATTTTAATATATCTCTTTCAAAGGCCCTAATGAAAAAGTCAAAAAGTTACCTATTTGAATTTTATCCAATTTTACAATTCAGAATATTTCTTCGAGAAGACGACAAAGAAGCACTAGAAAAAATAAAAAACTTCGTCGGTGTAGGCAAAATTTATAAAAAAAGTTACAAATATTCCCGAAAAAAAGGCGTAAACTCTCAGGATCAGTATGTTTATATGATAACCTCTATTAAAAATCTACTTGTCCTAAAAGAGCTCCTTATTTCTTCTAATTTTCATACTAAAAAGAAAAAAGATATGGAAATTTTCTTTAAAGTTTTAGATTTAAAAATTGAAAAAAAACACTTAACTCTCGACGGTTACAACGAAATTATGGCCTTAGTTGCTAATCTAAATAGTCTGAATAGGGAAAACTTTCGAGTTAAACCGGTAACCGAATAACTTCCTATGTTTTATCAGCCCTGAATCTTTCATACTCAGGTTAGCCTTACCCCCACTTATACTCACATTTCTCCATTTAACCCCAAAAACTCACATTTTAGCAAAATATTAACCATCAAGACTCAGATCACTTTGATCTTTACCCTAATAACTCTCATTTTCCTCTCTTTTTAACAAAATTCAAGGTTACTTTAACCTCACTTTTCATCTAAAAGGCCCTTTTCATTGATTTTCTGGATCTTCCTTTTGGTAACTATTAATCCTTTATCACAAACACTCACATTTCCTCCAAAAACCTGCTGTTTTTTGGAGTATTAAACCATATTTAACTCTCACTTTTCGACTTTTTCACTAATTTTTGCCCTTTTTAGCCCCTTTTACCTTCACTTTTACGCTTTTTACGATTAATGCCCTCATTTTCTCTGGAATGAACAATCTCTTCTTACCATTTGCCTCTCTTGCCTCTTCGATTAGGCCTTCACTTTTCTGTTTTATAGTGTTTATTTGGCCCCGAATAGTACTCTTATCTTTCCCTAACAATGCTGCTAGATCCTCATAACTTAGTCTCATATCTGCATTTAGAAGTGCCCAAACAATAGCTCTTTCCATTACAGTTAAATTGTCTAAAACGCCTGTTTGAACAGCCGTTTGGACAGGTGTTTGGACAGCCCGCGCCAAGGGGTGTTTATGGACAACTGTTTGAGGTTGTTTGGACAAACCCTTGGACAGTTGCGGTCCAAAGAAAGAAATGAAGTCTTTTATCTCTTCAAGATCACTTTGGATAGAAAAAATCTGAGCCTTTAGTTGACCCAATTCACTAACCTGGTTCTCATGTTTTCCGTCGAGATGTTTAATCCAATCCCCTACTTTTGAGAAGTCTTTCTTAACATGATTGAAAGAATCACTAACTTCTTTCTTCAATTTCTCCATTCTCTTTTTGTGTCCAAATAAACCAAACATCTTATTTATATTTAAGAAACATGACTTATAAATGTTTCGCCCTGTCCAAACAACAAACACCAAAATTACTCCATTTTTACTTCAAAAAGCCTGGTTGTCCAAGAAAAATGGGCTTTGTCCAATTCTTAAACGACCCCCTCTTATCGTCGCTGTACCCTCTTTCTTCCCCTATAATCGCTTAAACAGCCGTCCAAACACCCTTATTTATTTGTTTAAACACCCACGCCCCGTGGCAGCTGTCCAAACAGCCACAAAAAATGAGATAAATTCATTTAATCTAGTTCCAAATAAACAAATCTCTTTCCATAGAAGAGAAAAGGCGAAGCCTTTTCGCAGCAGATTTTTGACATATCTCAAGAATTGGCTGTCCAAACAGCCACAAAAAAAGAAACAAAATAATAAAAAATAAATATCTCAGACACCCTTACCTCAACTAAAAAAGATTGATAATCTCATAATGAAACCTACCAAAAATCCAGAAAATCCCCCCAAAAACAAACGGAAAAGTCTCCAAGAAACCTTTATAAAATCTAATAACCTTGTTAAAACATGCAATTTAAAACGAAGGTGATATATTCTACAGTCTTCGCAGCATTACTTTTAATAGCGTCGATAGTAATGCCGATAGTTCCATGTAGGACTGCACCAGTTGTTCCAAACCCTACATACAAATGGGCAATGTGTTCCTTAAATCCTGATTCAGTAATTTCTATAAACTCTATCAGAGAGTACTTTGGATATACGACCTCCATTACAAACTCTTACTTCATGCTAATCATAATCTCTTTCGTGGCGGCAATGGTATTCTTCCATTTCACCACCAAAAAGAAAAAAGATTAAATAAACACGGAGGTGAATATGGCACAAAACGAAACAGGAATCCTGTCAATTATTACATGGATCGTAGGGATCATTGTATCTTTAGCAGTAGGTTTCGCACTTATCGATGGCGTTATTGCAGTTCCTATGCTTGGAATTGTTAATGTTATTGCAGGTTGGGTAGTTGTTGTTGGCGCAATCATTAGCGTCATAATGGCAATTTTCAGTAAGTAAGCCAACTTTTTTTTATTTTTCCTTCTTGTTTGGGGGGCCCAATAAAACGGCCCACCCAAAACATTTTTTTATTAAACTATTGCCTTTTTAATTAAGGTAACCAAAGTGCACAACCGCCTGGCGGAGACAGAAATAAGTAAGCCCTAGACAACTCATTTGTCAAAAAAACCACACAAAAATGGAAACCCTTCAAAGAAAAAATCAACCCACACTCCAGGAAGGCTTGTATCAAATGAGTCCTCTAATGCTTCCCTGTTATGTTCACTCGGATGGAAGAGTCGAATTTCCCGGAGCAGAACAGATAAAATTTAGGCTAGGGCAACCAAGCGGGTTATCTTCAGATGATCATCCCAGAATCAACCCATCAAGCCTTGTCCCAATAACCGATCCCGAAAAATATATCCGGACAAAAGAAATCGAATTAAGGTCCCTAATAGGTTTCATAAGATCAAAAAGCCAGGGGATTTGATTACAAAAGAAAAATAACGATTCGTTTAATTGATGTGAACTAAGCTAGCCAAAGTGAACACCAAAAACATAATTAGAAATAAAAAGACCCAAAACCTCAAAAAAACATTTCCCTAAAATAAGTAAAATATCAAACCCTCAAAAATCCACAAAAAAGACCCTAAAAAAGACCCAAAACCTCAAAAGTACACACAAGATACCTTGTGCGTACCCGTTTATGAGGGAATTTATACGTAAAATCCATATAAAACCTCCCTAAGGGCACTTTTTTTAAAAAAGAGACATAACCTTCCAAAAACTCAAAAAAATTTGTCAAAAAAATCCACGAAAAATCAGCAAACTAAATAATAAAAATTTGGAGTAGAATAATTTAATTATTATCAATACTTATACAAAGTCAACCAAAGTGCAAAGAACTCAAAATAAATTCGTTTTAAAATTTATCAAATTATAATTTATCAATTAAATCGTTTTCACTAACCTTTCCAAAGTGCAAACCTAAAACTATATTATTCACAAACCTGCCTTAATTCAATCTCCCAAAAATATTAATCAAAAATCTGACATTTTGGCCCTTTCTTCATCAGATAAAATTTCTCCCATTTTAATCCTCGGATTAAAAATCTTTTCAAGAGCAGCAATATGCCTATAGATATTGTTCCCTCTTTTTTCTCCGGAAGTTTTTCCAGTTAATCCGATCTCTTCTTCAAGCGCCTGATCATACTCCCAATTCTCCTTAGTTTGATCCCATAAAAGCTCCCATGCCAGAGGTTTATCCCATTTTCCCAAATTTGCCGCATTTACAAAATCGGATAACTCATTACTATCATAAAATTGGCCAAGTACCCGTGCTTGATACATTCTGCGATTCCATTCAGGATCATTCATAAAAATATCTCTTTTAGAGTTTTATAACCATTTAGGTGCTCTGCCATATACCTTTATCTTAACTCCACCACATAAATCTTTATAAAAATAACTGGCCCAAAAAACATATGGCAAGGGTGATAGGAACAGGACTTTCTTATGATGACGTACTAATTGTTCCAAAATATAATAAAATTTCTTCAAGAAAAGACGTAGAATTTAGGACAAGAGTTACAAGGAATCATTTTATTGATATTCCTCTTATTGCTGCTAACATGGACACTGTTTGTGATAGTAGGATGGCAATCGCAATAGGAAAGATCGGGGGGCTTGGGGTAATTCACAGATTCATGAGTGTTGAAGAACAAGCAAATCAGGTCAGAAAAGTAAAGGAGGAGAGGCTTCTAGCAGCTGCTGCAATAGGGGTAAAAGATGTTGAAGAGAGAGTGAGAGATTTAGTAAGGGCTAAGGTAGATATTCTTGTTTTAGACATAGCCCATGGGCATTCCAAATATGCGGGGAAAACGATAGATTTCATAAAAGCAAACTATCCTGGCGTTGATGTAATGGCGGGAAATATAGCCTCTAAAGACGCCGCGGAATACTTTTTGAGTAAGGGTGCCGATGCAATTAAAGTAGGTATTGGTCCCGGATCCGTTTGTACGACAAGGATTATGGCAGGGGCAGGAGTGCCACAAATTACTGCAATTATGGATGCATTCGAAGCAACTAAAGGAGAAATCCCTATTTGTGCTGATGGAGGAATAAGATTTCCCGGAGATGTTGTTAAAGCACTTGGTGCAGGAGCAAATACTGTGATGCTCGGATTTACATTGGCAGGGACAGAAGAATCTCCAGGAAATATTGTAAAACAGAAAGGAAAAAAGTTCAAAATCTACCGGGGAATGGCAAGTTATGATGCAACAATAAGAAAATTACAACTCAACAAAGAAAAACAAAGAGAAGTAATCAGCGTCGAGGGAGAGAAAACACCCATACCTTTCAAAGGCCCCGTGGAACCAATTCTAAAAAGATACATTGGGGGTTTAGCGTCGGGAATGACTTACTTAGGTGCAAAAGAGATGAAAAACCTCGTCGGTAAAGCAGATTTCATCAGAATAACTGGTGCAGGAAGGAAAAAAAGTCGTGCACATGCCATAGAGAAATAATATATATCATACCACATATATCTTTTTAAACACAACAAAAGTTATGGTATCATGGCAAAAAGTGGCAAAAAAGAATCCCCTTCTGTAAAACGTTATTTTATTACTGCTGCACAAGCTTCCTATGAGGAAAAAGAAAATAAGGAAGGAGAAATAGAGTATTTTCAAAGGGGCGATGTAGCGGATTTAAACAAACCTCTGATGAGGAATATTGAAAGAATGTGTGATGATTACGGTGCAGAACCAATAATTCTTAAAATGAGTGGAAAGAGCGTAAAAGAAGATGTAATGCATGAGTCTCTTGATGGTCTTCCTGAACCCTACAGAGGAAACAGGGCATTAAACAATAATATTAAAATTTCGGATATGGTTGTACCTCCACAGAACGTGGATCCGTCGACTGGAAGACTTAGATTTGCACAAAAAGATACAACCCTGGTTTATGCTCACTCTAAACAAAGATTAAGGGCAGTTCCTTCGAGTAATGCAAAGCTTCCAAAACTTCTTATTACAACCGGAGCAATCACCAACCCAAATTATAAAAGAACAAACCATAAGGGGGATGTTGCGTTTAGAGATCATGCATTCGGAGGAGTAATGGTTGAAGTGATCGGTGACGAAACTTATAATGTCCGGCACGTCCGAGCAATGAAAAACGGGACATTAGTAGATATGGGTAGAAAATATGCGGCAGGCCGAGCAGCCACAACTGCTAAAACCGAAGCACTTGTTCTAGGAGACATTCATATGGGAGATCATGATCCAAAAACAATGGCTGCAAATTACGAGATGATAGATCACTTCCAACCCCAGAGGCTCTTGCTACATGATCTCTTAAATGGAAATAGTGTAAATCCCCACGAGAAAGACAACCTAATTACCCGGGCTAAGCAATGGAAAGACGGTCAGCTTTCAATAGAAAAAGAACTAAAACTCTGTAATGCCGAGTTAAACCGCTTTGCGAATGCTATGGGAACCGGAAAGGTGTATGTTGTAGCCTCCAATCATAACTTTTTCCTAGACAGATATCTTGAATCAGGACGGATAGAGGAAGAACCGTGGAATACAGAAATTGCCCTAAAATTAGCAAGCAAAATGGTCGAAGGAGAAGATCCAGTTAAAGCAGGAATAGAAATGATGGGCCCGCTACCCTCTAATGTTCACTTCCTGGATCTTGAAGATGATCTTAAGGTTAGGGGATATCAATTAGCAAGTCATGGACACAAAGGTAATTCTGGAGCAAGAGGAGGAAACGCCGCTTCAAGAGAACTGGCTCATGGAAGGAGCATATCTGGACATTCTCATACTCCAGAACACCTTAGAGATACCATTATCGTCGGAACAAGCACCAAATTGAGTCTACCCTATACAAGAGGTTCTGCGAGTTCTTGGATGGGTGCTAATGCCGTTGTCTACGATAATGGTCTTGCACAACTTCTTCCGATAATCCAAGGTAAGTGGAAAGCTAAGGGATTTGAGTATTAAATCAAAAGGGATATAAACCATGTTCGCACAATCTTTACAGGTGATGCATGGATAATCAAGAATTTCTTAAGAAAATTGAAGTAGAATTAAAAATTTCGAAAAATTCAATATACACCATTCGTAATTATCTTCGTGCGAACAATGATCTCCTATCCTTTGTAGACAAAACTCCAGACCAGATTACCGAAGACGATGTCAAGATGTTCATGGCCGAGAATCTTTCAGATAAGGCTTCTTCTTCAATTATATTGTTCTTGGCGGCAGTAAAATATGCTTATGTTTCAATATTAAAAAAGGACATAACTTCCTCGATAAGACGTCCAAAGAAAGAAAGAAGGATTCCAACAGTGCTTAGTAAGGAGGAAATTAAAAAACTATTCGGGGCAATTAGCACTGCAAAATCAAAGCTCATGATATCTCTAATGTATGCTTGTGGGTTCAGAGTATCTGAATTAACAAGCTTAAAGATTAAGGATTTAGATTTTGAAGAAAGAATAGGGCACGTTCGTCAAGCAAAAGGAAGGAAGGACAGAATTTTTAATATCCCTGTTTTCCTCTTTAGCGATATAAAAAAATTGGCAGAGTATCAGGAAGAATCCGGGAACGAACACCTTTTTACAAATCCTACAACCGGAAAAGGCCTTTCAACAAGAAACCTACAGAAAATGGTATCTTCTGCAGCTAAAAGGGCGGGGATAAAAAAAGATGTTCACTGCCATACTCTCCGCCACAGTTTTGCTACACACCTTCTAGAAAATAATGTAGATATAAGAAAGATACAGGAGCTTCTTGGACATGCAGATTTATCCACAACCCAAATATATACCCACATATCTACTGAAGAGCTCAAAAAAATCCCCAGCCCCTTGGATGGCCTGATGAATTAACAAGCGAATACAATCTATATTCTAGACCTTCCAAGTTCTTTTAAATGGAAGAATCCCCTAAATTCTATGTCCAAAAGGAAAATAAGAAATGTCCTGAAATCTCAAATGGTTGATGCGCTAGGATTTGCCATCGACGAATCAAATCATGGGGTGGACCATGAAGTATTTGTAATGCTTTGCTCAGATTTTGGAAAAGATTTTGAGCCTTATAAGACAAGTAAAAAAAGAAGAGTTACGGGGGGACCTACAGAAAGAAGATTATTAGAAGATCTAGAGCTTCGGGACTTTAGATACCTCTTTGTGGACCGTGTGGACTATGAGACTTATGGCAATCTAAACCTATTTGTAACTGTAGCAAGGAGATTGGCTTCCCAATTTACTGATCGAGGGAGAGAGAAAAAGAGTCTTGCACTCTATGTTGATGGAAAACTTAAGCCGTCTCAAATAGCAAATTTGAGTAAGGGAGTTTCTATAGATTATGGCCTTCCCCTAAGATCTGTAGGCGTATTGCCAATGCCAAAGAAAAAAAGGAAAAGAGGAAAACCCCTACCCTCTTATCCCATCGTTCCCTTATTGAGCATGGCAGATACGGCCGCAAATTATATCATGACAAAGGATTCAAGGAGAAGTGACCTTGGAGATCTTTTTTCTAATAGAAGAATTGATTTAGAGTAGCTCTCCAATACATTTAAATTTACGGCCCTCTTCAAAAACCTATGACTTGTGAAAAATGCGGATATCAGGATAAAAGAGAGGTAGATATTTTTGGAAGAAAGCTTTGCGGAGTTTGTGCCCATTTTTCTCCAGAAGATAAGGGGGACTGCTTCAATTACATTGCAGAAAAGATAGATTGGAAGATATTAGACACTTTTAGGAAATATAAACAGCTTCCTGGAGGGAAACAAAAATCTGGAATGTCCCGGAAAGCGGAACAGGGAAGGCCAGTAACAAGAGCTCCGTTAGGATATAATATCGTAGGAGGAAAACTGACCACAAACCAAGATTCTGCAAGAGTTCATTCATTATTCAAAACATTTCTCAGCAGAGAGTACTCTCTAAATTCTTTATCCAAAAACTTTGGTCTATCTATAAATGGTCTTAAAAAAGTTCTAACAAATAGAACATATCTCGGAGAAATAAAATTTGATGGTAATCTCCATAAGGGAGATCACAAACAATTAATCTCTCCAGAAATTTTTTATGCCGTTCAGAGAAAGTTAAAAGATTATTTGAAACCACGAAAAGGAAATTTTACTAACAAATCTGCTTAATCTTTTTCATTAGATCTTGCTTCTTTTTCATTATCTACCTTTAATAAATTCCCGATTCTTTTTACCATCTCCTCTTCAAAAGAATAAGCACATTCTCCAGAAAGAAATGCTTCTTCTCCCTCAATTGCTTTCCTCAATCCCTCTTTGTCTTCTTCGCTTTGAGCCCATACTCCCCTCTCTTCAAAAGTTTCCATCAAGGCATAGATTGCACAGACGGCACCATAGAATCGAAGCCGCTTACCATAAAATTCCCGGATATTTCTTAAATAATTTGATGCCATTTCAGAATCCAACCGCCCTAATCGATCCGATTTCTCAATATATTCTTTCTCTCCCCAAATATCTTCCAACTCAACTAACTCTTGAAGATCAAAACATTTCCTAAGAAGTCCTTTGCAAATTTCTCTTGCCTCATCTTGCCCGATGTATCCAGGAATATTCATTTTTTGTTTCACAATGAAGATAAACTATCTCTTAGAACTCTGTCGCATACTTCGAGCCTTAGAATCTCCTGGTTTGCAAGCTTCCTTCCTTCGGGTATCTGCAACTAAAAGATTTCTATCATATGCAAGGAAAGAATTCCTAACATTTTTATCTCCAGTAAATTGTACAATTGCCTTCGCAATAGCTAATCTTGCAGCCTCAACTTGGCAGGAAAGTCCTCCTCCACTAACATTCAAAGCAATATCAAATTTCAAATCTCCAAGAACATCCTCAGCTAAAATAAGTGGTTCACTAATCTCTAACTGTTGCAATTCAGGTAAGAATGTCAAGGGTTTTTTATTAAATGTAACATTTCCTGTTCCTTCAACTATTGTTGCTTTAGCGACTGCAGTTTTCCTTTTCCCAGAAACGACTAATCCGTTCATCTTAATGCCCTCACTATTTCTTTAATTGTAGAATACTTATTTGGTCTTTTATGTTCTATCTTTTTGACTTCCTGACCTTCTTTAACTTCTCCGGATCCAACATAACATTTTAATCTTTTATGGGCCTCTCTTCCCTTTGCTCGATCCCAAGGCAGCATTCCCCTTATCATTCTCTTCAATAATCTATCTGCCTGACGAATATATTTTGGACCCTTTAGTGAACCCCCCCTTCCCATTTCTCTTTTCAACTGGATCTTTTTAACAATAACATCCTTACTTCCCGAAACGATAACTCCCTCTGAGTTAATAACATCTACAGAATTTCCCTTAAGTAATTCTTTAGCTACGAAGGAACCAAGTCTTCCCAAAATCGCATCCTTTCCATCAACAATTATTTTTACCATTTTAATTTAAAATCTTCAAACCATTTAATTTAGGATTCTTTTTCATCTCATCTGTGATAAAAACAAATTCTGCCTTTGCATCTTTGATCTTCTCAAGAGCTTTATCCGAAGCCCCCCATGCAACAATCTTTTTTGCCGCATCTAACTCTCCAGCGCTCAAAACCTTTCCTGCAATAATTACATCTCCCTCAATCATAGAAATTTCTTTCAAATTAACTGCAGGCCATCTTCTTTTTGGTCGTGCTAGTTCCTTAGCAACAACAGGGTTTGTTTTCTTAAGTGTTATAATAGTCTCGACTAAGGTTGGATCCATCTTTGATCTCATCCTTTTCTCGATTTTTGTTTTACTCAATTTTATTTCCATTTTTTATTACATCTCCTCGCGATGGGGAGAGGAGGATTCGAACCCCCGTAAGCACTAAGCTAACACGCCCTTAACGTGTCCCGTTTGACCGCTCCGGCATCTCCCCACAAGATCCCTTAACTTACGATCATTATTTTAATACTTTAGAGACTTCAGAAAGATTAGCTTTCAAAGCCTTCGCAGCCTCGATAAAAATATCTTTGGCTTCAATTTGTCCCCAGGATTCTATAGAGAACAATAATTCATCACCAAACTTAATCTCAACGCCAGGAAAGTTTTTCATATCTTCTTGATCTAACTCGCACTCTGAGGCATCGTTAACTTTCAATTTGTCTCCTTCAAGTTTGAAGACCTTAGGATATAGCTTTGCTAATTCCTTCTGTCCTTCACCTTCCTTAGAGATTGTAATTGCAGGCATTTGTCCATAGAAAACTAATCCGGGAACAAATCTAGCATGATCTTTTCCTTTTCCAGTTGTAGCTCTAGCAACAAGTTCAATTTCTTGACCCTCTTCAAGGAGCACAATAGGCATATCTTCATAGATAACTTCTGAACCAAGTTCTCCAGAAAGAACTTCAGTTCCTTCTTTCTTCCCCTTTGTCTTAAGCTTCATTTCAATAGATTGTCCTTCCTTCAGCTTTTGATTTTTCAAGGGGATTAATCCCAGTCGGTGTGCAATAACCTCATCATATAATGCCGAATCGTTTTTGTAAATGTCTGCTTCGCTAATCGCTAAAATTGAAATTTCGTTAACGCTTCTTCGGATAGCATTAGCTAGACTTATGTTCATATCTGTAACAAACTTCATTTTTCCTGTTTCTTCCGTAATTATTTTCATTGCCATGTTTTTTTATCTGATTTTTAGTTTATAAGTTTATACTCTTCGTCCCCTTCGGCCACCTTTCTTCTTTGGGCCGCCCCGAGGGATACTTGTGGTCTCAGCTATACTGATAATCTTAAATCCTTCTTTAGTTAAAGTTCGAACAATCGCATGAGCTCCCGGACCAATACCTGTAGCTCCAGTCTTCCCCTTCATTCTAACATAAAGAGTTTTTATCTTATAATCCTTACACATATCCTGAACTCTCTTAGCAATAAACATTGCGATAGTCGGATTTGCCTTCATACGGTCATGCTTAGTAATCTGTCCACCAGAAATCTTACCTATCGTATTTCCCGCTAGATCTGTTACTGTTGCAATGGTATTGTTAAAACTAGCATAAATATTCAAAATTGCAGTGTTGTCATCTTTCTTAGTTGCCATTATTATTTGCCTTCCTCCGAAGGTACACTCGGGAGTGCAGCCTCTTCAGATTTACTTTCTTCAACTTTCTCTTCTTCAACTTTCTCTTCTTCAACTTTCTCTGTTTCCGCAGGAGCTACCTCTTCCTTGCCCTCTTCAGAAGGTACTTCTTCAGATACCTTAGCTTCGGCCTTTGGTGCCTTCGCTTTCCTTTCTTTAATAGAAATTTTATCTTCTAAATCCTTAGTAACTAAAAACGAAGGAGAGTTAACTACATTCCCATCAACTAAAACATTTTTGTGAACGATTAACTGTCTTGCTTGTTTGACAGTGTTTGCTAACTTTTTCTTGAATGCCATTGTTTGTAATCTCCTGTCCAATAAATTCTCTTCTGTTAAAGCAAGAACATCCGAAACGTCTCCAATTCCAAGCCCCATCCTGTTTAACTTATCAAAGAATTCTTTTTGTGTTTCTATATCTGATCCAATCAGTGTTTTTGCTCTCTTCCTAAATTTTGAAACCGTGGACTTAGCTTTCCAAATCTCTCTTTTATTCTTTAGTCCATATTTCTTTATCAAAACATTTTCTTCATCCATTCTCGTTCGGTCAAACAACTGTTTAGGCCTGCTGAATAATTTTCTTTTCTTCTTTATGTCTCCCATCTTATTTCTTCTTTACTCCAACAGCACCAGATTTCTTTCTGTTTCTCCTGAAGTTCGATTTAGTTCTCTGACCCCTAACTGGCAACTTAAGTGCATGCCTATTTCCTCGGTAAGATCTAATTTTCTTAAGTCTCTTAACATCAAATTCCTTCCTTAGATCAAGATCGGATCCCTGTAAATGTAAATCCTCTCCACCATCAAAATCCTTCTGCCTATTTTTCAAAAATGCCGGGATTTTTGGATTTTTTACAAATTCCTCAAGCTTTTCTGTTTCTTCAGTTTCAAGATCTTGAATTTGTTTGTTTTTATCTAATCCTAATATCTTACAAATCGCACTAGCAAATGCCCATGAGATTCCTTTAATCTTAGTCAAACCAACAAGGAGCTTTTTGTCCCCCGGAAGATCTTTCCCTAAAATTCTAATTAAGGTAACTTCTTTCTCTTCGTGATTTCTTTTATCTTTTTCCATTTTTTTTCAATTTATCCTATGAAAAGATTATGTCTTTTCAATTCAGTCAGTTCTTCCATAATCCGTTTCTCAACGACTCTTGCCGGATCTGGCATATTGTGAACCCTTTTCTTAATATCCTCAAAGGATTCAAATGATTTCTCGTCCCTCGCCTCTAGAATGGCCTGGGTATGTTTCTTTCCTAGGCCTGGGAGTAACTCAAATTGATGAAGTCGAGTGTTCATCGCTTGTGCACTGTTGAAAAAGTCAACGAATTTTTGTTCGTTTTCTTTAACCGATTTCTCGACAAATTCTTCTAACTGAATTTTAGCAGTCTCAGTTAGCTTCTCTCTTGGACATCTTCCAAGGATGTACTGTACTTTTTCTCTTTTACCTTCTCCGATATAGGCTATTTCTCCTATCTCAAATTTTTCCCCTCTCCGAGGAACCAATTGTAAAAGAGTAAAATGACTAGTCCCAATAGCTTGAGCCAAGGGCATCATTTTGTTTTCTAACGGGTAACCGTATGGAAGAAAATCTAATACTACTGCATTTTCTTCTTTCGTCTGAGTACGAGCATTTCCAAATCTTGATTCCATAGTTAATATTTTTTGACAACATCTAAAATTTTATTTATTTCCTCTTGATCCAAGGAAACTTCACTGACAACCTTGTTTAATTCCGAAGCATCTTCTGGCATAAAATCTACTATCTTTACAATATAAGCATCTTTTAGCTTGATTAAGTCTAGGGCTTTTAACTCATCACTCATTTCTTTTGCCTTCTTAGCGTCCATCTTTACAAACTTTTTAATAAAAACCTTGATTTCTTTTTCTCTATCTGAATCTCCAGCTAATGCCGCAACTTCTGCCATTGTTATTGGGGTTTCTTCTGTGATTACCATTATATCTTTTTTAGGTGTGCAGGGTGGATTATAAACGTTTTCATCTTGTTTCCATCCTTTATTTCAACTAATTTAAACTTCCCTCTTGAACCACTAACCTTTCCACTTTGTCCTTTCAGTCTTTCTGGAAACGAAACCCTGATTCCCTTATCAGTTACTATCGCAACGGTTTCCCCGTCGCTAATTTTCTTAAAGTACTGACTAAGTCTTAATTTCCCTTTTTGTCTGATTCGTTTTCCTTTCATTTTTATTTCCTTAAGAAAGTACTCTGCAGAAATACTGCGCTGTACTTACAACTCGGGCATTGACTACCCTGGTAAATGAAGAAAATTTCCCTTTAAAAATGTTTTCACTAAGAAATAAATCTCTCTGCATCACTGGGAGGTAAAAATTCAACAGAATCTTCTTCATGGATCTCTTCAGGAATGATTAATTCATTATCTTGGAGAGTATTTCCCGTATCAAAATTAGTTTCTGCCTGCGGAACTTCCACGATCACTTCTTCAAAAACTTCACTCACCTCCAAAGGTTCTTCAATAGCTCCCTCACCAACTCTCCCCAAATCTAAGTTTCCTGCAGCCCTTTCCTTTTCCATGTTCTCAACAATTGCCTTTGCCATCTTTTCTCCCCAAACCTGGTACATACATGGCTTACACATATCGACGACAGAACCTTCTTCAACTGCGTCAGAACAATAAATACATCTCTTCATTTTCACCTCTTCTCATTCTCCTGCCAAAACGACTTTTTAAATTTATATGTACCCAAACAAAATTTCCAAGATAAATACACAAAACTTAAAAACTAAACTAGACAATTGATTATATGAGAAAAGAAGCGATGTTGGTTTTATGTATTGTACTATTTTCTATCTCATTCGTGGCTTCAGCGGGGTGTGATCCTAGCATCTCACTAATAAACCAAGACCCATATCCCGCAGTCCCAGGAGATTCGGTAAAGTTAGTTTTTCAAGTGGACAATGTTGACAATCCAGAATGTGGAGACATTGAGTTTAAACTCCTTGAAGAATACCCCTTCACATTAGATCAGGGATCAAAATCTGTCTACAATATTAATCCAACTTACGTTCAAGAGCACACAACCTACCTAATGGCCCCATTCACAATAAGAGTTGACGAAAATGCTTTAGACGGGGATACTCCCATCGAAGTAGGACTATCATTCACTGGACCTACTTTTGGAGAATTATCTGAAAAGTTCGATGTATCTATAGAAGATGTAAAAGCAGATTTTGAAATAACTATTAAGAATTACGAAGCCACAACAAATACTCTTACACTAGAAATTTTGAATATTGGGAAGTCAGACATCGAAGCCCTTACACTAGAAATTCCAGAACAAGAAAACATCATAGTTAAGGGTTCATATAGAAATATTGTAGGAGATCTTGATTCAAATGATTATACAACCGCGGATTTTGAATCAATTCCCGCAGATGGTGAAATAATGGTGAGCGTCCTATACACGGACTCAATTAATGTAAGGAGAAATTTACAAAAAACAATAACTTTCAATTCACAATATTTTGAAGACAGAAATGGCACAGGCAACGGAACTTCAATATGGACTTACATAATTATTCTAATTGTCATCGGAGCAGTCTTCTGGTGGTGGAGAAGACGAAAGAAGAAGCAAGCTGCTCACAGCCATAGGCATTGAAATTCTAAACTTCCTTACTCATACCTAAGAGCATCAACGGGATTAATCTTGGATGCCCTAATGGCAGGAATAACACCAGATATAGCTCCAGTTAATGTAGCAAACAAAATTAGTCCCACAAACAACAAAACAGAAAAATGAGGGCTAAGAAAACCCCACCCCAAATTATCCAACAGAATCCCTCCACCATAACTCACAATCCATCCCAATCCAACCCCGATTACTCCCGCAACAAAACCTAAAAATGCAGATTCAAATAAAAATATTTTGAAGACCTCAGAGTTTCTCCCCCCAATAGATTTGATTATCCCAATCTCTTTTATTCTCTCAAGAACCGAAGTAATCATTGTATTAGCGGTATTAACCGCACTCACCACAACAGAAATTAACGCAATCAAAACAACAAACCCGATTATGATATTCAACGCACTTCCAAAGGCCTCAATCATATCCTGAAAAGATTGGACATGAAAATCTTCCTTCCCTTTATCCAAACCCCTCTCTTTCCGGAGATTCTTTTCGATTCTTTCAATAATTTGATCAATGTTATCTACGTCGACCCTTGCAATAATCCAGCCGTAAGATAGTTCTTCTCCCGGATAAAGTTCCTCCATATAATCATTTGTAATATATATTTGTGCATCATCAGGAGGGCTTCCGACAGATTCATAGAACCCTACAATCTTCATCTTCTCGCCATTAACTTCAAGATTATCATTAACCTCATAAGCTTTTGAAAAGATAGCATCCGGAACTTGGTAACTATAGCCTGCCATAAGTTTCCCCTTTTCACCCTTGTTTAAATCGCGCCCAAAACCAACCTCAATGTTTGAAAATTCCATCATAAGTGGTTTTTCAGGATCATATGAAATCAAAAAGGTATATTTCTTCACCGTGCCTTGTTGTACTTCAGCTACCTTAAATCGCAGGCCAGTAACCTCCTCAACTCCTGAAGTTTTCTCAATCGCCTCTAAATCATCATCTGTTAATTTGAAAGTATCATCAAGCCCAGGAATCCCCGCTCCTCCTTTTGCTTGGATAATTAGTTTATCCGCAGATGAGCTAGAGCTTAATTCCCCAATATAATCATAAAGCCCCCACCCATAACTAATAAAAATAAAAATCGTTGCGATTCCAATAAAAATAGATAAAATTGTAAGGAAGCTTCTAGCCTTCCGGTGTTTCAAATTCCTCAACGAATATTTTATGCTTTCTTCACTAATTACCATGTTATCTCCTTAAGAATCTCATTTTTATTTTGATTGAACCATTGAGCAACTTTAGAATATAGTTTTAATCTGTAAAGTTTTGCTCTTTCAGGGTCATGAATCAACATCCAATAAGAATAAGAAAAATCTTCAATTGCCCCTGCAATAATTATCTCCGGAATAAAACTAATCTCCGTTCTTGATAAAGGATGATGTTTCTTATACTCTTTAAGAAAGAATTTAACTAGTTTTAAATCCAACTTATACTTATAAGTTTTATCTCTACAAGAATATTGCAACATCACAGCAAGGTCCTTAATTAATGTGTCTTTGATTTCTCCAACATTTTCAAAGTCAATTACTCCAACAAGTTTTTTGTTTTTCCAAAGGGTATTTTCCGGACCGATATCCCGATGCAAGGAATATTTTTTCAGCTTTGAATATCCCACTACATTTAAATTATTAAGTAATGGGAGAAGTTTATTTGACTCCCCTAAAAAAATCTTTTCTTTTTCATCTTTAGGAGAATTGCCGATTTCTTTTTGAAAAGATTTTATTTCTTCCAAAATCTCTTCTCTGGCAAAGTCACTATAGGAGGTTTTATTATCTATACCAGAATTTTCTATAATCTGATGATAAATAGCCATCATTTTAGCGCATTCTTTTAATTCAGGATAACCAAATCTTTTTATGTCTCTCCCTTCAATAAACTCGTAAACCCAAAAAATAGAACCTCCTTTTTTGATGAAAGACTCCCTCTTTCTATTTTTTATAGGGGAGGGAATCTTATAAGGAAATTTTTTACGTTTTAAATAATCTAAATATTTTAATTCAAATTTCAATTCCTTAAGTTTTTTACTTTTTCCAAGCTCTCTAAGAATATATTTTCCTTTTGTTGTTCTAACAATCCAATTTAGATTGACAACTCCTTTTTCCGTTTTTTTGTGGGATAAGATTCTTCCAAGATCCCAGCTCCCTAAAATTATTTTTATTTCTTTAAGTCCCATCATCAACCTCTCAACGCATCCACTGGATTTTGTTTAGCTGCTTGCATCGCCGGCGCAATTCCTGCCACCGCCCCGACAATAAAACTTCCCACCAAGGAAAAGAAAACCAAAATCCAATTAATAGTCAAAGGAATATCGGACCCAATAAAACTCCCGATCCCTGCAGTCCCAACAATCCCAATCAACATCCCGATTGTAGCTCCAACCGCTCCCCCAATCAAGCCCATCAAACCAGATTCAATCATAAACTGCATAAAGACATGCTGGTTAGTAGCTCCGATAGCTTTCATAATTCCGATCTCTTTTCTTCTCTCTAAAACCGAAGTTGTCATGGTATTAACAATTCCTATCGCTCCCACGATTATTGAAAGAGATGCAATAATTATAATAAATGCCTGAACTCCCCCTAAAACTGTATTAACTGTCGCCATCATTGCCTGGGGGGTGGATACATCAAAATCTTCCTCCCCTTCTTTAACTCCCCTACGTTTTCGCATCAATTTTTCGATGTCTTCTTTAGCCTTGTCCATCAAATCCTTACTTTTAACCTGCACCGCAATCAAGTCAACATCATCTCCGTAACCCATTAAATCTTCAAGAGGGTCTTCATTCATATAAACGATATTATCAAAGACGAGACTACCCTTCTTTTTTGATATCCCAATTACTTCATAGTCTCTAACTGTCAATGCTTCACCCTGAAGAGAAATTTTATCTCCCACCTTAATAGACTTTTCTAACCCCACAGAATCTGCATAAAAATTATAACCTAACATAACACGATTCCTATCTCCATCTTTCAAAAGTCTCCCAAATTCTGCCTCTAATTCTAACACTTCGTAAGAATAATCCCTATCTTCCCCACTTGGAACGCTCATAGCGCTTCCAAAAACTGCCCTATCATTGAACTCAAGTCTTCCAGAAGGGAGATTTCGTCGTATCGTTCGAACAACCGTGCTAAGTTTATCAATCGCTTCAACATCCCCCACAGTTAGGGGATTAACAACCCCGCTTCCCGGAGGCCCGTAAGAATTCAACCCGCCGGCCTGGACAGTTATTACTTCGGTGGAACTAACTCCAAATTGGGCACTCACCGCCGCCTGCAATCCATTTCCCAAAGTTATCAACGCAACAACCGCGGCAATCCCAATAAAAATCCCAAGCAAGGTTAACCACGACCGAATCCCGCGATGTTTCAGATTCTTAAATGATAGAGCAAAATAATCTCCTAGCATCTTACTTCCCTCCCTTCTTCGCCTGTTTTCCTTTCACTAATTTCTTCTTATCTAGCCCTTTCCTAGATTTTCTATTACCTTTCTTTCCATTCCAGCCATGTTTTCTATGCAATGCTCTCTCTTCAGCTTCAACCTTAAATCCATTCTTCTTATGGGTGGTCTTTTCCACTTTCCCATCCCTTAACCAATAAACTTTCTCCGCATAAGCCTCTGCCAATTCAGGTTCATGAGTAACCATAATAATTGTCTTCCCTTCCTTATTCAACTGTTGTAAAAATTCCATAACTTTCTCACCGGTCTTAGTATCCAAATTTCCTGTAGGTTCATCCGCCAAGATAACTTCCGGATCATTAGCCAATGCTCTGGCAATAGCAACCCTCTGCATCTGCCCACCAGAAATCTGATTAGGATAGTGGTCCATCCGATCTCCCAGATCAACCTTCCTCAAAAGATCCTCTGCAGTTACTGCCCTCTCATAAATATCCGTCCCCTGAAACATCATCGGAAGCATAACATTTTCCTTGACCGTAAGGTTTGGGATTAGATTGAAATTCTGAAAAATAAACCCAATCTTCTTTCCTCGGATTTGTGCCAAATCAGATTCAGTTAATGTTGATATATCTTCTCCATCAAGCAAGATCTTTCCCATAGAAGGCATATCCAAACTTCCAACAAGATTCATAGAAGTTGATTTTCCGCTTCCCGAGGGTCCCATAATCGCAACAAAGTCTCCCTCACTAATACAAACATCAATCCCATCCACTGCCCGGACAGTCGTATCTCCCATATGATAAATTTTAGAAACCCCGGTTAACCGAATAATTTCCTTATCACACTTTATTTTTCCAAGGGCTTTATTCTTTTTTCCACCTATAGAACTCTTCTTTCTCTCCTTTTTATCACCCATAGCTCTTCGAAGAGACAACAATATTTAAAGTTATCCAACAAAAACTTTATAAACCAAATTTTCGCCACTATATCATGATAATTCCCATTAGATGTTTTAGCTGCGGAAAACCAATCGCACATTTGTATAAGAAGTATAAAACCCTAGTAGAAGCAGGAAAAACACAGAAAGAAGCTCTTGACGAGCTAGGTATCAAAAGGTACTGCTGCAGAGCAAAGATCCTTGGACAATCAGATACTCTTGAGTTAGTTAATAAGTTCAAGAAGTTCTAATGATTCTATATTATTTGTAAAATTGTTTGTTTAATAATTAAACTGAAAAATTAAATAAGCCCTCTCTTCTCAAGCGCTTCATCCCGAATTTTCTGGGCCAGATTACCCATTGCCTCGATCCCATCTAAATTCGGGGCATCTACAAAGTTTCTCAATGTGGAATTATACTTCTCTGCCAGTTCATCTAGGACCTCAATTTCCGCAGCATATTCCTCAAGAGTCATATCTAGATCTTCCGGGTAATCCTCCCCAATTCTCTCTCTAAAGGATCGAACTTTCTCCCCTAAAATTTCCACTGCAAGAGAACGAAGCTCTTCATCAGATTTACCTGTCCCGATCTTTCTATAAGTTTTAACACCCGATATTTTCGCGCCCCACTCCCTAAAATAGTGACAGAAGTAAGCGCTACGTTGTTGTGCGGGTGTTTCTATAGGATCTTCCATATTAAATTATCTGTCCCTTCTTCCCAAAAAATATAAAATAGACAGCTTCGTGCGTTCCCATCGTTAGACAGTACAAACACGAACATATCAAGCTTAACTTCTGAGTTCGGAATGGGATCAGGTGTAACCAAAATACTATGGCCGTCTAATCATTGTAGAAAATTTCATTTTATAAACCTATCTATCTCCCAATAAATAAGCTTAAAAACAGGATTTCTGTTCTATGATTGCGAGGGAATGCCGGAGCGGTCAAACGGGACAGACTCAAGATCTGTTAGCTTAGTGCTTACGGGGGTTCGAATCCTCCTTCCCTCATTTCCGTAAGGAAATAGAGGAAAAGAAACTTTCAAAGAAAGTTACTTCCCTCATGCCCTTGTAGCTCAGTTTGGATTAGAGCACGTCCCTCCTAAGGACGGGGTCGCAGGTTCAAGTCCTGTCAAGGGCGTTTCAGACTCGAACCAAGACTGTCGCAGGCGAACAATTCGCTTCGAGCAAAAATCTTGGTTAAATTAATTTTGAGAGATGCAAATTGTGAGTAAAGTCCTGTCAAGGGCGTTCAATAGATTAATTAAGCTTAAAAACCCCTTATCATTATCAAAATCATGCGTGGGTAGTTCAGTGGTAGAATAACTGGCTTCCAAAATCTTCTTTGAAGAGACCAGTTGACCGGGGTTCGAGTCCCCGCCCGCGCATTTTCTAGGGACGAGAATTTCGAGTCTGAACAATTCGCTTTGAACAACTAAACCCTAATTTTGTGAGATGCAAATTGTGAATAGCCCGCGCATCCCCAAACTCTTATAACTTTAAACTCCCTATAATTTCCATGTCAAAAAGGCTACGAAAGATCTTATCAGAAGAACCAATCAAAACCCCTGGAAGTCCATTCTGGAACGTTTTCAAAAGATTCGGGCGAGATGAAGTGATAGCAATGATCATTAATGTTGTTGGGACCACCATTGCAGGGTTCTACCTCACATCTGCATTTCTTCTTTCAATTATCGGTCCGATAATAGAAAAGTTAGGGTTTTTCCCCGCAAATTTTTTAGAATCCTTCAAAATATATAAAACAACTCCCAAGGAGAAAAGGAAATCAAAATCCCACTACTTCAAGGGAGGTCTCAAACGGGGAATGACAAGCCTAGGAGAAGATATCCTTATCCATGATCTGCTGTACATCATCCTTCTCTTTACGGGACTAAAAGTTTATCCTGCAATCCCTATTTGGTTACTTTCTGCTTCTAGCTTCATAATTGCTGTCTTTTTGGTTTCCTTAATTGAGGTCACCATAACTGAAATAAGATATATTGGTTTCAAAAAAAGGATGGCCTATGTGGGATTTAAACCAGAAAATTATATCGAAACAAGATTCCTTATTAGTTCTGAGAAAAAACCTAATGAAATCTTAGACAAGCTTGCAGATCATTTTGACTTGGATATTCGAGAGTTTCTAAAATATGAGGACCTATACTTCGATAGCAACTTTCCTCAATTCTCTGGAAGAAAAGCAAAAGTTAGATTAAGAAAAAGAACAAATACTGAAGGAAAAGGATGGTTGAAAACTGCTCAAGTAATTTACACCAGGGCAAGAGAGAGTCAGCAAAAGAAGGATCAATTTAGATTTTTTCCAATAAAGAAAGAAAAATTCTACTTTTTCCTGGATCAGAGAATGCCCAAAAAGATTTCTAAAATAGAAAATTCAAAAATTAGGAGATTTTTAAAATCTTGTGAGACGGTTCCAAAAAAGAAGATCCTCTTTGAAAGATCCATTGCAAGGAGTGAGGCTTTATTGGCATCAGTAGATAAGCCCCTTAAGGGACGAGATTTCTTTATTCTAGAGCTAAAAACAAGGAATGACACAAAACTTCTTGTTGAAGCAATGAGGTTTGCAATGCAAGAGTTCCCCGTACTCCAAACTACAAAAGGCAAATCAGATATTGCAATATTATCCTAACCCCAAACTTTAAAACCACAAAATTTCTATCTATAATATGACAAAACACCGACATGGTTACGATCCATCTCGTCCGAAAGCAGAAATAGTGACCTCAAGACTTTCAGGATCTGCATGTACTGCAGCATTCCTTAAGATAAATAGGGAAATTCGAAAAGTAGTTGACGATGCAAGGAAAAATTCTCCTTGCACACATGGAAAGATGTATTCCCCAAAAAGCAAAATCTACCACGCGAGATTTAATTGATAAATATGGCCTTTGAAAAAATTTACAATAAAAACTACAAAAAGATATTGATTCTCCCAGCAGTGCTCCTAGCAGTATCCCTGATATATTTGTTTGTCTTCTACGCTCAAACAGGAGATATCATTAACAAAGACGTCTCGCTAACTGGGGGTACAACAATCACAATATCTACAGATATTTCCTCAGTAGATCTTGAAGCAGAACTTTCAAAGACCTTAGACGATTTTTCAATAAGTGCGGTTTCAGATAATGCAGGGAATCAACTACAACTTATTATCACAATTGGAGAAGAAAGGACAAGCGACCTAGAAGCTGCACTAGAAGATTATCTCGGATTTGAGTTAACAAACGAAAATTCCAGTAAGGAAACAACATCCTCAAGTCTTTCCTCAGATTTCTATAAGCAACTTATTGTGGCGGTATTGTTAGCATTCTTCTGGATGGCTGCAGTGGTTTTCATTATCTTTGCAAAAGGAAGAAAATTAAAGATTTGGACAATTATCTTGAACGTTCTATTCGGATTTTTCATGGGAAACTTTTTCCTTTCAATTAATCCCATAGTTTCTGCTGTTATCTTCCTGGCATTCGCGTCATTCTTAATTTATACTTATGTAAAGAATTCAATTCCTGCCTTCGCAGTAATGCTTTCTGCATTCGCGGACATTGTGATGACATTAGCAGTAGTAGATCTTGTTGGGATGAAACTTTCAACCGCAGGAATTGTAGCATTCTTGATGCTTATTGGTTATTCGGTAGATACGGATATCCTTCTAACGACAAGATTGCTAAAGAAGAAAGAGGGAATAAACAGTGCACTTTTCGGAGCATTCAAGACAGGAACCACAATGACCTTAACGTCGATAATTGCGATAACCGCAGCACTAATTGCAGTGTATTCGTTCTCCTCTGTCCTAAATCAGATTTTCACAATTCTTTTAATTGGTCTTGGTTTTGATCTTTTCAATACTTGGATTACAAATGCATCTATAATTAAATGGTACTCTGAGACAAGATAATGGGGAAATTAACTTTTAGAATTTGGGTCCTCATTGCCTTTGTAATCCTTTCCCTAATTTCCATCTTCTCAATTCCTCCAATTGCATTCCAGGACGGAATCCTTGTAGATTCTGTAGTTCAAAATTCTTCAATTTTTGAAAGTGGCCTAAGAGAAGGAATGATAATCCAAGAAATTAATGGGAACACGATAAGTACCCTTCAAGATTATTCGGATTCAATGGCTATCTTTTCTAATCTCAACGAAGGCCAAACTGAAAGGGTGGAGATAAAGACAGATTCAATAGAGATAATTAATTTATTCGATAAGTCCATCATTTCAGATATCTCCTTAACAGAAATTCCTTCCTCTAGGCTAAAGACCGGATTAGACTTGCAGGGGGGCGCAAGAGCGTTTGTAAAAGCAGATGTTCCACTTAATGATGCAGAATTAAACGATTTAATTTCAGTCTCTGAACAGAGATTAAACGTGTACGGACTTTCAGATGTAAGGTTCTTCAAGGTTACTACTTCCAATCAGGAGAATATGATGGGGATAGAAATTGCAGGATCATCTCCTGAAGATCTAGAAGAACTAATTGCAAAACAGGGAAATTTTGAAGCAAAAATCGGGAATGAAACCGTTTTTGTTGGGGGAGAAAAAGATATTACTCATGTTGGTAGAACTGGACAAGATGCATTAGTAACAGAGTGCTTTGCTACACAAGACGGTGGAGAGGCATGTAATTTTAGGTTTGTTATCTTCTTAAGCGAGGAAGCCGCACAGAGGCACGCAGACATTACTTCGGAGTTATCTCTTAATGGTTCTTATCTTAGTAAACAAATAGATTTCTTTATTGATGGGACTAAAACTTCTTCACTAAATATCGGAGCAGATCTAAAAGGACAAGTTGCAACACAAATCCAAATATCTGGATCTGAAGCTGGAGCAACAAGACAAGAAGCACTTGAGCTTGCTAAGCTTGAAATGAAGAAACTACAAACAATTCTGATTACCGGATCCTTACCTTTCAAACTTGAGATCGCAAAGATCGATAAAATCTCTCCAAACCTTGGGGATCAATTTACTAGGCAGATTCTTATGGCGGGACTTTTTGCAATCATCGCGGTATCCCTTCTAGTTTTTGTAAGATACCGAAAGATTAAGGTCTCGATAGCACTAGTCACAGTTTCCTTATCTGAGGTATTAATAATTCTGGGGGCAGCAGCGTTAATCGGATGGAATCTCGATCTTCCCTCCATTGCAGGTATTATCGCGGCAATAGGTACGGGTATAGATTCCCAATTAATTATTCTAGATGAAGCGAGAGATAAACACGAATCAATTAAGCAGAGGATTAAGAAGGCCCTTTTTATTATTTCCACCGCCTTCGCAACAACTTTCGTTGCATTGATCCCCTTAACCGGATTCTTAGGTTTCATGGGTATTGGGGCCGCTTCAGCAGGTCTTCTAAAAGGTTTTGCAATAACAACCCTTATCGGAATCACAACAGGTGTTCTAATTTCGAGACCCGCGTTTGCAGATATCGTAAAAAAGATGGAGGAGTAAAATATGCAATTTAAATGGCACATTCTAATAGGATTCATAGTCTCATTCATTCTAGTCCGTTTCATCGGGTTCTCCCCCCTTGCAGGATTAATTATCTTTTTAGTATCAGTTTTGATCGATGGAGATCATTATCTTTGGTATGCAATTGAGATGAACGATTGGAATCCCCTAAATGCACTCAGGTGGTATAATAATTCAATTCCGAAATGGTTTTCACTTTCGATAAAAGAGCGGAATAAATTTAAGCGAGGGGTTTTTGTTCTTCATAGCGCAGGATTTTGGATAATCCTCCTGATTCTTTCTTTTGTCCACTCTTTCTTTTTATGGGTATTTCTCGGGGTTACACTCCATATGATCTCCGATCTTTTGGATTTGGTAGTTAGGGGAGAACCATTATATAACAAGCTTTGTCCGTTATATGTAATAAAGAGAAATAAGAATAAAAAATCCCTCGGGGAATTATAGCTATTCGGGCCCACAAATACATAAAAAGCCCAAATTCGACCTTCCAGCATGGAGAACAAAAAGGTTCTTGTGAGTGGATGTTTTGACCTTCTTCACGCAGGACATGTAGAATTTTTAAACCAGGCTTCAAGATATGGGGATCTTTATGTTATTGTCGGGACTGATTCAAATATCGAACTCCTGAAGGGAATCAAACCGACATATAAGGAAAAGGAAAGATTATTCCTATTAAAAAATTTAAGCTCGGTAAAGGAAGCGATTCTTGCATCTGGAACTGGAGTGTTAGATTTTACTGAAAATTTAAAGGAGATAAAACCCGAGATATTTATCGTAAATGAAGATGGCAATTCCCCAGAAAAAAGAAAATTATGCGAATCACTAGGAATTGAATATATCGTCTTAATGAGGGTTCCGCACGAGGGGCTTTCAAAGAGAAGTTCAACAGAATTAAGGACCCAAAAATCTAAAATCCCTTCCCGAATTTCAATAGCGGGAGGGTGGTTAGATCAGCCCTATGTTTCAAAACATCATCCCGGACCAAATTTAACAATTTCCCTAGAGCCCACAGAGACTTTTAGTCTCCGGAGCGGAATGGCAACCTCCACGAGGAATAGTGCGATTCGACTTTGGGGAAACTGCATTCCCAATGAAGATCCTCGTCACTTAGCAAAAATACTTTTTAGTTTTGAGAATCCTCCCGGGAAAAAAGAAATCGCAGGAGCACAGGATGCAATAGGGATAATGGTCCCTGCCTTAAATTATGCCTATTACACGGGAGAATATTGGCCAGAGGAAATAAGGACCGTGAATGATGAAGACATTCTCTCCTGGCTAGAAGATAAAATATATCTTATTCCCTTAAAACCTCGGGCGGAGGGCTATAACGTTTTTGAGGGTTGTAACTTAAACGAGGAAAATGCTAGGAATCTATCTGAAGCAGCAGAAGAGTGCTTTAGGGCCATTTTAAGGAAAGATTTTGACTCATTCGCAAGAAACTTCAAAAGAAGTTTTGATGCACAAGTTTCCCTTTTTCCTGAATCTCTTCCAGATTATGTTAAGGAGGAGATAGAAAAGTATTCAGATATAGCAAGCGGATGGAAATTATCCGGTGCAGGGGGAGGAGGATATCTGATTTTAGTTTCTGACAAACCCATTGAAGGAGCAATTAGGATTAGGATTAGGCGAGAGTAATAATTAAAAATTTTATATAAAGTCAACAGTCATATTATCTTCTTCAACCGCTTTCTCAAAAATCTGGTTGTGTGGTTGATATGTGCATCGAGGACAATTTTCTGGTTTTATCTTATCGAACATTTTCCAATGTTCTTCTGAGCCCCAAAAATCAGTTACCTGGGATGTTGAAGTTAAATCTGGGAGTGTTAGCCCTTCATCTCCCCTCCGATCACAACATAATCCAAAACTATATTTTCCTTCAGAAGATTGAGGAGGCATAAAAACTCCTGTCATAAAAATTGCATGACAAGTGTCAAATTCATTCTGTTTTCTAAAGTTTCCATCAAATTTGTGTGTGATTCCGAATACCTTGAATGTGTCTGTTTCGAGTTCTCTTGCCCTTTCAATTTGATCATTAAATTCTTCTAGATCTCCAATACTGAAGGTATCCTTTGGCTTCTGACCCACTTGATCCCAAGGAGTTCCAAAGGGTCTTATATGTAAATTACGACAACCGGTCTCTCTCGCAATTTTTGCAGCCTCATAAACTTCTGAAACATTTCCTGGATGAAGTAAATATTTGTAACTAACTCCGTGACCTTGTCCGGGACCTCCAAGTGTTCCTCCAAGGCTCGCTAATTTTTCTATACCTTTTATGGTTCTATCAAAATCTCCCTGTTTAGCCTTTTTCAATTTTTCCAGTGTTTCCTGGCTTGCGCAATCCATACTAACTCCCACCCAAGTACAATTATTTAGATAATCCATATGCCTATCCAAGTATAATCCGTTAGTAACAATTCCACTCTTAACATTACCCTCTGCCAATTTCCCGACCAATTTCCCTAGGTACGGGTGTATCAATGGCTCCCCCCCTCCCGCAATACAGACAGCATCAACGCCCCACTTAGGAAGATAATCTGCAATTTCTTCTAATGTGCTATCTCCAATTTTCCCAGTATTTTTATCGAGGATATACTCTGCATTACACCAAGTACATCCATAATTACACGAATTTATTGGATCTATCGTCACCAATGTAGGTGCAGGAATTTCTTCTCCCCTGATAATCTTTCTCCATTTTGGAATCTGCGCCATGAGTTTAGCAGAATTAAATGGGTTGTATTGGTCGGTCCACTCTTTAGAAGTTGCCATAACAAAACGATTAATTTACTCTATTTAAGCTCTGGGGTTTAAGATTGTTACTGTTCAGGCATAATTATTTGGTCTAATTTACTCCGTTAAGTTTATATTGTCTACCCTCCTTCAAAAAAAATGAGTCAAAAAATAGTTTTTCAATCCAAAATAAAAGATCAATTATTTGATTTTTTAAAATCTAATCATCAAAGGAAAATTCTAAATTTTTTAAATCTGCATGATATTTATCAGGCAGAGAATGAACCTCTTTTTAGAAAATCTATTCTCTGCGAAGAAAATCTCAATTTTATCGACGGGTTCATTATTTCAGCATATTTTTCACTTACAAAGCTAAAAAGGGTTCCAAGAATTCGCGGACCCACCTTTACTAGAGATTTTCTATCAAATAAAGAACAATCGGCAAACAAAACCCACATATTCATTGGGTTAGAGAAAAATGATTTGGAAAAACTTCAATCAGCATTCCCCCATTTGAAAAAAGTTTCAGCATATAATCCTCCTTATATCAAGGGTTTAAAATTTCCAAAAGAAGAAGTTGAAAAAATCGCGAATATGATAAATAAAGCGAAGGCAGATTATGTTTGGGTCGGAATTGGATGTCCAAAACAAAACATTCTTTCAGCAGAACTCTTCAAAAAATCTTCTGCACAATATTTCGTTAACATCGGAGCTGCACTAGACTTTCTTCTTGGAAAAAAAGAAGAAGCTCCATTAATTGTTCGAGAACTCGGAATAGAATGGCTTTATAGGCTTGTGACAGATTTCAAATATTCTAGAAAAAAAGTTTGGAGAAGTTTAATCGGACTCAAAAACCTAAGCTCTATAGAATTAGAAAAGAAAAAATAAATTAATTATTTGATTCATCACGGATACATTTCTTCACAAGCTTTCTTATACTTCCTTCAAATGTCTCTTCGGATTCCTTGGGGGAGTTAATAGTTCCTTTTACTAATCCGACGTAATAATCTATGGATTTTGCAATTCCTTCGTCTAAGGAGAACTTCGGAGCCCATCCAAGTGAACGAAGTTTTGTAGAATCGATATATTGATCTGCGATTTCCTTAAGCTTGGCAGGTCTTGTAAATGATTCAATGTCCGTTTCAGGATTTTTACCCATTGCATAACAAATCTTATGCAGTAAATCTTCCACCCTTAAATGTTCTGTTCCTCCGCAGCAATAGACCTCTCCATCTTTTCCATTTCTAGAAACTCTAATAAATGCATCAACAACATCTTCAATATATACAAATTCTCTAACAAAATCTTTAACTCCGCTATTCAATTGACCCGGAATTCCCTTAGCTAGGCGCGTTATCGTGTTTGGAATAATTCTTGAAAGGTTGGGGTCATATGGGCCATAGACATTTGAACATGCCACAACCTTTGTCGGAACACCATAATTATGGAAATAACAACGGGTTATAAGTTGCTGACAACCCTTAGAAGTTTCATAGGTATGGGCGGGATTAATGGGGGATTCTTCAGTATATGGAATTTTCCCTGCTCCGAAAGATTTATCGCTAGTGGAAACCACAATACTTTTTACAGTGTCTCCAGAGATTCTACATGCCTCAAGTAGTGCGACAGTTCCCATGATATTGATATCAAATGTGGACTGGGGGTCATTTGCACATTCTTTTACGATTGAATGAGCCGCAAAATGATAAATTTCCTCAATTTCATAATATGCAATAATTCTTCTTAGTAAGTCTGTATCTCGAATATCTCCCTTTACAACAACATCCGGGACATTTGGAAGAACTCTTTTCAAGTTTTTATCTCTCCCAAAACCAACAATAGTATTTTCAGGACCTTTAAGCTTTCCAATTATTGCGTTACCTATGAAGCCTTCGTAGCCAGTAATTAAGATATTCATGAAAGAAACTGTAATAATTAACTTTTAAAGATTATTGTTGCAGAGAATATAGTGAAACATTTAAAAAAGTGCGGGCCGATAGTAGATTATGAAAGGTAAAACCCAAAAAGTGCCTGCAGTTTTACTTCTTGCCTTCAAAAGACCCAATGTTACAAGAAGGGTTTTAAATGAAATACGTAAGGCAAGACCAAAAAAACTTTTTTTTGCCGTAGATGGCGCAAGAGAAGGGAATAAAGACGACGAGAAAAAAACAAAAGAAGTTAGAGAATTAATTAGTGAAGTTGATTGGCCCTGTAAGGTAAAGACGTTATTCAGAAATAAAAATTTGGGAACAAAATGGGGGATCATAGAAGCAATCAATTGGTTCTTTTCACATGTTAATCAAGGAATTATTCTTGAGGATGATTGTATTCCAAACCAAAGCTTTTTCAGATTCTGTCAGGAAATGTTAGAAAAATATCATGACGATGACAGAGTAATGCACATTGCCGGATCAAATCCTCATCGCGGCTGGAAGAGGGACAAGGACTACTCATACTATTTTTCGAATTATACTCTAAGTTGGGGATGGGCGACTTGGAAGAGAGCATGGGAAAAATTTGATCCGGATGTTAAAACCTATCCAGAAATCAAAAGGAAGGGATATCTAAAAGACATCTATCCAAGAATCTCTGAACGAGTAGTTGTCCAAAAGGGATTCGATGCAGTATGCTTTAAGGGATTTGATGTGTGGGACCATCAATGGCTTCTAACTCCAGCAATTAATTCAGCACTTTCGATAATTCCCAACGAAAATTTAATTCAAAATATGGGGACTCATTCTGAAGGAACCCATACTACAAGCACCTTTGATAAGGAGTTATCTCTAAAAACAAGTGAACTAAAATTCCCACTAAAACATCCTCCATTCATGATTAGGGATGACGTCTCTGATAGGAGATATGTGAGATGGATGTTTATGAAGAGAATAAGAAACCAACTGATAAGAACCCTCAGACTCTCAAAATTTTTCCAGAGCAAAGAATAAAAAGCAAGTCATACTTCTATTTTCATGACTAAGAAAAATACCTCAGATTCCAAAGTAGGAGATATTGAAGAGGCATATAACCGGGTAAGAAAACACAATTTCTCGGGGAATAGGGGGCAAGCCATAAAAAATTCTTACTATTTTCTACTAACTACTCTTGTAGGAAAAATTGGTTCGTTAGTCTTTACTATTTTCATTGCAAGATTGCTTATGCCAGAATTGTTCGGACTTTATGGAATTGCACTTTCAACAATAATTTTATTTAGCTCATTCTCAGATTTAGGAATATCTACTGCCCTTCTAACCTTTATGTCAAAAAAATTCGGAAACAAGGAACTTTCCAAGGAAAAAGGATACTATGAACATCTTCTAAAGTATAAGGTAATATTGCTTTCCTCAGTTTCTATAGTCCTCTTAGCTTCTAGTTATTTCGTAGCAAATTATTACTATCATAAACCAATTTTCCTTACACTTCTAATTGGGGCCATCTATATTCCTGCCGTGGGGTTGGTGGGATATTTTGGACAGGTATTTGCTGCAAGAAATAACTTTAGGATGGGATTAGTCAAGGAGATAATCATTCAGGTAACAAGGTTAACAATCGTCCCCTTAGTGATTTTACTTTTAATAGGAAAGATACAAACCCAATTTCTTTTGATGTTAATTTTTCTATCGCTCTCCCTTGCATATACTTTAGCGGCATTATTCCTCTATGTAAGAATAAAAAAAGCAGATTTTTTTAAGGTAAAAACTGAAAAATTATCAAAATCTGAAAAGTCTGAGCTTGCAAAATTTGTCTTACCTCTTTCTGTAACTGCTCTCTCTGGAATGTTTTTTGGAAGTATAGATATGATTATGTTGGGAAGATTTGTTGCTTCAGAATTCGTTGGATTTTATCAATCTTCATTCAGTCTAATCAGTTCAGCATCTGCAATTGTTGCATTTTCTGGAACTGCGCTCTTTCCTATTCTCGCAAAACTTGGGGGGAAAAGGCTAGAAAGAGGATTTAAGAAAAGTGTTAGGATAACTGCGATAGTTGCAATCTTGGCAGCAATCTTCACATATTTATTTTCAGAGACAATAATCCTCCTCATATATGGTGCAGAATATTCCAATTCAATTTTATTGTTAAAACTATTCTCACTTATGTTGTTTAGTACCCCTATCATCGCAATGTATTCTTCTTATTATATCTCTCAAAAGAACACAAGAAGTTATGCAGGTTTACTAATCCTCTCTACAATCCTAAACATAGTTCTAAATTACATTTTAATTACTTCCTTTATTTCTCGGGGCATGATGGCTGCAGTGGTAGGTGCATGCATAGCGACGATAATCAGTAACTACATATATCTTATCGGATTGATAGTTCTAAGGAAAAAAGTTTGGAGGAGCCTAAAGGGGATTCCTAGTCTTGGAAACATAAAACTCGTTTGAATCTATCCCATAATTATTTCCGGTTATATCTTTCATTTTTGAGATATTTTTCATAAATAATTCTGCCAAAGCAAAATCTAATGGTTCGTCAATATCCCACCCCTCTATCTGATCTATCTCAAGCATATATGGACGATTCCCAACTCTTCGTTTGAATTCTTCAAGAGCTTTTTTTGTTATTCCATAAAGTCCGGTTGTTTCAATCATCAGAGGTACTGCGTCTTGTGAACGAGGAAGATTTCCTGGATAATAAGTTATTGGCCTACCTCCATGCCAAGCCCAATCATGGCGCTTGTTCACCGTAAATACTGAATCATGATTTGTTTCTTCTAAAATATTTATTGACTTGTTTATTGATTCAGAGGTTAAAAATGGCGCAGTTACAAAAAGTTGCAAATATATGTCTGCATTAATTACTTCTGCAGGATAGGAGATCATTTTATCTCCGGTAATATTTTTTTCAAAGTACCAATCAGGAACTTCTAAGTTTTCTGCACCCATTGCAGCAATCTCCTCTTTTACTGCCTGGCAGTTTGTGATTACATAGACTTTTTCAAGATTGCTCTTTAGAGCCTTTTCAATAATATATTTATAGAGTGGTTTTCCTTCAAGGATACGCAGATTTTTCCCAATTACTCTTTCACTATTTTCCTTAAATGCAATAATTCCTACAGCATGGTATTTCCCCACTTCTTCTCCATTTCCTAATTTACTTTCTATTTTGTCTAATTTTTCTTCTAATCTTGCAAATTCCCTATGAATATCTAAGGTCATAGCTACATCATCCATTTTGCCAATACTAGATTGTGTATTTACTTTTTTCATTTCTAACTCTGGTGTATACTCTCCATCCATAGAAATGATTACATCAACCCATTTTTAAGGATTATTATACTGGAGAATTAGGCTAATAGAATCAATTTATTAGACTATAATAAACCTTATTAACTCTCGTTTTTCAATAGAAACATGAAATCAATAGTATTTGTTTCTACGAGTCCCTATGGGGACTACAACCATTCACTCAAGGACGCCCTTAGGCCCTTTGAAACGCATTACAACACAAGTGGCAAGGAATACCCCAAAATTTCTCTAATAGAGAAAGTAAAAAGGATTAATCCCGAATATATTATTGCGGGTGTAGAAAAATACGATAAGGAAGTACTTGATCTCTGCCCTAACCTAAAATTAATTGCACGTGTAGGAATTGGGCTTAATTCTGTCGATATTGAAGAATGTAAGAGAAGAGGGATCGCAGTGACGTATACTCCTGATGCTCCCTCAAATGCCGTTGCAGAGCTTACTATTGGACAAATATTGCTTGGAATCCGATTTGTACCCACGGCAGATAAAATAATTAGAAAAGGGGGTTGGGAAAGATATATCGGAAAAGAATTATCAAATGTAAAAGTTGGTTTAATTGGTTTCGGAAGAATTGGAAAACTTGTTTATGACAAGATTAAAAGATTGGGAGCAAAAGAAATAATGGTAAATGATATTGATAAAAACCAATTCCGAAATAATTCTGAGTTGATGATTGCATCCAAAGAGGAGATACTAAAAAATTGTGACGTGATTAGTTTGCATATCCCGCTAGAAGATGAAACGATAGATTTTATTAAAAAGGACGATTTTCAAAAAATGAAACCAGACGCAATTTTAATTAATAATTCCCGAGGAAAAATTGTAAATGAACAAGATCTTTATGCTTGGCTTCATACTAATGAAAGGGCATTTGCAGCGCTAGATACTTTTAAAACAGAACCCTATGTTGGGCCCCTGTCAAATTTAAACAATATTTTTCTTACCGCCCACATGGGGAGTTGTAGCATGAAAAGTCGTAATGACATGGAAAGCGGTGCGTTGGCAGAAGTGCTTAATGCAATAAATGGAAAGGAATTTAATAATCAGGTAGTTTAAATTTTTAGAAGTCCTTTATTTTTTCAAGAACTTTCTTGTAATAATTTTCAGAAACTGTTCCCTCTTTAGGCTGATAAAAATTCTCCCTAAATTCTTTCTGATATTTTTTTGACCAAGAAAGATATTTTTTTGGATTATTTAATTTTCGGAATAACTTTTCTAAATCTTTTTCACTTTTGAAACAATCATCATTTTTCCATAATTTTACTAAGAAGTCATCAGAATATCTGAATATTGGCTTTCCATATTGGAGAGACTCTATTGCAATAGTTGTATTATGGATTACAATAAAATCAGAATTTTTTATGGTCTCTGAAACATTCTTAACCGGGCAATATTTCAAATTTGTGGCTGTTATTATTTCGGAATAATTTTTTATGTCGTCAAATGGATGAAGCGATAAGTTAAATTTAATTTCAGGATGATTTTTAGCAAAGTTATTCAAGATTGCCAGCATTTTTTTACTTGGAGAGCTAGTTCCTATAACTGGGAGGAATATTGTCCCTGTTGTCGGATTGAACTTGTTTGTTTTATTTTCTTCCATAATATTATATTTCGGGTTCCCAACAACAATTATTTTAGAACTATCTGTATATTTTTCTAATACCTCTGCAGTCTTTTTACCCCAAACTAAACTATAATCTGAGACGAGATTTTCCTGAAGAATTGACTGGGATGTAAAATAAGGGTATTCAACAATGAGGCCGTGTTGTAATGTAAATGTCGGCTTTCCATCTTTCTGAGAAAGAAGTGCAAGAATAGTATCTTCTGCAAAAGTTTGAGAACAGAAAGCAATATGTGCCCTTGGCTTAAGCCGCGAGTAAATTTCTTCAAGTGACTCAATCTGTTTACACCTAAAGTAAGTTCTAGTTAAGAAATAAAGGAAATGTTTACCAAATACTTTTTTGGCACCTTCTTTTTTGAACTTCCTCCATATTTTGAATAAAAGGGCTATATCTGGAAATCTAAATTTATACTTTAAAATAGATTTTCTTTTCTTCCAATAATAATTATCCAAAAGTACAATTTCTTTTTTAGGGAATTTTTCAATAGATTTCATAACAAGATTATGGTGATCTTCCCTGGCCATTGGATAAGAAACCAAAATTTTATCCTTTCCCTCCCCAATATTGAATTTATCCATGCTAAATAGGAATTTTATAATCATAAAGAATTCCTCAAATGAGCTCTCTAGCGAGGTGTTATTAAACATATATATCTCTCCCGCCATAATGGGCCATAAAGGTATCCCCCGATGGAATAGTTTGGAGTAAATTTTTTTAGATTTTCCTATAAATGGAAATTTTTCAGTCCATAGCTTTTTCTTCTTGTTATGTAATTTCATGTGACAACTCCTACCCCTCCAACTCTCCAAATAAAACTTTTCAAGTTTCCAATTGATGCATTATTAATAAATTCGCTCTCCCAAGTAGCCAATCTGTTCATACAATCCCTTGGGCTAAGACTATTTTAAGCTTTACGTATGGTCCCAGATACTTATTTTTTCAAAACATAATAAATTGCTTGCGGCCGGATTTTGTGCAATACGTTTGTTGAATGATACCTGTCATTCCAAGAAAATAGAAGACTCAGGAGGAAATCCATCCATATAAAGAACTTTGAGTTCCCGCCTTCCCATTTACCAAACCTAACTCTTCTAATTAAGGGAAAGAACACTTTTCTTTCAGAGATTACTTCAAGTTCATTATTTATTATTATTTTCCTAAAAAGATTTAATGGTATGCCTCTTTCCCTCTTTGTTAACCCCTTCCGCTTTTTCCTCCAATCTCCCATGGAGACAATAGGTTCACGTATCAATAAAATTCCTCCCTTCTTAAGGACTCTGGAAAATTCTTTCATTATAAAACTAACATTCGCAATATGGTGTAGAACACCAAAACAAGTTATCAAATCAAAATGATTATCAGGGAATTTTAGTTTTCCACTAATTGAGGGTTTTTGATATGTTACTTTTTTACCGCCAATTGTAGACTTTTTCAGTTTTTCAGAAGGCTCAACAATAGAAATCTCATCAATTTTATCTATAATCGGCAATAATTCCTCTCCCATAGCACTTCCAAAACCAAGAACCCTCTTGAATTTTTTTATATTTTTCAACTTGCTATACCCATGTACCCCATTTAAGGCGTGGAATTCATAAACATGATCTTTTGTTATCAATCCAGAATAACCTTCCTCTTCATCCTTAAACCACTCTATGATCTGCTGTTTATCAAAATCATCGCCATACAACTTCTTACCAGAAAAGTATTTTTCTATTTTATCTTTCATAGGTTTTCCTCGATTATCCTTATTAATTTTTTCATTATTTTTCCAAGTTGATAGTTTCTTTTAAAATTTTCCCGTATTTTTTCACTTTCAGAATTTTCCAGGAGTCTTTTTTTTAGGCTCTCAGATAGTTTTTCCCAGTCATTAACCTTAACAACAGATCCAAGATAATTTTTTGATACCATTTTTCTTATAGCTCCAACATCATATGATAAAACCGGGATACCATACATAAATGCCTCAAGAATAACCAGGGGAAATCTCTCATCTTTTGTGGGAAATAGCAAAAAATCAGCTTTTTTTAATATGTTCTTTTTATCCTCTCCGTATTTTGGCCCAAGGTAGGTACATTTCTTATCCAGAGAATAACCATCTTTCAATTCAGTCCATCTTCGCTTAAACTTTTTATCACGCATAGCCCCGACAAATAAACATTCGAAGTTTTCATCCCTAATCTTATTACATATCTCTAATGCATCAAGTGGCCCCTTATCTTCAAGCATATTAGACAAAAAGAGAATAGTTTTCTTTTTCTTAGATTTTCTTTTATCAATAATTTGGCCAAATTCTTTATCCGTTATTTCATCTTCAATACCATTTTGTAAGATATAGACCTCCCTTCTCTTAATAATTTTATTCACTTCACGATAAAATAATTCTGACAAGAGGATCATCTTACAATTTTTGAAAAGTGCCTTGGAGTATTTTGTTTGTCTAAGTCCCTTAGCATGTAGTTGAAAAATTAGTTTCCTATTGAATATTTTACATAGCCAAGCATAAACACTATCCCTATAAAACGCGATACCCGAAGGCGCAATCTCAAAATATACTAACGAAGGCCTAAAAAAAATCAAATGGTAGAGCAACTTAAAGAAAACAGCAAAGATTCCAAAAATTTTTCTAAAATTAATTTTTCCTATTTCATCAATCTCTAAAGAATAATTAATTTTTATTTTTTTAACCTCAAATTTTTCCTTAAGTGAATTAAGATACAACTCATTCATCTTGGCAGCACCATGAACGGGGGGAGAAAATCGCCCTAGAAATAAGATCTTTTTTTTATGATTTTTCATTTTATTGAAATGTCTTTGATTAATATCCAATCTTTTGGAAGCTCAAGAGACTTGCCATTCTTAAACATGCTAAAATGCTTGGGAGCAATAACAACCTTTTTTGAATTATTATTCAAATATCCTGCCCACCAACTAAAGGAACTATTAGCTAGAATATTGTTCTTACAGGATTTCATTAGCTCAAGATCTTCATAGTCTTTATGCCCTTCAACAAAGTTTAAATTTACTCCCAAATCTACAAGGTTCTTTTTACACCAATCAACCTCATCTGAAAAAACATAGAAGACCGGATTTTTTACTTTCTTCTTCATCTTTTCAATCGCATCCTTATAGTAATCTTTTCCAAGAACATAACAGTTCTTGAGCTTCAAAACATCCCCCCTACGGACATGAATACTCACAGAATTCTCAATATTTATTTTCTCCAATTTTTTATTAATATTTTCCTTGTATTCTTCTTTTAGAGTAAATTCCTTTTGGAGAATCTTTTTAATTTTCCCGAAAAATTTATCTTGCCCTAGGTAAGTTATTAGATAGGTATCATTTGGAATCTTATAAAAATTTTCCACAGAATCTTTTGATGAAAACCTCACCACATTTTTTTCAAGTAATTTGAATTTGTATAGGAGTCTGTCAAGGGGCCTAAAACCGGTTCTAAATAAAAATTTTCGAACTTCTTTTTTTGTAGCCCTCTTTGATGAAATATTATATTTTTCAATAACTGGATCCCAGGATCCGCCAAACTTATGTTTTGGTCTAGGCCACGAATCTAAATAGGAGGTATCTAATTTAAGTTCTGTCTTATGATGCTCTGCTAAGGCCTTGCCCCCGGCATAAACATACATAGAATTTCCAAGTCCCCTTCCAATTTCTACGATTATCATTTTAATGTTTTAGCCTCTTTGTTAGTCTCAAAACAAGCCAGCAGTGGGGGAGATAAAATGCAGTATCTTTGAACCGCCTTCTTTTTTGAACCACACGAACATTAAATCCAAGTTTACTCATCTGGTCAACAATCTCCTCAATTTTCCACCGACAGACATGGCAATTAAGGGGATTTTTTTCTCCACTTCGATTAATATCTAATTTTGTATATGGGACCGAGATATAACAAATCCCATCATCTTCAAGAAGATCATAAACCTGGGACATAAGATATAGCGGGTTTTTTATATGTTCTAAAACTTCCATAACAAAAATAGTTTCAAATTTCTTCTTAAGGCTGGGCAATCTTTTTGTAATATCTCCTTTAATAAAATCATAATTTCCCGCAAGGCTTTCTTTTCCTGCTAGGTCGATGATGGTAGCTTTCTCAATTCCATTGTATTTAAGAAATGTCCCTGCCCCGCCACCAATCTCAAGGATCGGTTCACGAATATTGAATCGAAGATTACGATATAATCTAGAATAATAGGATCCCTTCCTTTGCCCCGCTTTCTTCCACCATTCCTCTCCAGTATTCCCGTTTTTCATTTTAGTGCCTCGTCATATATCCTTTTAATTTTTTTGTTCCGCTTTCTAATGGAGAATTTCCCACTTTTTATTTCTTTCCTAGAAGAAATTGACATCTTCTCCCTCAATTTTTCATTTTTAACCAAAATCTCAACTTTCTCAGTTAGGTCGTCGACAATTTTTTTATAGAGGAGTTTATCTAATGTTTCGCTATCAAAATTCTCCGGAGACCTAACAACAAACCCGGTTTTTTCATCATCAACTATCTCTCCCCTAGACAATCCTCCAACTGTTACAACGGGAATACCGAATGCCATAGCTTCGGTTAGTGCAAAACCGAAGGTATCTGTGAACGAAGGATAAACTAGGATATCTGTAGATGGATAAATTTTCTTAAACAACTTTTCCTGAGGAATAACATCGATAAATTTTAGATTTTTGTTATTAGAATATTTTTCCAAGACTTCCTGGGGAACATTTGAAACAATTATCCCCTCGGTGTTTGGGTACTTCTTTGTTATTCTGTCCATCACTTCTAAGGCATATAGTCCTCCTTTGAAATAGAATCTTCGGGATACATAAAGCATCCTAATTTTATCAGACTTTATTTTCCTAAAATTTGGGGCAGGAATCCCTGGATAAACAACCTCTACCTTATCTGCAATCTCCGGAAATTCCTTGAAGATCCCCTCTGCCGCCCACTCCGTCCAGGCCATGATTTTTTTACAGTTTTTATTCTCTAAAATCCTCTTAACAAGGTGTCTTTTTGGATGGGCATCAAAATTCGCAGCAACCCAAAATTGCCCCACCCACTCAGTATCTGTAACCCATGGTCTGTTATTTATACTAAGACAATGAGCACAATGAATTAAATCATATTTTTCAGAACTTTTTGTCAGATGTGCATTAGGCAATGGGACCGAAAAAACTCTAAAAAATTTCCTTATAAGTGCTTTAATCCGATGAATAAGAATAAATTTCCATTTCTTTTCAATTACTCCCTGCTTCTGGGCCTGCCCAACATAATCCACGCCTTCTGGAGGACTTTCTAAAAGGTATTTATAATAGGGGGAATCGGCAAATTTCCAGGGTCTTTGAAGATAGATTTTCATAAGGATTAAACGAAATGTTTATTTAAAAATTCTGGCTTTCATTAATTTCGTCAACTAATGCTCTTAATTGAGGATCCTTAGCATCATGGTTTTTTTCTTCAGAGGTAATTCCCCATTCAGAAACAACTGAATCTTCTAGGGCAATGAATGCATGAGCCCTATTCGCAGGTATCCTGGCAGATTCACCCATTCCAACTATTGTTTCCTCTTCACCACAAATAAATCTTATCTTTCCTTTTACAACAACAAGATGCTCATCATTTGAGTGAAGACATCCTCCCCGGGCATAACCTTTGTTAATTTCTAAAAATGTGAATTCTTTATCACTAGGAAGCAAGTCTTCCACAAGATGAATACTTCCTCGTTTGTCTTCGTGAATTTTCTCAAGTTTTATGGGGGGTTTTTCTCTATTGTAAAATTCCTTAATCTTGTTAGATATAAAAGTTATCTGTTCTGGGGAAATTGCAGGGCCATTAGGCAACCAAAGAACATTATCTGAGATTGAACTTGCATTAGGATAATCTTCATTGTTCCCCTGATTTCGATAAGGTGGATTTCGATGAATTGCGGGCCAACATGGACGAGCATAAATCTCACTAGCTTTCAGGTACTCAATAAGCTCATCACGTTCCTCTGCGAAAATTTCCACCCAAAGCGGGATTTCTCCAAAATTTAGGTCTGTTCTTGGGAAAGCAATTTTCTCAATAGACTTCAGTTCCGATTCGTATTGATTTCTTTGACTAACCATAAGTTCTTTTCGTTCTTCAAGTTTGCGAAATTGAGAAAGAGCCAAAGCCGCTGAAAGATCATTAAACTTAAGATTATATCCGACTTCCTCATGGAGAAATTCCTTATTAGACAATCTCCCAAAATCTCTAAGTCTCCGAATAGCTTCATAGTATTGGTCATCATCAGTTACTATAACTCCTCCTTGCCCACAAGTAACTAGCTTATTCGACTGGAGTGAAAAACAACCCACTTTTCCAATAGTCCCCAAAAATCTTCCGTCCCGATTTTTAGAGCCCAGTGCTCCTGCAGCATCCTCAATAATTGTTAGGTTATTTTCTTGAGCAATTCTTTGTAAGGCAGCCATATCTGGAGCCCGTCCGATAATATGCACTGGGAGAATCGCAGTAGTTTTCGGACTGATTTTCTTCTTAATTTCCTCTGGATCAATAGTCATTCTATCTTTCTCAACATCTGCCAAGACAACTTTCCCTCCAGCCCAACTAACTGCGGTAGCTGTCGCAATCATAGTCATATCGGGAACAATAACTTCAAAATCCTTAATGCCACGAATTATCGCATCCGCTTTCAACGCAAGAAATAATGCCGCAGTTGCATTAGTCGTAAAAATTACATGTTTCACCCCAAGATACTCTCTAAATTTTTCCTCAAGTTCCTTGGTCTTAGGACCTTCATTAACGTACGAAGTTTCAATAACTTCAATAACTTCTTTTAAATCTTCTTTATCAAAACGAGGTTCATTCCAATTTATTCTAGCCATTTTTAAGTTGATTTACAATTCCTTCAATAACTCCTGCAGAAAATTCCTTTTTCAACCCTTCTAAACTTTCAAGAAGACCTTCAACTTTTTTCTCTTTCTTTTGACCTGCCAGTTTTTGGGCTAGTTCCTTACCCAAGTCCAGATAATATTCATCGGATTTATCCTCTCCCATTGGGGCGATTCCTTTCTCTTGCATTTTTTCCTTTAAATCTGCTGCAAGCATAAGCCTAACTAAGTCCTTGAATTTAGTCTTTGGTTCCCAGTTAAGGGTTTTAAGTGCCTTAGAAGCGTCCCCAAGTAGTGCAGGAACCTCTGCAGGCCTCTTGTAATTATCACTAATCTCCACAAAATCCTTCCAATTCAATCCAAAGATATTGAAAGCTTCCTCAAGGAACTCCCTCACAGTATGAGTCTCCTTTGTCGCAACAACAAAATCGTCCGGTTTATCATGTTGCAATATGTGCCACATTGCTTGGACATACTCTTTTGAGAATCCCCAATCTCGCTTAGCATCTAAATTTCCAAGAACTATCTTTTCCCGATTTCCAACGAGAATATCCGCAATGCTTCTTGTAATCTTTTTTGTAACAAAGTTTAACCCCCTTCTTGGAGATTCATGATTAAATAAAATTCCGTTACAAGCAAAAATACCATAAGCTTTTCGATACATTCGTGTAAGATGATATCCTGCAAGCTTAGCAATTCCGTAGGGACTAATCGGAAGCATTGTAGTATCTTCGTTTTGTGGGGGTGGCGAGATCCCAAACATCTCACTCGAAGATGCCTGATAATATTTACATTTCAATTTAAGGTCCTTTATTGCCTCCAAAATTCTCAGAGGGCCTAAGGCATTAAAATTCATTGTGGATTCAGGATTTTGGAAACTAATTCCCACATGACTCTGGGCTCCAAGATTATAAACTTCATCCGGGAGAATTTCTTCAAGAATATTTCTAATGCTTGTAGAATCTGCCAAGTCTCCATATAGTAGATAAAATGGTGACGCAGGAGTTTTTCCATATTTGTCGTCATAAATATCCAGATGATCTATTCTTTTAGTATTGGGAAAACTAGCTCGTCTAACAACTCCACGAACAACATAACCCTTAGAAAGCAAAAACTCTGCAAGATAACTTCCGTCTTGGCCTCCGATTCCAAAAATCAGAGCCACTTTTTTACCATTTATCATAGAAAGATTCGGCGTAATTGGTTTAAAAGTATTATTGCGATTGACCTCACAGGTTATCTGTTTTTCAGAACAACTAACTCATATTCCATTTCTGAAGCCGGAAGGATCCATGAGAAGAATCTACAATAAAATGCATGGTGAAGATTTATCAACGGATTCATAACCCAATTAAGCCCTTTAGCCCGCCCAATTGCGAAATTTATCTTAACCTTTCTAATATTAAACATATCCGTCTTACATCCAACTTCATGGGAATAATTACCCTTTCTAAAATAGTTAAATGTAAATGGTGTGAAAAATCTCACATGAGTTGGGTCATTAAATTGTCCCCATGCAGAATAAAACGGGGTTCGAATTTTTATTACTGCTCCTTTCTTACAAACCCTCCAAAACTCGTGCATCAAGGGAACAAAATTACTGATATGTTCGAGAACATGATTTGCCAAGATTTCATCGACGCTGTTATCTTTAAATGGAAGTTTTTTTTCTAGATCTACAACCTTATCTGGATTCACCTCTGGGAAAGATCACAATTAACGTATCCCTTTCTCTTGTCATTGCCACAGCCTAAGTGTAATTTCATTCAATAAATCTCATTCCATCTAAGGCTCCAAAGGTTCCATTAAATGGTTCTTTGAATTCTTCAACTATTTTAATTTCCTCCGAAATCTCCTGCACATCCCAAATTTTAATCGGGCCCCTAAATCCTTGATAATAAATAAAACTATCCAGTGGAAGGCCCTGGCCCCTTAAACTTTCCACGATCGGACTATCTTCAGTATAAACAAGCTTCACATCCCCATAATTATCAAAAGGATCATCCATCAAGAATAATTGAGCAAATAAACTCTTGGAGACTTTCTGAGACAGGTAAATCGCAGCACCCATCTGGTTGATCTGCCGACCATCAAATGAAGGAATAATGTCTATAACTGCATCGAGACCACTCCCAAAATCAATGAATTCCCCATTAACATAAACATATCTTATGGGGATCCGGGTCTGGATATTATTGTAAATATATACTGCCTCTGGTTGTTTTAACAAATTTCCCTCTAAATTGACAATAATTCCAACAACAGCCGCCTTCCCAGAAGGCAAAAATCTGTCTTCATAAATAATATCTTCAAAAATATAAGATCCCCCACTAAAAACAATCATAGTGCCATTCGCAGTTTCCTTTGTTTGTTTAATATCGTTTGGCATCACAGGGATAGCAGCATATCTATCAAGAGCATCTTCTCCATCGCCACCACCAATCTTTGAGTATGCCGGATACTTCCCCAAATCAGTCTGGTCAATTAGCAGATAATCAACATCCAGAGTTTTAAACATACTTAGGGCAGTTTCTGGCCGAGGAGTAGTTAAGATATATCTTCCAATCCTGTGATTTCCATCATATATGGACTGAGCATGCCCCCCGTCAGCGATAGTGGCCCTCTCGCCAAGTGTTTGAACCCAATATCCGTAATCCCACCAGTGACTAAACACTGCATTTTCATCAGTATTATTCCTAACCCAAGACATTGCCCTTTGCCATTGAGTATTTGCAGAAGGACTAGTATATTTCGCCTGATTAGTGATCCCCTCATAAGAAGTATTGATTATCACAGCAGATACAATCAACCCAATAATCGCCAATCCAATAAATATGACCTTCATAATTTCATCACCACCTTTTTCTCTGGATTTCTTAATAGCAGATATAACAAAATAGGCAGCAGAAAAACACATGAAGGGGGCTATTGTAAAAAACATACGTGTCGTAGATCTCCCAGTAATAATTGATATAAGCATCCATGAAGATACAATGATTAATCCAGGGCTTATCTTAATTCCTCTTCTAATATATTCGCCAAAGAAAGCCCAGCAAAAGAAAGCTATTCCTCCAAGATATACTGCGCCACCTAAACTAAATATGCTGCCCCCATTTAATATGGAGGTAGGAGATATCCGGCTAAATAAAATACCCAGGGTCATAACAATGAATCCGGCCATAACAAGAGTCTTACTCTTAGCGGATCTGATGTGCTTGGCAAAATTTATTCCAATAAACAGAAGTCCACCAACAAATAGGAAGAATAGCGGCTTGCCAGCAATATTAATCCAATCTTGTAAAAATGGTTGCGCATTCTCTGCAACGGTTGTATCAAGCCGGCTACTTCCCCATAATGGATTTAAAAGCCTGTTTAAGATTTCCCATAATAATGAAAAGAAATTTCTTCCAATAAGGGGGAGGACTACCATGCTAGCAATGATGAGTATACCAATAGAATAAAGTATCCTCTTATTATGATTATAATACCTTGAAGAAATTTTATCCCCAAAAGCTATGAGTAAACTATCCACAATTATTATTCCAAATATTGCGGGGACTATTATTCCTGTAGAACTTAGTAAAAATCGATTCAAGAAATATTGCGGGCCAGATCCAAGAATCCACGAAAATATAATACTCGAGGCAACCCATAGGCCATAAAATAGAATTCCCGGTTTAACAAAAGAGTTCCCATGACGGGTTTTAGTTACCCACAACAAGAAAAACGAAATAGGAATAATCATAAAAATAAATACTGCAACACCTGCCCATGAAGCAATAGTAAATGCTGTAACAAATCCAGTTAGTAGGGCATAAATCGAAGTTTTTCCATAAGTTAATTTTTCCTTGTCCAAATATTTAATAGAAAGGGCCAGGGATAAAAGGGTAGCAAAAAAGGCCATAATACCAATCCCCTCATGGTCACTAAATCCTGCCATAGTCCTATATAAAAATGCGGGGGTAAATGCCAGAAATGCAGAGGACAAAATCGCTATCAATTTTGAGTTTGTTAAAATATATGCCAGTATGAAAAATATAATCAGTGCAATTCCATAAAATAGGACTGGAGAAAAAATATTGACCTCTTCTAATGTATACTCTCCAAAAATATTTGCAACTTTCCACATCTTAACAACTACCTGTGGCATAATTTCTTGATGCCATGCTACATTAAATCCCGGAGATCTCATCTCGTCAAACTCTGGCAAACTCCCCTCATTTTCAACAATAGTTTCAGCAACCCTCAAAAAGTAAAATGGATCAAGAGCTAATGGGATCTTCTCCCCGGTTGTAGAATCTGTTAATAAATCCCAATTAGAAAGTCTAATAGAAGAACTCATAAGTAATATAATGATTAAAATTAAAATCGTAGCGACCAATTGATATCTCTTATTCGATATAACTTTCAAAACATCATCCTTGTCCATACAAAATCCTAATCAGCTTTCCTTTAAAACCTTTCTCCCAAGTAATTACATCACCAAAAATGCCAATAAGATGAAGATTATTTGGAATGCATGGATCAAATAGGTAACCTTTCTCTCTGTAGCTCCCTTTCCTAAAACCTTAATTGCCAAATGTTCAAGACCATATATCTTCTTGTAAGGAAGCTTTAGAGTTCCGTCCTTTCTCGGAATCCCAAAAGAGTGTTTCTTCAACCCCCCCCTAAGTTTCAATATAATCTCGAAGAAGTATGGGATAAAAACAATCAATGCAATCTTTTCAAAGTTTCCAAGAATCGCCATTCCAGCAATTAATGCTCCAGTGGAGTAGGTCATCATATCCCCCGGAAAGACTTTTGCAGGGACCTTATTATAAAAATAGAACGCAATCAGTGAAGCAACCATACATAGTCCTACAATCGCCAACCAGGGAGATCCAGTTGCATAAGCGACAAAAGACAAGAAAGACAAAATCAAAATCCCCTGTCCTGCCTCAAGACCATTAAAACCTGCGAGAAAATTATACGTCGTAGCCGCACCTGCAACCGCCAGAGGAATTAAAACAAGTGGAAAAAAGATTCCAAAGTTAACTGCTCCGAAGAAGGGAAGACTAACTGAGCTAGTCCCGGCATTAATAACAACAAGAGGAACAGAAGCAACCAAGGCTAGAACAACCCTAATTTTTATCGAGAGCCCATTATTTTTCCACCCTAGCAAGTCATCAGTTAACCCAACAACCCCCAAAATCAAGATCACACTCAATAGGGCAAAGATATCTAGGGCATTCGCAGTCCCACCAAATAAGAAAGTTTTCAAAGCAACGTAAGATAAAACACCTAAAACAAAGGCCATTACAATAATAATGCCTCCGGAAGAAGCTACATTTCGAGGATGGCCCACCTTATTCATATCTTCCCATAACAAATCAATTTCTCTACATTTTCTAATCCATGTAGGTAAGACTAGTGCCGCCAAGGCGAAGCTTACAAAAACTGAAATTAACAACAGATATTCCATAAATCACCCAATTTTTGTAGCCTTAAATAGCTTACTAAAAGAACATTGGAGTCACATAAACCTCTACCAAGGCAGAGACAAATAGGATTACAATGGCTAAGATGATTAGGATAAGGGAGTCTTGCAAAATTCTCCACATCCTCTCGCCACGAAGATCTTTTCGAATAACCGCAACGGAAATAATTCCTCCGGCTAGGGCACCCACAAAGTATGCAGATATCTCCGGAATCCCATGAATCATGTATCTTAAGAGTCCAATTGGCAGATTAGCTAAACTACTCTTGGCGAAAATACCTATTGCTGCCGCGATTACCGAGGCATTCCAAACCAGGATAAATATCGCACCCGCCCCAAATACCAGCGAGAAGAGAATTGTAAAAATTAAGACATAAATATTATTTGCAAATATCGCAACCACATTATTAACCCCTGTAACCTTTCCAGTTATCGGAATAATTCCATATTGTTCGATACATGCATTGTAATTTGAGGGGCTATTAATCGCGCAGAAGGTTTTAATTTGGAAATTAAAGTTTTGTGGGGCGTGCCCAGGTAAAACAATATACCAGAATGCAAATGCAACTACAAAACCAAGGAATAACCACATTAGGGCACGGATTGCTCGGGAATGTTCTTTTATTAATCTCCCAGAATCAGTAATTTCTACATCTTTTCCTTCTTCTAACTTGATAATATAATACATAAACGGCAAACAGGAGATTACAGTAAAAGTCACAACCAATAAACCAGAGCCTTCACGAAGGACAGAGTCCTTTCCAAAGACAAATGTTACGAGTAATAGAGATACAGAAGCATAAAATAACCCCACAAAAAACAACTCCCAAGGATGCCTTTCGGCCTTCTTTGGTTTTACTAACATCTCAATCATTTTATCGCCTCTAACATCCTAACTTCCATATCTTTTTAAAGTTTTATAACTATATCCTCTCATGATAAAGAAGGTGATAAAGTCGGCAGGCACAACTAGGTTTGACAAAATTCTCGAAGATATAAAATCTATAAAAGTTCAGGGGGCAGAAAATGTCGCAAAAGCAGGAATCAAGGCATTTCTACTAAGGTCAGACAAAAAATCTGCAAAAAAGATTATCGAAACTCGTCCAACTGAGCCCCTTCTTCAAAACGCAATAAAACTACTCCTAAAATCCAAAAGCCCAAAAAAAGAAGCAGATAACTTTCTCAAGGATCTAAAGAAATCTCACGAAGCAATTGCCAAAAAAGGAGCGATGCTCATCAAGAAGAATATGAATGTTTATACTCATTGCCATTCGTCGACGGTAATGGACCTCCTAAAATATGCCAAAAGAAAAAAGAAAAAAGATTTTGTGGTTTACACTAGTGAAGTAGAGCCAATTCTTCAAGGGCATCTTACTGCCCAGGACCTAGCAAAAGCAAGAATCAAGGTTATTGTCTCTCCGGATCTTGCGGCCGAACAAACTCTCAAAAAGTGTGATATTCTCCTATTCGGTGCAGATGCCTTCACACCAAGCGCTGTAATAAATAAAATTGGAACATCAACCCTTTGCAAAATTGCGAAGGATAAAGGAATTCCAAGATTCGCATGTGGGGTATCAAAAAAATTCACAAAGAAAATTAAGGTAGAAAAGCGCTCAGGAAAAGAAGTTTGGGATGAACGAAATAAAATGATCGAAGTTACTAATCCTGCATTCGACAGAACAAATAAGAAACTAGTCTCCGGAGTTATAAGTGAATTTGGAATTCTCACCTATAGACAATTTATCAAAAAGGCTAAAAGTTCTTAAGAAGCAATTAAGCCATCTTCAGAACTTTTCTATATATACTACTAGCAACTAATGCACTTCCAAGATACCACCAGAACCAACTAGATAACATCGGCGGTTCTCCCCCATAAAATCCCCTAATCCAATGAAATAAAATTAGGAACGGGATAAAAGTAACCAATATTTGCTTAATACTAAATGATGCCTTCATCATCTTCATCGAAAGATTAAGAATTTCCTTATTGATTTCTTCCATTCGACAAGTATCCCCTTTCTTCCGACATTCCTTAAGTTCTTTCTGCAATTCTTTCTGACGAGCCTTTATTGACTTTAAATGATCTTGATTAGTAAGGTACTTCATCAAAATTGTCGAGATGAAGGTCACAACTACACTTATAAGAATAAGAGAAATTCGCGGATACATTGTCATATATTCAGTTATCGCCATCTTGTAATATCATGTCTTTTGTTTGTTTTAAACCTATCCACCAAAGAATCCTCTTAGTGCCGGATTCATGTCTACCGCATGTTGCTGTGCGATATTCTGGTAAAGTTGATAAATAATCATAACTGCCAAAAGAATTGCAGTTCCTCCAACAAGTGCCCCCAATAAGTTAGCCACCGAAGCAAGCAGACCAATTGCCGCACCCCCCATAATTGTTAACGGAGTAACATATCTCTTTAGGATACTTTCTAAAACTCTCTCATCTTTTCTGAAACCTGGCATACTCATTCCTGAACTCATAATCTTTCCCGCCTGACTTCTTGCGTCTTGTCCCGAAGTATTGACCCAAAAGAAAGCAAATAATATGGAGAATAGTGTATAGAACAAAACATGCCCAACAGCCTGTAATGCAAAGACCCACCTAAAACTTCCAGTAATAACTGTTTCTAATAATGGTGTGGAATGAATCCAATATGCCAATCCAGAAATCGGTTGCCCATTAACAAATCCTCCAAGGAAAGTTGCCCCGCCTAACCAATTTTGCAGTAATGAGGAAAATAGCTGTAGATTTGCTGCTAATGCCGAAACCAAAATTACTGGGATAACTCCTGCATAAAAGAATTGTAATGGCCACTTAACCCCATGACCTCGAACTCGATCATATGCCAACGGAATCTCCACCTTCAAGCTTTGAGCGAATACAACTGCCAAGAATAGAACTGCAGTAACGATGATCGGGAAGATTGCTCTGGCCGCACCCGTTCCGTCTCCCACAATTACCGAAGCTACTAATGCAAGAACCTTTCCTGAGGCCTCAAAAGTTCCTTGTGGTCCTATGAATTGGAATAACTGTGCAAATAATCTCCAACCAATACCTCCTGCAATGAATAACGAAACACCTGATCCGAAACCCCATTTCTGAATAACCTCGTCCATAAATATAATTAAGAAACCACCAAGACATACCTGGAGTATAACTAGGCCGGTAAAGCCTGGCTCGGCCGCAATACCCTTCATCAGAACATAAACAATAGCTTCAAAGATTACAAATGCAAAGGCAAGTAACTTCTGAAGTCCTTGAAAGAATTTCTTCCCCTCTTCACTATTAGTATCAATATTCAATATCTGCGCACCAACTAACAACTGCAGAATAATAGAAGCCATAACGATCGGACCGATACCTAACGAGATAATCGAACCAAAAGAAGTACCCAACAATACAGCAAGGAATTCAAAACGAGAAAGAGCAGATTCAGTAATACCAAAAAGTGGAATGTTCGCAAGAACAAAGAACGCAACAAGGATCACCAGAGTCCACTTAAGTTTAACGTTAAAACTAACCTTCGATTCTACAGGAGATTTAACCTCCGGCAAATTATGCAATAAATCACGAAGTGCCATGTTTTATGGAGAAGAATTTGTTTTATAAAGATTGTTATCCTAACTAGAGAAACTCGAAGCAGAGGTATCAAACCCATATGACTGGAGACGACTAACAATTAACTCATTTCTTGAAGCAGTAGCGGCCCATCCAGCAACAGGACTAACAGGAGACTCTGCAAAAATTTTAACAGTGTCCCAAAATCCTTCAATTCCAATCTTTTTGGCCAGTAATTTATCTCCTCCCGAGAGCTTTCTCCTATCCCCTTTTTCGAGCATTCGAATCGTTGATTTAACAACAAGGGGGTTATACTTTTCTGCAGTAAGTTTTTCATAAAACCAGACATCCAGCCCTTTTTTAGAGTTTAGATTACCTATGTGGCAACTAGAAGTAGCGGAGTAGTATTCTCCACAAACTTCCAAAACTGCCTTAACTGAATCAACAGGCAATCTCCACGGAGAATTTTTATAGAAATCTAGTACTCTTTCCACTTCCTCATCCTGAGAAATCAGATTAGCCGGGGATCTCAATGCTTGAGACGTAGAATAACTATTAGATCCATAACAAGGAACCCACAAACAATATTCATGATCTTCCCAATTGTTTTTTCTTACTTTTTTCATCTTTTATCCATCACCACAAAATCCCAATATTAAACGGTAAAGATTTTGTTTTATAAGCACTATCGTGGTAGATTGATGGGTATTCTACTTCACTTAAAATAAAAATTTCTAAGAAATTACTTTTTCTTCTCTTCAGCCTTCTCTTCTTTCACACTTTCTTTCTTCTCAACCTTTTCTTTCACAACATGCTGTTTAACATCCTTCTCAACTCCACCGACGATAACAATCTTTCCGCCAGCCTTTTCCATCTTCTCAATAGCCGTCTTAGTTGCTGCTTTAGCTTCGATAGTTGCTTTGAAACCATCTCCACTTCCAAGAATCTTATGCTTCTTCAAGTCGATCTTATCTCCATCTTTATTGAACATGTTTTGCTTAACATCGTAAAGATTGACCTTATCATACTTCTTAACCGCAGTTCTTCGAGAGGTAATACCTTTACTTCCGAAATATCCTCCCTTAGGATCCGATGCAATGGCAAGTTGTTTCTTATGGTCTGCTCGCTTTCCAGTTCCAGCCATACCAAAACCACCCTTACTCCCGTGTCCCTTATGACTTTGCCTGAATCCCCAACCTACAGTTCGAGCCCCTCTGATCCTACTGTTCTTTTTTCTCTTATGAGTTTTCATTACAACATTCTCCCAAGTAATTTACCCATATCTTTATTCCGGCCCAGGATCCCCTTAGGGGCCATTTGCTTGGAACTCTTCTTCAAACCACCAACTGGAGGATGCAAGTGGAAAACGTCGCTATCTTTCTTACCTCGCTTTTCCTTAAGTTCTTTCTCTAATTTATCATCAATCTTTCCATAAGCAACCATGTGTTCAACTGCATTAACCATCCCCATTCGAACCTTGTCCTTTTCATCAACTAAAGTACAAGTGAATTTCTTCCGAAGCTTCAATCTATCCAAGGTTTCATTATCTTTTTTCTTATTCTTAACTTGCCCTGCGATTCTTATTACTGCTATTGCCATTTTATAATCTCAAATCTCCAAGTTTAATTAAAGCTTTCATACATGCCTTTGCAGTGTTAATTGTAGTATTAACTTTTCCAAAACATCGGCTATAAACATCTTTAATTCCTGCCGCCTTCAAAATCTTCTTTAACTCATTTCCAACTACTAATCCAGTACCCTGTGGTGCTGGCATTAATTTAACTCTAACTGAAGAACACTTCCCTTCAACTGCAAATGGAATACTATGTTCTTCATCACACGAACAGTCAAAGCTAGCACATCCTCGAGGAATCTTAACAATATTCAATTTAGCTTTCCTAATTGCTTTTTCTTTAGCAGGTAATGTTTCTGCAGCTCGACCATATCCAATCCCAATATGGCCCTTCCGGTCACCAACAACTGCCATAACTCCAAATGTCAAAACATTTCCTTCCTTGGTCTTTTTCTGAGTCTGTCTAAATGCTCTTCTCTTTCCACCACCAAACTTACCTTTAGCCTGCCCAACAAAAAGAGTATCCTTAGTCAAATTTGGCAATAATAGATCCACAATTTCTGGTTCCATGATTTTTAATCCTGCCTCAAAAACTTCACTAATATTCTTAATCTTTCCAGCCCGAACAGCCTTACCTAATTCAGTTCTAGGAACCCAGTTATCTAATTTCTCCTGCGCTTCCCTAGCAAATCTTTCTTCCCTAGATTCTCTCTTGTATTCTGGTCTTCCTCTTTCATTTGCCTTAAAATTCTTATCTGCTTCCTTAGATACTTCAGCATCTTTCTTTGCTTCCTTAGCATCAACTACTTCCGCCATTTCTTTAAGGTTGTCATCATGACTAACTTCTTTTGTTTCTGGCTTTCCAGATTCTACTTTTGCTTCTTTAGTTTCCGTTGTTTCGATTTTTACTTCTTCTGCCATTTTATTTCAACTTCTCCTTTACTTTACCAATCATTGCCTTCACATCGTCCTTTAAATGTTCTCCGTTAAGTCTTTCTTCCGAAGGGAAAACCTTTTCATCCGCACTAATTTCTAATCCTCCATCGATCAATCCCTTAACAACCGAGAATACCCTAGAACCCGATAAAGTTCTTGCCATTCCAAGGTCAATAATGAATTTGCCCTTTTTCAGTTTCTTTGCCAATAATAGTCCAGTTAAATATCCTGCCGGGATAGATTTCAAACTTCCGCCAGCCTTTGCATCCCACCCATTTTTCAAGAGTTCTTTTGATGTAACGCCTGCAATAACCTTATCTTGTGCCTCTGTGCTTTCAACAGCTTGGACTGTAAAATATTTGTTTGTTCTTCGTACGACTATTCTTGGAATTCCAGATTTTAGCAAGTTTAGTCTCAACTTGTAATCCGTTTTGTTTTCTCTTCTCCTTCGTTTCATTGTTCTTAGTCCCATGATTATTCCTCCATACTCTCCTTTAAATGTCTTTTACTTTTGAACTTTCTAGCCCGAATTTGCTTTCGAGTACCTCTGTATGTCTCCTTATCCACTTTTCCAGTCTTCAAAAGATGTTTCAAGAAAGTTCTAAGTTTTCTAGTGATTATTACATATTCCTGTTTTCTAACATTAACTTTCTTTTTCACTTTTCCAATTCCTCTTCGGTGTTTTCTTCGTACTATTTTCTTTCGGCCCTTTATTTCCTTAATCTGGATTGCTCCAGACTTGTGAAGGTCAAGGATATCCTGCCTAGTAATCGCTTCCTTAATCTCAGATAAACTTTCTTCGGAGAATAGGATCCTATTCTTTCCAACCTTCAAAACCTTAGATGCAAGAGCCCTTTTCTTTGTTAAATTCATTTCTTGCCCCCTTTCTCTTGGGGTACACCGAGCGGTGCTGACTCCCTAGTTTTAGTTTCCTTAAAATCTGCCAATTTCTTATATCGATTCAAGATCTTCAATTTCATTTCATTTGCCTTCTTGATAATTTCTTCTCGCTTCTTCTTTCCGATACTTCCAATCATAACTCCTTGACCTTTTCCAACTGTTTCCAACTGTTTCATATTTTCAACTCTCACAACTTCAAGTCCCCCAATCATTCCCTTGGATGCTCCATCAGCTCCCCATCCAATCTTAGGCCTCTGTTGCTGTCCCTTCCGGTTCAATCTAATCTTATTGTGTCTTCCCTTAGCAGCTCTCCACTTTCTATTCTTCTTAACAGTACTTCCTAACTTGATCTTCTTGTGCCAGTCTCGTCTAAAGAAAAGCGGTTTCTTTCTTGCGGTTTTTGTCGTTTTTTCTGCTGCCATGTTTAAATTTTCCTCCCTGGTTTTTCTGTAATAAATATTCCATCCTGGAAGATTCTTCGATCTCGACCAGTCAATCTCGTTGCCTTCTCCAAATTAGCTGCAGTCTGTCCTGCTGCTTCAATATCTGAGGATGTAACTGTGATCTGGCTTCCTTTTATATCTACCTTAACATTTGGCAAGACCTTAGAGGTTCTTTGGGTTGTCTCTCCTAAAAAGGATTTAATTATGATCTTATCGCCATCTGCCTTAACATTCATTGGAAAGTGCACATTCGCAACCTCAAGAGTGTAAACAAAGTCCTCACCAATCCCTTTGATCATATTGTTCAAATGCGCCCAAGTTGTTCCCATCATCTTCAATTCTCTTCGAGTAGCGTTCTTTGCTGAAAGCTTAATTTCCTTCCCAGCAATAACTAAAGAGATATTCGGTAAGTCGAATTCCCTAACTAATTCCTTGCCATTACCCTTAACTGTTACTTTTCGATCGGCCACAGATACCTCAACTCCTTCCGGAATCTCAATAACCCTTTCGACATTCTTTTTCATTAGTAGAAATACGCAATAAGCGTTCCTCCAATTTTGTTTGTATAAGCTTCTTTTTGATCAAATAATCCCTTATTTGTTGATACAATTAATGAACCGAAGTTTCTCGAAGGTAAGAATCTTCTCAAATATTTATCAATATCTGCAACACCTACATAATATCTAGGTTTAATTGCCCGACATTCATTTAATTTTACAATTTTTACTGTAACACTTTTTTCTTCTTCATTAACTTCAAATTCAATGTGGCCTTTCGCCTTCATCATTTCGAATAAATTAAGTAAAACCTTAGAGTACTTCCTAATTACAAGTTCTTTCTTTTCAACTCGTCTTGCATTCATTATTTGATTCAATCCATCTGCTACTATATCTTGTGACATTTTTGTTCCTCCTATGAATATTTCTTGAACCCTAGTTCAACTGCTAACTCTCTGAAACAGTGTCGGCATAAATTTAGATTATATTGGTGAATATGTGCCCCGTATCGTCCGCAAACTTCGCATTTCTGAGCAGCGACTCCAAATTTTCTTGGCTTCGGCTTATTGTGCTTTAGAAATTTCTTAAGCACCGCTGGCTTATTCTTCAATTGCCTAGTTATCTTTCTCCAATCACTCGCTGTCATCTTCTGTCTCCGCTTGCCCTTTCTTCCGTTTCATAAGAACTGTGGTTTTAAATTTAGTTACAAGATAATCTATAATTTCCTGGCTAGTTACTACGAGCCTTCGAGTTTTACCTCTCTTAACTTTCTTCTTCTCAACGGACTTACCGGGCCTAGTGAAAACTGCAGTGATCTCAAGACCCATAATTCCTACTTCTCGAATATATTCCATCCCCGGAATTTCGATATACTCATGGATTCCAAACGATAAGAAATTATTTTGAATTTGTTTTTCCTTTAGTGTATTGTCAATCGCAGGCAATAATTTCTTTAACATTTCTAATGCATCTGCCCCCCGAAGAGTAACCTTTGTTCCAACTTCCATTCCAGGCCTAACGCTCCACGTCGGAATTCTTTTTGTAGCCTTGACTCTTACCGGACTCTTACCACTCAATTTTTGTAATAGGATAAATCCCTTGTCTAACTTCTCTCCTGTTCCCCCGATATTCAGGATAACTTTTTCAAGCTTTACTTCTCGCATTTTATTATTATTCAATTTCGGTTTTGCCATTTCTTGTTCCATTTTATTCAATAACAAGAAGAGTCTTCAATGGTAGACTAACTTCTCCCTTCTCCAATTTAACTACAATATTCTTTCCACGAACTAATTCTTCAAATCCTTTCAACTTACCCTTCTCACCCGCATGTTTTCCAGAAATAACTTCGACATTCGCACCTTCCTTCAATGGCAAGATTTTTGAAATTTTGTTTGCTTTAGTATCTAGAACAACAGAGTCACTAACTGAAAATTTCTCTTTCGTAATTAGATTTTGGCCATCTTCTAAATTAATTTGAACCAAATCTTTTCCAAGAGTTGTTTTCCCAGAGATCTTAACAACTTTCTTTCCGGCATCGCTAGCAGAAATTTCCTTCAAACTGAACTTTCTATTTACAATCTCTAATCTATAATTCAATTTTGCTTTGTCTAAACTCAGAACATCAAAAACCTGAACTGGGAAATTTTCATCTTTCCTAACTTTGTTATTAACCTTCACATCTCCATTCAATGTCATAAATCTAGCTTCCTTCCGAGTTTTAGCAATCTTCAAAACGTCCCGAAGTAAGAAGAGTAAACTGATTCCCTTGGATGTTGCGTGGCTAGGCACAGCTATGAATGTAGATCCTTTTCTAGGAACTGGCCATGTTCTAGGCATTTCACTTTTCTTTACGTGTCCCATTTTATTTTTTTGTCTCCGTTTTATTTACTTTAACTTTCTGTTTTTCCTTACCTTCCTTTACTTCTTTCTTAATCTCATTTGTTTTGTCCTTAACCTCTTTACTCTTTGACTTCTTCATTCTTCGCGAATCTTCTAAATTTAATCCCATGATCTTAACCTTTGATGGGTGAAACCAAGTCTCTACTTTTTCTCCACCTTTCTTAGCTCGTTGAGCACCATCAACTTGAATCCGAGTATTCTTAACATCAACTTTTCCAACTTTCCCCAATTTACCATTAAACTTTCCTCGCATAATCTTAACTTCGTCGCCAGTTCGAACTTCGATAGTCCTTCGTCCATGTTTTTCTCGAAGAGGTTTATCCAATGGTGAACCCATTAACTTTCTCTTCAAATGGTTCGGGGCATTAGCCACATACTTTCTCTGCTTTCTTGGTTGTTTACTTGCAACCCACGATTTATTGAATTTTGATTTCATCTTAATAAACTATGCTCGCGATTTTCGCGACCTCCTTCCATCTTTCCTGAACTTCTCTTGCAACTGGGCCCTTGATTTGGGTTCCTTTTGGATTCCCTTTTTCATCTTTCAATAATGCTACTGCGTTATCCATAAAACAAACTCTCTCTCCAGTCATTCTCTTCCAAGGTTTCTTCTGCCTAACAACAACTGCATCGAAAACTTCTCCTTTCATTTTAGGGTCTCCTTTTCTAACTGAAACTTTAACCCAATCTGCAATCTTTGCATACCCTTGTCTTCCTTTCTTAGTTTTACCATGTTTAATCGAAACAATCTTTACGATTCTTGCTCCACTATTGTCTGCTGCGTCTAGCAAACTTCCAATATTCAGGCTCTTAGTTGTTCTAGCTGATACTGCTTTCATTTTTTGCCCCCTTTCTCTTGGGGTACATCGAGCGATGCGACATCCTTTGCTTTAATTAATTTTGAAACAACAAAGTGGATCATCTTTGAAATTGGCCTTGTCTCTGCAATCTGGATTAAATCTCCAACAGCAACATCATTTTTCATACAGTCTGGCAATCTTGCATGAAGTTTAGTTTTACGCTTTTCATATCTTTCATATTTAGGAACCCTCAACATTCTTTCAAATTGGATTGTGACTCTTCCCGGAAGCTTCTTGATAACAACTCCATCAAAAGTTCGTCCACGCATCTTCAACTTCTTGCTACCGTGAATTGGGCAAAATTTATCGTTACAACTAACTTTGCCGACCTTGTCCGCTTTAGCGGATGTCTTCTGGACAGGAGGTACGCCCTTGGGTGCTTTTTTTACTTTTTTTGTTACCATTTTATTCATTAATATTTTCCCCATCAAATCCTAAGTTCACCAGGATTGGTTTGATGTGGCCTTTGTGATTTCCTTGTAATTCAATGACTTTGTTCTTAACTGTACCGCCACAAGCTCTTTTCATCTTAAGCTTTTTTGCGATATCTTTTATGTCAACGCCGTCGTCGAATCCGCTTATCATGGTATTTACTTTTCCGAATCGACGTCTTTCAGTCTTAACGTCTATTTTCTGCTGAGTCTTCGCGATCTCACCACAGACGCAAGCCTGAATAGGCAGTCCACACTTCGGGCAAATATCCACTTTATTTGTTCTCTCCCAGTTTAGTTTGATTGTTGCCCTTTACGGGTACGCCTTGGTGTGTCATAGTTAGAAGCCGCGCAATTTCTTTTTTAATACTTTTCTTTTTGGTAGGATTCTTCAATAACTCAATCTTCAAGTCTCTTAACTTGTTTGTCATTTCTTTCTCACTTAGTTTCTTATTTTCTTTTGCCATTATTTTTTATCTCCTTTTTCTTCTTTAACTTCAACTTTCTCTTCCTTAACTTCTTCTTTCTTCTTAACCGGTTTCTTCTTAGCAGTAGTTTTTCTTTTCTTCTTAACTTTCTTAACAGTCTCTTCAACTTCTTCGAAAGTTGCATTCTTTTTAACTTCATTCATGAAATCTTCGTCGATTGTAATTTGATCGTGAACCTTAATTCCAGGAGCTAAAATAGCAACCTTAATTCCTACGATTCCTTGTTTTGTTTGAGCAACAGCTTCCGCTCGGTCGACTACACTAGCTGCATCTCCGGTCTTTTTCAAATATCCGAATGCAAATCTCCATCTTCTAGCTCTGTCACTAGGCAATTTCCCAGATACCCTTAGTTCTGCACCCAAAGCTCCACCATTTTTGATTCTACCTAATGCCCTATAACTTGAAGCCTTATATTTCATAGCTCCAAATCTTTCAAGAGTTAATGCAATATCATCTGCGACTAGTTGAGCGTCAAATTCTGGATGGGCAATCTCTTCGATATCAACATGGGGATTCTCCATCTTAAATTTCTTTTTCAAAACTTCTGTTAATTGAGAGATCTTTTCCCCTTTCTTTCCGATAATCCATCCAGGCTTATGTGTCGAAACAACAATCTTCTCTCCAACAGGAGTATATTCAATTCTAACTTTTGAAATCTTTCCCTTACCAAACATTCGTTTTATGAATTGCTTAATACTATATTCTTCCTTTCTTACTCCAACGAATCTTTTTTCTTCCATTATTTTTTCTTCTCCTTATTTTTAGTCTTAGTTTTTCTCTCAACCTTTGTTCTAACTTCTAAATAAACATGTGTTCTCTTTGCTCTTCTTCCACCTCTTCGAAGAGGTGCTGCGGCCCTATTTGACTTTGCGATTGTGATAACTGGTTCATCCACACCATTAACAACGGCATTAGCACCAACTTGCTTTACAACTTCTGCAATTGCTGCTGCGGCATTCTTTGGGAACTTTGCTCCTGCAACACCCTTTCCTTTCTGGTGTGCAACTTCGAGTCCGGCCATATGGACGGGTCTCTTACCCTTCACGACTTCCTCAAGCATCTCTACAGCCCTTTCAGGAGTCTTACCCTTGATCATTTTACAAATAGCCTTAGATTGCTTAGGAGAAATCTTTAAAGAGATTCCATTAGCAATTGCAGATTCTTTCTTTTCTACTTTTTTTGGCTCCACTTTCTTTTTCTTTTCTTCAGTTTTAGGAGTTTCTTCCTTCTTAGTTTCAACTATCTTTTTCTCTTCAATCTTATTACTTGTTTTAGATTCTCCCATCTTTGTTTCTTTTTCATTAACTTTTTCCATTTTCTTTTCTTCTACCATTTTATTTCACTGACCTCGATGCACTGGACTTTGTAGCTCCAACACCAGCACTACCATGTTTAGTTTGTTTTCTTGTAGGGGAAAATTCACCAAGCCTATGACCCAGCATTTCTACAATAATGTCTACATTGATATACTCCTTACCATTATATACTCCGATCCTCTTTCCAAGCATTGCTGGAACAATCACTAACGCCCTATTATGTGTCTTGATTGGACGGTTCTTTCCAGAACGCTTTTCACATTTCTCCACAAATTGTTCAATTATATCGAAATTTCTTAAGATCGCTCGTCTTGGTCTTGCCTTTGCTAATTTTGCAAACTCCCGAGTATCAAGAACCTTAAGTTCTTCTTCTTTCTTACCTCGATAAAATTTATCTCGGCTCCTTTGTGCTAATTGTTCTGCCATTATCTTTTCTTCCTCCCTGTTCTTCTCGGTCTCAATAAACCAACCTTCTTACCTGGTGCTGCATTTCTCTTAGCGATCTTACTCTTCATTCTTTTACCTCGTCCAGATCCGAAAGGATGATCAATTGCGTTCATCTTTACCGCAGAAGTTCTCGGCCATAACTTTGACTTTGCCTTCTTAATATAAAACTGTTTCCCTGCTTTCAAAATTGGCTTATCAAGCCTACCGTCTCCTGCGATCTGCCCAATAGTTGCTCGGCAGTTAGAATCGAATTTCTTTACCCTCTTAGAAGGCATCATAATGCTAACAACACTTCCTTCCTTATTCATGATTGTTGCTTTATTTCCACCTGTCTTAACAAACTTTCCACCATCTTTTGGCTTATGTTCAATATTAAAAACCGTTGTTCCATTCTTCAAACTACCTAAGATTGCAACATCCCCTTCATTATGTCTTCCAAATTCAATCTTTTGTCCAACAAACATTAGGTTTGCAGCATAATTGTGAAAGACCTTTCCAGCCTTATTTACAAATCGTGCAATAGGTGCACTGTGACCTGCGGATGCAATCAAATTAACAACTTCCCACGCACCATTCAAATCTGCAAGATAACCTGGCTTAACTGCCATAGCCTTCTTTCTAACTCTGTAAGTTAAACTTCCCTTTCCCCTTCGCTGTTGGATTATTCTCTTACCCATTATTACATCAACCCAAGCTTAGTCGCGACATCGACTGCTGGAAACTCCGGATTTAGTTTAACATAAGCAAGCTTCTTATTCTTCAAGGTATGCGTTCTAACCTTTACAACCTTCACCCCAAATAAGTCTTCAACTTCTTTCTTAACATCTAACTTAGTTACTGCCCTATCAACTTCAAAAACAAGAACATTGTCTGCCTCGATTTGCCTGACTATCTTTTCAGTAGATTTCACTTTTTCTAAAATAATTGTTTTACTCATTTTTATTCCCCCCAAGTTCGCTAATTGCCTTTTCACTATAACATGTGATTCTTCCTGGCTCTCCATTTGGTGCCAAGTCTTTAACTTCAAGATCCTTAACATTTACAACTTCGATTCCTTTTCGCTTCATTTTCTCATCACTTGCAACAACGAATAACAATCCTGCATTAGACTTATATTTTCTACCCCTCATCTTTCCAATTCCTGCCCGGATAGATTTTTTCTTCAAAACTTTTTCAAAAGATTCCCCAAAAACTTTCTTCAGAGCAACAAGGAAATCCTTCGTCTTAGCTTCTAAAATTGCGGAATCGAAAACAAATCCAGATTCAACCTTCTTACCATACTTAATCTCTAAACTCTTAGCATCCATAGTTCCTGCCAAAGCAGAATTGAATGCAATCAAAAGTTCCTTTTTGTTTACTTTCTTGAATAAATTCTTCCCCGCTCGTGGAGCGTGAGGTCTTCGACCCCCCCGGGTACTAGAAACTGTAGCACCAATCCAATTGAAGCTAGCACCGTGTCGAGACATTATCTTTCGAGGAATTCTAGATATTCCCTTACCATATGTTCCTTTCCAATCATGCCTTTTCTTCTTAGAGATACCTGAAGCGGAATATTGTGCACCCGCACCTTCTTTAGCTCCGTAAGCTTGAGCAAAAACACCTTTCTGAGTCTCAAATACTTTAGCCAAAATGTCCGGCCTAATCTTAGCACTAAATCTCTTAGGCATGCTAATTTCTTTTCCTTCCTTTCCGTCTTTATTGATTATTTTTGTTTTCATTTTCTCTTCCTCCGATAAAGTAGCCAATCTTGTCCAGTATCCATCATAGTTAATCCACTAACTGTACTATTGTCTGGAGCCACCAGGTGATCATCTCCTCCGACCCGGGCATATAAAGAACATCCGAGGCTTCTCGCAATAGTCCTCACTTGTTCAGGAGTATAGGTGCCGCTTAGTGCAGCCATACGATTCAGTCTCTTTTCTGGTGCTCCCTTATCATTCTCACAAACAATTGTTATTTCTCCCCCAACATCAACTCGAACCCCTCGAATAGGTTCATCCGTTGCATCAAATATTGGGCTCATCTCAAGTCAAGCACCTCTAACTTTTTCTTCTTCTGAAACTTACTTGGCCTCATTGCCTGTGTGATAACCAATCCTCTCTTTTTAGGGCCTGGAATGGATCCTTTCAAAATCATATACTCCGTCTTAACATTACCATACTTATGGAATCCACCATTACCATTGATATCCTTCTCGCTGATTTTACCAATCTGCAAAATTAAATTATTATAAGCGATTCTATTGTGGAATCCTGTCTGTCCTGCTTGTGGTGCTCTGAAAGTAACTCTGGATGGGTGCCAAGGTGCAAGAGAACCCGGTCTTCTTCGCCCCTTCTCAGATTTATGATCCTTAAGTGCAATACCAAACCGTTTAACAGGTCCCTGAGTTCCAAAACCCTTTGTAACTGCTCGAACATCCACTAATCCTTCACCAAAAACTTCACTTACCGAAATATCCTTTCCAATCTTTTCCTTAATAAAATTGATTTTTTCCTCATTTGAACCGGATAATCCCATCTCAATCATATCGGGTTTCTTCTTACCGATCCCAGTAGATCCAACGTCAGAATAAACCAAAACCCTCACATCATCAAAATCTGCTTCATCACCAAGAGTTTTCTCAGTTTTTGAAAGTTTAACGTTCCTCTTTAATACCTTATCATTAGAAACAACCACATCTTTTAACACCTTATTATTTTTATAAAATCGAACAGAATAAATCTTAAGCACCGGGCACTCAACAATTGTCGCAGGAACCACAATCTTTTTGTCTTTTGTCATGGAGTGTTCAGTACTGTCCGCAACATGGGCAGAAACCATTCCAACCTTATAACCAATGAAACCCATTAATCCAACACCCTCCTTAGAAAGTGGTTTCCAGTTTACACTAGGCATAATTTTCTTAGCTCGAACCCTGGGGTAGAACTGTAGACTTCCACTGTGTATTCCGTTGTTATCTGTCATCTTATTGAGTATAGTTTCAACTAACTATTTATTTTATAGTCAAGCAATTAGCACATCGCTATCGTATCGACCTCAACCAAGGCCAAAATTCCCAATCCAAACATTTAAGTTTTGGATCCGTGTAAAAGTACTGAGAAATTTGGGTATTTAAACCTTTTCACAAGAGGGTTTCCATGAAAATCTAGGATTTACTTAAATTTCATAAATCTCCCAAAAATTAACTGGGCAATCAAGAATCCCCCAATACTGAATACCAAATCCCATATAATATCTATAAATTCTTCAACGAATAGTGGATGGCCTCCAAACGCAAGGAGATATTCAGTAATCTCAAAGACCACGTTGATTATAACCCATATCCAAATCCGAGTAGGAAATAAGAAGAAAAAACCAACCCCTGCAAAAAAATGGACAAAACTCCAATAATTTATCCAAATCCAAGATCTAACAAATATATCCTGATTCAAAAAAGCCACAATTTTCGGAGGGATAATTGCATCCACAATTTTATCAAGAAGCGTACCTCCAGTTTGAGAAACTCCCACCATAGTTTAGATAAGAAATCCGCCTATAAAAACATACCTCAACTCTTAAAAACCTATTTTTGCTTATCTATTTATGGCGATCAAAACCCCCAAGTTCCTCCCTGGTGAAAAAGGTTATATTCCGAAAAAGGAAAGAACTGCTGCAAGAAAGTCTTATGAGAAACGAAAAAGATCTACCTCTAGAAAGAAAGAGATGTCTATAGGAAAAATTAAACCGGGATCGAAAGGTTATAGAATTGGTAGACCTACAACAACCACACAAGGTGGAAAAAAATATCCAATTTGGAAATTCCGAAGAAGAATTGGAGAAATTTACGTCTCAGATAAAGACTCCGACAAGGAAGAAATAACTGTGAAATTTCTGAGACTCGGAGGAGTAGGAAATTATAAGCATCTAATTCAGGATGCAGATTTTCAGTTGCAATGGGCCATTAGGGAACAAGAACTTCTCATGACTCAAGAAAAATGTTATTTATGTAAAAAGAAAATATCAAAGACTGCGGTACCAAACCTTTACCATCACGATATGTTCCAAAAGCGCGCAGATCTTTTAGAAAAGGCGGAGAAGGTCCCTCCCCAGGTTGCATCCGGAAAACTTAACATCAAACAAGGATGGGAAAAGTTCAATCAAATTCTCGAAGGAGGGAATAGATATTTCATGTCTCTTAAGAACACTGTCCTTATTTGCGCGGCCTGTGCAAAAAGCAAAGGGCTAAAGAACTAATGGAAGAAAAAGCTTGGTTTGTATACATTCTAGAATGTCAAGATGGTTCGTTTTATACTGGAGTAACAAATGACCTAGATAAACGTATGAAAACTCATGCCGAAGGAAAGGGGAGCAAATATGTAAATCGAAAGGGATTCAAATGTCTTCTCCGCTCAAAAGAATGCACCGACAAATCAGATGCACATAAAGCAGAATACCAAATCAAGCAATTACCAAAATGGGAAAAATTGGAATGGTTTCAAAATAACTAAAAAAATTAAGCAACAAAATTTGCTTCACTAACCTTATCAACGCCATCTACTGTTGCGGTCCTTGTAAGGACCCCCTTTCTCTTAGCCAACATCCTAACTTCTGCAGGCTTTAGTTCCGCCATATTCTCGGGATAAACAATGCCCGTAACGTTAATTGTATGATTTACTGAAACTTCTGTCCAATCTGTTCCGACATCAAAGAATAATTCCCTAAGAACTTCCTTATTCGTGGTCTTCAAGGTACAAAAATCGGCTTTAGGTCCTTCTTCACTTGCCTTCCCTGGCTTTCCACTTGTTGGAGCTTTTGGCTTTATCTTCAATGCAAAGTCATCTCCCTTAAATGAGAGTGCAAAAAATGCTCGAGGAAATCTTTCCATTAGATCAAAGATCTCTGCTGGTTCAATTTTAGTATCAATCTGTAATTTTCGCACTCCTTGAAAGTTTCCTGCTTTTTTTATTTCGAATTTGATTTCATCCCGTAAGTCTGTTGTTGAAACAATAACCCCCTTTACCTCAACTGATCCCGAAACTTTTTCCAAGCAATTTTTTACTAAGAAGTTTGCATATTCTGCCCCTGCTTTCACTGCCCACTTGCTTGCCTGTTTCTTTCCACTCAAAAGATATTTATTTTTATACTCCCCTTTTCCGAATTTTAAAAAATCCGAATGAACTTCTTCATCAAACACTTCATCAAAAATTTTCTTTACAACCATTATCAAAATAAATCGTCTTCCTTTATAAAGCTTTATAAATTCCTTCGCCATATAAATAGTATGGTAGATAATCAGATTGTAAAAAGAGGTTTTGTGGCGATTTTAGTAGCAACCGTTTTCGTTCTAGCATTCCTAGTGCTAAAACCAATTATCATTCCGATCGTATTCGGTCTATTATTTGCGTATATGTTTGATCCCATTTACAAATCAATCAACAAGAAGTTAAAAAGAAGAAATCTATCCGCATTTCTTTTAATTTTCGGAATCATTTTAATCCTCGCAATTCCTATCGTTTATTTTGCACCAAATCTTGTAAACCAAACCTTCGAGACTTATACTGTAATTCAAAAAGTTAATTTTGCCGAACATCTAACAAATATTCTTCCATCTTTGTTTGACGCCGATGTAGCTACAGCGGTTGCCGCTAATTTAAATAATATATTTGGAAAAATCTTCACCTCATTCCTTAATCAATTTACTGCTCTTTTTGTAAATCTCCCGAATATCTTACTCCAATTTGCAGTTTTTCTTTTTACCTTCTTCTTTGCAATTCGTGATTCTGCAGAACTAAAAGAATATGTTTCCAATCTTTCACCCTTTTCCAAGGCCACAGAAGCAAAATTCCTAAAAGAATTTAGGGGAATAACAAATTCAATAGTATTTGGCCAGGTCCTTATCGGGATTCTCCAGGGTCTTGCCTTAGGTATTGGGTTATTCATCCTCGGAATCCCTAAGGCCCTTGTACTAACCGTAATAGCAATGATCGTCTCAATCATACCTGTTTTGGGATCGTGGCTCGTTTGGCTCCCATTGGGACTTATTCTATTGGTCACAGGAAGTACCTTCTCAGGTATATTCATTATGCTATATGGTGCAATATTTGTTTCCACAATAGACAATTTACTGAGGCCTTATCTTTTAGCGAGATCTTCCAATCTTCCTGTTGCACTGGGAGTTATAGGAACAATCGGAGGCCTATATCTATTTGGAATAGCAGGATTAGTTCTTGGACCATTGATTCTTGCATATGGCTTGATCCTAATTGACTTTTACAAACAAGGAAAACTTAACGAGCTTTTCAAAAAGTAATAGAATAATAAAGAGGTGAAATTTGGTAAAACTTAAGATAAAAAATTTTGACTGGTTAGCAGGAAAGCCGGTAGTAATTTTAAATAGCGAGGCTGCGCAAAAACTTAATGTACATGTTGATGATAGGGTAGAACTTTCATATGGACATAAAAAAATCCAGGCAGTAGTAGACATTTTCTCAAAATTAGTTACAAAGAATCAGATAGGGTTATCAAACGAAATTCGTTCAATTTTAAAAACAAAAAAAGGGTGCTGTATAGAAGTTAGTACTGCAGATCTTACTGAATCAGGTTACCTAATAAGGAAAAAATTATCTGGAAAGGATCTCACAAAAGAAGATCTCACAACAATAATTTCCGAAATTGTTCATAACAATCTAACTGAAGCAGAAATCGCCTATTTTGCATCAGCAGAAAAAATTGAGGGATTGTCAAATAAGGAAGTAATCTATCTTACTGAGGCAATGGTAAAAACTGGAGTAAAATTAAAATTTAAACAAAAAATAATTGCAGACAAACATTGTATTGGGGGGATAGCGGGAAATAGAACCACTCCAATCGTTGTAGCAATTTGTGCGGCCGCGGGACTAACACTTCCTAAAACCTCCTCCCGAGCGATAACTTCTGCTGCAGGAACTGCAGATGCAATGGAAACCATCTCAAAGGTAGAATTTTCAGAAAAAGAAATTAAGAAGATTGTGAGTAAAACTGGAGCATGCTTGGCTTGGGGGGGTTCCCTTGGACTTGCACCTTCCGATGATAAAATTATTCATGTTGAACGTCTCCTAAACCTCGATGTTGAGCCTCAACTTTTAGCCTCAATAATGTCAAAGAAAATAGCTGCGGGTTCAACCCATATTTTAATTGACATTCCCTTCGGAAAATCTGCAAAGGTAAAAACAATAAGAGAAGCAAAAAAACTCGGATTGAAATTTAAAAAGCTTGCAAGACATTTCAAAATTAAACTTCAAGTAGTTTATACTGATGGTTCACAACCTATCGGGAATGGTGTTGGGCCAGTACTCGAAATGTTAGATGTTCTATCTGTTCTCCAAAGAACCCTCGGATTCCCCGTAGATCTGAGAACAAAATCCATATTCTTATCTTCGGAACTCATGAAGTTATGCGGAATAAAAGATGCGAGAAATAAAGCAAGGGAGATACTTGATTCTGGAGAAGCATATGAAAAGTTTAAGGAAATAATAAACACCCAAAACAAAAACAAAAATTTCAATAAAAAAATAAACTCTCTTCCTCTTGCGAAAATAAAAAGGGTAATCAAAGCAAAAAGATCCGGAAAAATTACTCACTTAGACAATAAAAAAATCAATCTCCTCTGTAGGGTTCTTGGAACTCCAGAAACGATTTCATCAGGAATATATCTGCATAAACACGTAGGAAAGATCAAAAAGGGAGAACCAATCATGACACTTTATTGCGAAAGTAAAACAAAAATCAAAGATGCCTTAAGATTCATCAAAGAAGCCAAACCAATTATTATAAAATAGTCGCTTTCAAAATCTTAACTTCTTCAAGTGGCCTATCTTGAGCACTCGTAGCAACTGTCGCAATCTTATCTACAACTTCCATTCCTTCGACAACCTCTCCGAAAGTTGGATGTTTTCCATCTAAGAAATTATTATCAACCAAATTAATGAAGAATTGACTCGATCCGGTATTTGGTCCTGCATTCGCCATAGAGATTGTTCCCCGATCATTCTTGTTTCCTCCTGCATGTGTAAACTCGTCCTTAATATTTGGAATACTCCGATCTCCCATTCCCGTCCCAGTAGGGTCTCCACCCTGAATCATGAAATTCGGAATTATTCTGTGGAAGATAACGCCATCATAGGTGCCCTTCTCAACAAGCCCCTCAAAATTCCCTGCAGTAATTGGCATGTCTCCATATAACTGAATTACAATATTTCCGTGGTTAGTTTCAAGTTTTACTTTTGTTGCCATATTATTATCAATATTCCCAAACATTTTGGTTACGAATACTGTAAAAGCTACTACAAGAACTACTATTAAAAAGATTGCTACTGTCTTGTTTTTTAGAATATTTTTCATTAATATCTCTATTTAATCAAATTTAAAAACCTTCCCCAAAAACATCAATGGTATTGCAACACATACCAACACTTAAATACTTTCGGGGATTGGTATGGTTATGAAAGATTATAAAGTTCTTAGCCAATTAGGATTGAAGGCTCGATGGGCAAAGCAACATGATAAGGTATACTCTCATATTAAAGATAATCATTCAAATTTAAAATTAGAAAAAGCAAGACTTATTGGGAACATAATGGGGGATGGATGCATAACTTCGATAGAAAGTCATAATAGATTTCCACGTCACGACATAAAATTCTATCCCGATGACTTTAACATGGCTAATATTTTTATGAAGGATTTTGAAAAACTTTATCTTAAGAAGCCAAAGATTAAGGATGCAGAAAATTACTATAAGGTTCTTGTTTCTTCAAAACCTGCATGGGAAGATTTAATCAATTTAACCGACTTTACCTCTCTTAATTGGAAATTTCCAAAGAAATTATTAAAATCCTCCGAAGAAAAAGTTGAATGGTTAAAAGCTATATTTGATTGCGAAGGTTATGTGGGGAAAAGAAGAATTCAAATTCAATCAATTAGCAAGGAGGGAATATTTTCTATAAAAAAACTTCTTGAAGAATTAAAGATAAAATCTTCTATATGTGTCTATCAAAGAAAAAATCCGCTGTGGAACAAAAACTATATCCTGACAATTTTCGGAAAAGAAAGGCTTTTAACCTTCCATAACCTGATTGGTTTTAGTCATACTAAAAAGCAAGAAAAGTTAAAACAAATTGCCGGTGTGCCAGAGTGGTAATGGAGCGGTCTCGAAAACCGCGCCCTATGGGCTCCTAGGTTCGAATCCTAGCACCGGCGTAGACAATTTTAAAAACCAAAATATGCTTCGATTATCATTGCCCACATCGCATAATGGTATTGCACTGGCCTTGAAAGCCAGGCCCTTCGGGGCATCCCGGTTCGATTCCGGGTGTGGGCGTTCTCGGAAGCGAACCTTCGATTCAGAGCAATTAGGTCTTTGATAATCTCATTAATTCCAAAGACATGATTGGGAATAGGGTGTGGGCGTCCCAAATATTATAAACTCTCAAAACCTTAATCAAACATGAAAAAGAGATTGATATTCACAGCGTCTGCTGTTTACATATTCTTAGCAATTCTCTTAGTTTATTTTATTACAAAATCTAATTACGAGTTCATCGGATACACCGTAATAGTCGGCCTCCTATTTAATGCAGTACTCTATGCGAACAAGCATTACAATTTCCCCCTACTTGGAATTTGGCTAGTCGCAATTTGGGGGGTACTTCATTTATTCGGAGGAAGCATTTACATTGGGGGAACAAGACTTTACGACCTAATCCTGATCAACATCATGGGACCACCATTCTTCATCCTAAAATATGATCAATTTGTTCATGCATTTTGCTATTTCGCATTCGCCATAATCGTTTATTATATGCTAAAGAAGCACATGAAACCAAAACAAACGGTAGCCTTGATTACCTTCACAATCCTCGCGGCTGCAGGAATCGGAATGTTAAATGAAGTAATAGAATTCGGAATGGTCATCTATGCTGGAGCCGCAGAAGCCGTCGGAGGATATTACAACACTGCCCTGGATATGGTCTTTAATTTCATTGGGGCAATTATCGGGGCATTTTATTCTGGAACGATTTTAGATAGAAGTTAGATTCCCTATTTCAAATACATTTATTAATCAATTTTCTCTATTTTATATCATGGAAAAGGGTGTGAAGATATTGGCTATTTTGATGGCACTATTTATTGTTCCCTTGCTCTTATTCTTTTTAATCCAGGGGAACCTAGAGTTTACTGGATATGGCATCGGAGTTTCATTTTTAGTCCTTTTAGTCTTCTGGTTAAACGAAAAATACAAATTTCCTCAAATATTATTATGGCTTTTCTCCATAATGATTGTTCTTCACTTTCTGGGGGGGATAGTCTATATCGGGGGGACAAGATTATATGATCTAATGCTAATCAATCTAATTGGAGAGCCTTATTTTATATTGAAATTCGATCAAGCATTTCATACTTTCTGTTATTTCATTGTAGCAATTATTGCATATTATATCTTAAGGAAACATGCGAAGAAAAGCACAAGATATAGATTAATGATTTTTGCAGTACTCATAGCTCTTGGAGTCAGTTTACTAACTGAAATGTTAGAGTTTGTGATGGTCATAGTAGCAGACGCCGCAGAAGCCGTCGGAGGATATTACAACACCGCACTTGATCTCGTCTCTAATTTAATTGGGGCAGTCCTTGGTGCAATTTATGTGAGGACTTTTATAGATAAAAGGTAATTAATCAAGAACTCTTCTTTTCACAACTATCCTCATCATTTAGATAGTAATCCAGACAAAGCTACGAAGGCCTCATCTTCTCTGAACCGCAAAGCCAACTAGACCTCACAATTCTAAAACAATTTAATTAAAAATTATTTATCCGAATAATGAAGCCAAACCAGCAGCAGATTCCTGCTTAGGTTCTTCTTTCTTTTCTTCTTTTGGTGCATCACCCGCAGGTGCAGCAGCGCCACCAGCAGCCGGAGCCGCAGCAACACTAGCATTCGCAAGCTTGTCAGCAATATCTACGCCAGATAAACTAGCTACCATTACCTTAACTTTCGCTTCGTCAACCTCAGCGCCAGTTGCGGAAATAACAGCTTTCAGATTATCTTCGTTGATATCCTTTCCAACTTTGTGCAACAAAAGAGCCGCATATGTGTATTCCATTTTGTATTTATCCCAAGAATTAACCAAATAGACTAGCAAGGCCCGCAGCGGACTCTTCCTTTGGTTCTTCCTTTTTAGTTTCTTCTTGAGTTTGAGTTTCTGCAGGTGCCGCTTCAGCCACAACTTCCGGCTCCGGTTCCCCACTAATTATTCTACTAACAATTCCTTCCTCAGCCTTAGCCTTCCCTAAAATCATATCCAAAGTTTCATTATTCACAATTCCTAAATCAACAGCAACGGCAAAAGCTCTACCATAATCATATTCTAGGGTAGCAACCATTCCATCAATATCTATCTTAATATCTGCATAAACCTTCTTATCATCCCCATCAAATGCCGCAACAGGTTCAATACCTACTTCAAATGGAATAATGTCTAACTTTGCCATAATCGAAGCATGAGCCTCACTGATCACTGCCCCCTCTTTAACGATAACCTTATCCTGCATAACTGCGATCTTACCATCCTCCACCTTTGGAGCTAAACCAACTGCACTCAAGGCGGAAATATCCGGACCAGGCAATAAATCTGTTGGACCTGCCTTAACTTCAATATCGCTTGGAGCAATTTGTCCTGCCTTAGCTTTTGCCGGACTCTTCTCATTAGCAAGAATACCCGAAATCTCAAATGCATCAGCATCAGAAAATAACATTGCAGTAGAATCATCAACATATGGGATCAAATCATGCAATTCCTTTATTCCACAATGATCCAAAGCAAAATTAACTAAACTCTTCTTGACAACCTGTACCTTCGCTTTACTTCTCAATTTTTTCTTAATATCTTGAAACTGTGCGGATGGCAAACTCTTAATAGAAATAACCATAACCGTCTTCTTCTTCATTAGTTCTGCAAGTTCCTTTACCTTAGCTTTCTTTGCATCAGAAACGTGCGTTTTAATCCCCTTCTTTGGTTTTGGTTTCTCTTTCGGCGCTTCCTTAACTTCTTCTGCCTTTGGCTCTTCTACGGAAGATTCCTTTACTTCAACAGGAGTCTCTGGAGATTCCATCTTAGCCTCTTCTTCAGTCATCATTTTTTAGCTTTGTCCAAAAATTTAATTGCCTTAGTCATAGTAAACTTAACCATTACATTCTTGATATTATCATTTTGTCTTGGAAGTTTTCCAGTTAATTGCTTTAAAACAGATTCAATATTTGCAACTATCTCTTCGTCAGACATCGATTCTTTTCCAACAGGTAATTTAATACTCATTTCCTTATTTTTTATCCTCAGAACTGCCTGGACCTTTTTAGTCATAGCCTTAATAGTTTCATCATCCTCTTTAGTGATAATTCCTGCCTGGGGAGATGGCATCCTTCCCATAGGGCCGAAAACTCTACCAAACTTTGTAGCAATCTTACTCATCATTGGAGCAACTGCGATAAAGAAATCATATTTCTTAGCAAGCTTCTTGATATCCTTAAGTTCCTTATACTTTGGAAAATCAAGTTCAGTAATTGTATCAACAACCTTGGATCTCTTAGTCAGGAATGCAGCAACCTTTTTCTCACTTGGGTGTTTAACCGTTACAAACGTGTTTAATGCTTCCTTCCGAACATCAAAATTCTGAAGATTCACAATTAGATCAACTGTCTGATCGAACTTCCTTTTAGGTTCTTTCCTTAAATCTTCTAATGCTTTCTTGATTTCCATGATACTTGAACTGTTAGAATTAACACAATCTTTCGTGTGTCCGGCGTAAGCCTGCTACTAACAGTAGTATTAACTTAGCGAAATTTGAGTATTTAAAGCTTACCCCGATAAGGAACCACACCACATAAATCCTTATAAAATGGCCATCATAAAGATATTTATGGAATTAGTTGCTTTATTATCTACTGGAAAAGGCTCTTGGGGACAAGTTGCTGGCCTAATGCAAAAGGGTGAGTGGGAGAAAGTTATAATTGTTGGAGCGCCATTCGCAAAAGAATTCATGGTTCACGGCATTCCATTTGATTTCATCGAATTCGATCCAGATAAACCTCTAATCGCATTAAAGAAAGAGTTAGAAAAGAATCTTAAGGGAAGACTTGACGGCTTAGAAGTCGCAATTTCAATCGCATCCGGGAACGGTAAAGAACACATGGCATTACAATCCGCCCTTCTAAGTCTGCCTGTTGGTGTTAGGTTTACTGCATTGACAAAGGACGGCGTAGTATTCTTGTAAGATGATTGAATCAGCGCCAGATGATGATCGGCAAAAGATTTTAGATAGAATTTATGAGATTGAAGCTGAAGGCTACGTATTTCTTGTTGATACTCATGAACCGGTTTATATTCCCGATAGAGTAGCATTGCCTTGTGGAAGAATTTTGGATGATTCAGAATTACAGATTGCATTAAAAGATGAAGGATCCAAACCCTTCCTAAGAAAAGCACAAGAATTATCTGACTTATACTTTGCAGAAGGATTGGAAGACGAAAGGCACGAATCATCAACTTTCTTAAATGATGAAGATGAAGAAGCGGCCATAATGAAATATTCCAACCGTGCCTAAACCTTAACAATCTTTAATTCAGTCCCTTCCCTCGCCAACATAATCACACAACTCCTTTCATCCTCTGCCGCAATTTCATATCCGTCCAATTCTGCCGCAATCTTCTTAGCATACTCCTTAACATCATCAAACCAAGGCTGTTTATCATAACCCATCCTATCTCGAGCATAACCTACAGACATAAATCCTTTTATGTGAACAAAGTCTGGTTCAGCTTTATTAATCAGCGAAACATATTCTCCGACATTCTCGTCGGACATATTCGTTAAATTCTTGAATTGCTGATCCTCACTTCCGGGCTTAACAAGAGTCAATCGAATAACTCGCCTTACCTTGTCCTTAAGCGAACGAACAACATCTAATGTCTCATTAAACTTCTTCCATGCATCAACCTTTGTTGAACGATGCCAAATTTTGAAAAGCTCTTCATTTGGAGCATTCGTAGAAACTGTAATTTGTGTCGGCAACGAATCTTCATTAGCTAACTTCTGAATCGCTTCAGGATTAAGTCCATTAGTTACCAAAAAAGAAACTGCCTCACGCCGCCTTATCTCACTAATCATCTCGCCAAGTCTTGGATAGATTGTCGGTTCACCGGATAACGAAAATGTAAACATATTAGGATTAATTGCCTCCTCAAATTTCTTTTGATCAATTCCTTCGCGACCCTTAAAACCCATTAACAACTTTTTTCTAGCTTCAATAATTACATCAAGAATTTCAATCGGATCATCAACTCCGGGCAAATCAGTTCCCAGATTTATCTCAATGGGCCTCCAGCAATGCAAACACTGATTCTCACACCACATCACTGCAGGAGACATCTGACAACATCTATGAGACTTAATGCCATAAAACTTCTCCTTCCAACAGCAACCTTCTCCCCTTAAAGAATTCTTAGTCCAACGACATATCTGCACTGCACTAGTCTCCCCGACAAGTGCATAATTCATTTTCTCGAGAGTTTTCTTAAATCCTCCACAAGATTTTCGTTTTGGATTCTTCCTAGCCATAGAAATTAACCTCTATGACTCTTTATAATATTAATTAAAATAAAAAATTAAAAGTTTTTTGTTTATCTTCTTTTTTTCTTTTTAGTTGTCTTCTTCTTAGCCGGTTTTCTTTTAACCGCTTTCCTCTTAACAACTTTTTTCTTTACTGCTTTCTTCTTAACCGGTTTCTTCTTAGCAGAAAGTTTCTTTTTCCTTTTTTCCATCTCAGTTAATTGCTTCTTAAGAGATCTAATCTTAATCACACACTGTTTTGGAGTTTTTGGTAAAGCCATATCACACACCTCATTTAGTTAGAGTCATAAGACTCAAAATATCAACAGCAATGTACTTTAAATACCTTTCCAGAATCTCTAACAAGACTAAATTATTCTAATAAACCAAAAGAACATAAGAAGCAAGAATAGGAATAGAATTGCATAAGTTGCAACCTTAAATAATCCTTTTGCAAATTTATCTGAACGAGTTATTGACAAGATTGTCAGATAGAAAAACCTTCCCCCGTCGAGCATTCCTAATGGCATCATGTTGAAGAACGCAACTAAGAGGTTGATAATCATTACCCACCAAAGCAAATGATAAAAGAAATATACAAAGTCTCCATCCCACGAAGGAATGTAATGGGTGGACGGTTCTTTAAACTTCATAAATCCTGAAAATAATTTTTGAATTAAGCCTGTAGGAACTGCCCTTCTAAATCCTACCCCCATATATGCTCGTGATGGATCTGAAGGATGTTTGTCTAGGATCATTTTATAATCATTTCTAATCCCATCCATTTCTGTAGTGAAAGTTACTTCATCTCCAGGATTTTTACTCTCCAGGAATTCGCGTAAACTGTCCCCGTCCAAAATCTTTACGTCGTTTGCTTGAACTATCGCTCCCCTAAGTCCTACCCTTACTGCCGGCGTGTCTAAGTAAACAAACAACTCGCTCGCATTCATTCGTAATTGTGTTGCGAGCCCCTCATCCAAATAATAGGTTTCATTTCCTGCTATGACTGCAGTTAGATTTCCCTCGTCGATAAAACCACTAACATTCGCTAAAGGAATACTAGATGTAGCATATGTATTGAATATATATCCTCCTGGAGAAAATGAGGCTGCAAAGAACGCAACATATAGTCCATAGAATATCAGTGCAAGGACTACATTAGCAAAGACTCCTGCCCCAAGAACCGTCATTTGTTCAAGTTTTCCTTTCTTCTCAAATTGATTCCGATTCTCCTCAACAAATGCCCCCAGGATTGGACCCAGGAAAACTAATCCTGTAGATTTGATTTTTATTCCAAATCTCCTCATAAAAATTCCATGTGAGAATTCATGTGCTACTGCAACAATTGCTAATGCAACAATAAAGTATGTGAAATAGAATGGGGGAAAGAAACTTTCCATTCCAAACAGCTTAGGGAAGTAAGGAATCAATGGGGCTATCGGTGGAGCTTTGATATACTGCATAATATCTGGTCGACTAACATAGATCCAAAGTGTCTGTCCAAGCAACCAAATAATCCCTGCCATCAATGCAAGCCCAATCGCTACAATAATATATTTCAGGAAGCTAAGCGTCTTTTTCAAATTATCTCCCACCCAATTTATTGCCCTAACTCCTAACTGGGTCCTATACATAAATATGATCCCCTCTCGCTTCATCGCCCCCGTATTTCTTTTCTTATATAAGAAGAATGCAACGAATATAGAGAATATAACTAGGAACGCCAAATCATAAACAACAAAACTCACCATTAAATGAAGTATCAAAAAGAGTTTTTAAGATGTTTGGTTCAAAAGAGACCTTGGAGCCTTCTTCAATCTCTCAAAATGATCTTTTCGAATTCTATCTAAATCCTCTGGGGCCAAATCGTCAGCCTTGGTATGACAATATCCTAATGAGGTAGGTTGGTCAAACTCTCCACAAATTTTACAATCATATGTTGCAGTACCTTCCCGGACCCGTACCTTCAAAACATTTGGAAAGTAATGTCCACAAGAATGTTTGCCTTGTCCTGGCCAGAAAGGCCCTTTCAAATTTTCAGTTAATTCGTTATCCATATTATTTTTTGATACCTAATTTAAAAAGAATTATCGATTTTCCCATTATAATATCCTGCCGGATCATAACAAGGATGAGAATCTGATCGCAAATCTCTTAATAAAAATCCTGTTCCAAAAGTCTCCAACGATTTACCACGATAAGGAACTTCAGATCTTCCAGAAGATTGTAATCTATCAATCGTACTTTGAGGAATTTTCCTTCCAACAAGAACCCTAAAAGCATCAATTAATCCCTTTAACATTTTTACTCCAGATCACTTCTTTCTCACTGGCCTAAAATCTTTCTTCCCACACTTTCGGCATCGTGCCTTACCAGTAAGAATCTTTGAAGACTCAAGCTTCATCTTGTGCTTACAGCCCTTACAAACAAATGCATTCTTATACAATCTGTTTTGTGCTGCAAGGATTTTAGTTGCCATAGTATATCATCAGAATTTTGGTTTTTAAAGTTGTTGGTTTATGGGACAGAATTACTACATTACCTTCTTCATCAACTTCTCGCCTTCGATATCCCAGTATTCTATTGTTCCGCTTTCATTAACTACGCCTTGTAAGTCCTCGGGGATTGAAAGATCAAAGTTTTCAAAGCTTTCTGAGTCCATTAGGCTTGCAGTCTCTCCTGCAATTGAAAGAACCTGTGCCTGTTTCTTATCAATCATAGGAACTTCAAATTTATCATGTCCTGGAACAACCTGAACTTTTTTCTTACCGGTCATTGCTGAAACAGCCTCAAATCTAACTTTTGCGTGTCCATGCTTTCCAGTTTTAGAAGTATCCATCTTCTTAACTTGGTGTGCTACTCCATCAAGCATAAGGTAAGTACCCACCCTCATTTCTGTTGCTTCAATAACTTTTGCTACCATCTTAACATTTCAAGATTCATTTGCTTTATAAGTTTTTGCCCAAAAGAGAGTATACAAATTTTTTTAAATGGAACTTCTCTTGATTCGACATGGTAGGATTTGGAATTGATCTAGCACTTCAGAGAACTCAAGAATTACTCTCTGAAAAACCTAAGGGTTTTGAAAAAATGGTCGAGGAAATTCATGGAGACTATTTAGAACATCGGGAACTAATTCGTGCCGAAGCAGAGTGTTTCCCAGACGTAAGGCGGGCTCAATCTGAATATGAATTTCTCTACGCAAAATTTGATGCGGCCTTAGTCTAAGCCAACCTCTAACCACCAAACTTAAAAACTCACAATCCCCAAAATTCTTATGGTTACAGTTTCAAAAAACGATTTTATTAAATTAGAATTCACCGGAAAGATAAAGGGCACTGACGAAGTCTTTGATACAAATATTAAAGCGGATGCAGAGAAAGCCGGAATGGATCTTAAAGATATTAAACCATTTTCTTTGTCTATTGGAAATAAGATGCTTCCTACCGGATTTGATATGGATCTTGAAGGAAAGGAAATGGGAAAGAATCACTTCCTGGAACTTCAACCTGCAGATGCATTTGGAAAAAGGAATCCCCAACTTGTAAGGATGATCCCAACAAAACATTTTCATGAACAAAAGATTGATCCTCAGAGAGGAATGCAACTGAATCTTGATGGGCAGCTTGTCAAAATACTATCAAATTCTGGTGGACGGACACTTGTTGACTTTAACAATCCCCTTGCAGGAAAGGTTGTAACCTACGATTATAAGATTCTTGGAAAGATTGAAGACGAAGCAGAAAAAATCAATGCATTACAGGATTTTTTGATTAGGAAAAGATTCGATTTTGATCTAAGTTCTGACAAAAAGAGTGCAGTTTTCAAGGTTGAAAAACAGTTCGAACAGTTTATAGAAATGCTTGCTCCAAAATTCGAAGAAATTCTTGGAATCAAGATAAAACCTGAAGTTGTTGAGGCAAAAGAGAAACCTTCAAAGGATGATTCTAGCGGACCAATAGAATCTAAAAAAGAATAAGCATAAACTCTATCTCATAAATCCTTAAAAAGTCAGATCCTATGAATCTTCTATGGAAGAGATCATGAAAAAAGAGGAGATCCGAGAGGTACAACATTCACAATCTCCACAACCGATACATTCTCATAATGCTAACGCTGAAATTGATCGTGAACTGGAAGAAATCCTAAAAAAACAAGCTGCGAGAATAAAGGTTGTTGGTGTTGGTGGCGGTGGAGGTAATACTACTTCACGAATGCGCGAAATTGGGATTAAAGGAGGAGAAATCATTGCAATCAATACTGATGCGCAGGATCTTCTTTATGCAAATGCCGATCAAAAGATCCTTATTGGCCGAGAGATTTCGAAAGGGCTTGGTGCTGGAAGCAATCCCAGAATCGGTGCTGAGGCGGCAAAAGAACAGCAACAAGATATTAAAAAAAAGCTTCAAAATTCTGATTTAGTATTCGTAACTTGTGGGCTTGGAGGCGGAACCGGAACCGGGGCCGCACCTGTTGTAGCAGAAATTTCAAAAAAACAAGGGGCCCTAACAATTGGAGTTGTGACATTGCCTTTCACTGTTGAAGGAGCAAAGAGAATAGAGAATGCCATGGAAGGCCTAGAGAGAATGGAAGGAATCGTAGATACATTAATCGTAATCCCAAATGACAAATTACTTGATCTTGCGCCAGACTTGCCACTTCCAACCGCCTTCAAAATAGCCGATGAAATTTTAACAAATGCTGTTAAGGGAATCACTGAGCTAGTAACTAGTTCGGGTTTAGTAAATCTTGACTTTGCAGATATTAAGGCAGTTATGGCAAATGGAGGAGTTTCACTAATTGGGATGGGAGAATCAGATTCTAATGATCGAGCAATGGAGGCAGTAGAAAAGGCATTGAACAATCCGCTTTTAGATGTCGATATCAAAAACGCACAAGGAGCATTAGTTAATGTTATTGGGGGAAATAATTTATCTCTTGAGGAATATAAACAAGTTGTCCAAAAAATTGGAGAACAACTATCTCCAAATGCAAAGCTAATCTCTGGAGCTCAAATTTCCAAGGATCTTGAAGGCAATCTAAAAGTAATGGTAATCATCACTGGAGTTAAGTCTCCCCAAATCTCTGGAGAGAGACTTCCAATAGAAACCGTCCGAAGAAAAGAGATGGAAGGCGAGTTAGGAATAGAATTCTTTGAGGAATAATCTTAAAAACCCTACACACTTATTTTCACCATGGTAAAGAAAATTGCAAGGAAATTATCCTCACAATATCATAAGTATCTTAGGATCTGGAGACTTCTAAAAAAGCCGTCAGTACAAGAGTTCAAATTGATTTCTAAGGTTACTGCTTTCGGTCTATTAATCATCGGAGCAATCGGTTTTGCAATATCTGTAGCAATAAAGACCGTGTTCTAGAACTCAAATTAATTTTATCTAGTGAAATGTGTTGTGCTTGCAGACTCAGTAAATGGATGCCCTGGAGCATTATCCGCAGCCTCACATAATGCCTTGTGCATTGCTAATGAAAACCTATCATATGCCTCTCCAGTAAGGGTCGCAACCCTTAATGCTCCTTCCTCAGAAAAAATTGAAGGAATACTTGGATCATAATTTACTGGGCCACGGTTAATTATCATACTTTTCCAAATTTTTTTAATTATATAAATCTTCCGAAATATACAAAACTTTAAAAAGCCATAATTTTTATTATCATTATCTAGTTCTTCGAAACTTTGAAGACTAGCTGGAGCAAAATGGTAATAGGAAATGATGACGAATTTGACTATCTAGACGATGAAGACAGCGAGACAGCGGTAGTCGATGCGCCGATAATTAAAGGTTCAAAGAAAGCTTCACTAACTCCTGAGGAAGATGTTAATGAAGAGCCTGCAGCTGAGCTTGCAGAAGAAGAAAAAGAGATTGAAGAGAAGGCGAAAGTTAAGCCGAAAAGAGAATTTGAATCTGTAATTTATGTTGTAAAGGTTACTACAAATAAAGAAGATAAAGCTCTTGAGATGATTGCTGACAAAGTTAACAAAAAGAAAGTTGGTGTTTATGCATTAGCACGGCCTCATGGATTGAGAGGTTATGTTTTCTTAGAATCTCCAGATCGAGAACATGCAGAAGAAGCAGTTTTCAATTTACCTTATGTAAAAGGAATTATTCCCCAGGTTGTTACGTACGAAGAGATCAAGCAGATGCTTGAGCCTGTAGCTGCAGATATTAAGATTGAGAAGAATGATATTGTAGAAATAATCTCCGAACCTTTCAAGAAAGAGAAGGCAAAGGTTGTTAGGGTTAGCAAGGATAAGGGAGAATGTGTTGTTTCACTCCTTGGAGCAGCAGTTCCGATACCAGTTACAGTTAAGCTTGATAACGTTAGAGTAATTCGAAGGGAGGAACTTGAAGAGGAGTAGATTTTTAAACTCTGATTCTTGAAAAATAAAATGCCACTAATAAAATTGCTTGTTGAAGGAGGAAAAATGTCTCCTGGTCCTGCCGTAGCTCAACAGCTCGGACCAATGGGAATAAACATGGGGAAGGTTATTTCTGATGTTAACGAAGCAACTTCTGAATTTAAAGGAATTACAGTTCCAGTTCATTTAAACGTCGACGCTAAAACTAAGGAATTTACAATTAAGGTATTATCTCCACCAACTTCTGAATTAATTAAGAAAGAGCTTGGTCTTGAGAAAGCCTCTGGAGAAAGGTTAAAGCTTAGAGTAGGAAATATGGCAATTGAACAGGTAATCGCAGTTTCAAAGACTAAGCATGCAAGTATGCTTTCAAATGATTTCCTTGCAACAGTTAAATCAATAATTGGAACTTGCCAAGCACTTGGCGTATTAATTGAGAATAAGGAATCAAAAGAAATTCTTGAAGAGATTGCTGAAGGAAAATATAAGACTGAAATTGAATCACAGAAAACTGATATTGACCCAGAAAAACGTAAGGAACTTGATGCTTATTTCACAGAGGTAGCAGATAAACAAGCAGCTATCCAGAAGGCAGAGGCTGAAGAAAAGGCTGCCGAGGAAGAAGCGAAAGCAGCTGAAGCAACTGCAGCACCTGCTGAAGGTGAAGAAGCACCTGAAGAAGAAAAGAAAGAATAACTTTATTAATCAATAAATCACCTCATAATCGTGGGGCCATGGTCTAGCCTGGTATGATTCGAGGTTTGGGACTTCGCGACCGCAGTTCAAATCTGCGTGGCCCCATATCATAGTCAAACACGAGGATTTGAACAAGGTTCAAGTCTGGGTCGAGCGTTTAGGTCTCGACGATAAAATGGTCAACGAGACCTGGGCGCAAGTTGCACCCATTACATTCAAAATGGCAGTAAAGAAGAAGAAAATCGGAGCAGCCGGAAGATTCGGCGCAGGATACGGAAAGGTAAAGCTAAAACTTATAGCTGTTGAAGCTAAACAGAGGACTCGACAAGAGTGCCCTTTCTGCAAAGGCAGAGCAAAGAGACAAGCAAAAGCTATCTGGCTTTGTTCCAAATGTGGGAAGAAATTTGCAGGCGGAACCTTCCACCTAAAGGATTAAATACTCAGAAAATTCAAAAATAACATGGCAACATACAAATGCTTTCATTGTGGTAAGAAAATAAAGTCGGCAGACCTAGATAAGAGATTTGTTTGTGTAGAGTGTGGTTCCCGAATTTTCTTTAAACCTAGATCTAAAATGAAAACTGTGAGTGCAAATTAAGATGGCAGAAGAAGATAATACTCCAAAAGAACCAAATATGGGAAATCCCTTAGCAAATCTTGATGAGGAGACTCAGCAAAAGATCCAAGAGCTTCAGATTCTAGAACAAAGTTTTCAACAGTTTTTAATGCAAAAGAATGCGTTTTCTATGGAAGCAAATGAAACAGATTATATTATTCAGGAAGTCGAGAAATCCGAAGGAGAGATCTCCCGAATTATTGGTAACCAAGTTGTAGTTAAGTCAACAAAAGAAAAAATTCTTGAAGAAATGAATCACAAGAAAGAACTTATCGGTACAAGAATGAAATCCATCGACGACCAAGAAAAAGAATTCTCCGAAAAGATCCAAACTATCCGGGACGAAGTAATGAAAAAGATTCAGGGATAAATTTCTTAAAATATTTACTTGACCATATAAATCTTTAAATACCCAGCAATATCAAATACAGTATGGTATTCGAGAGGTTCAAAAAGATGATGGGAAGAGATGACGAATTTTCATCAGAATTCATTGAAATAGACATGGACTCAGAAAAATCTGATTCAAAAATCTTGATAAAGACATTTGTTCTAAAAACATATGAGGACATCAATCCAATTTTAAACGCCTTAAGAGAAGGTTATACAATAGCAGTTATTGATATCAAGACTTTGAAATCCAAGGATGTAGTAGAATTGAAGAGAGCAATTTCTAAGATAAAGAAGACCGTAGAGGCATTAGAAGGTAAGATCGCAGGATTCGGTGAAAACACTGTAATCGCAACACCTTCAAAGGTTTTTGAAATCCAAAAAGGTGCAGTTGAAGCTCCGCAGCCGAAAAACGACGAACTTGAACGATTTTAATGGTAAAATTAAGTGACTTAAATCTAGAAGAAATTTCTCAAGAGGAAGTTAGTAATCGTACTTTTCTCGGACAAGCAACCGGGATGGGTCTTGGTCATTGTGTTTGGTTGGGAACTCGCCATGGGCCGAAAGGTTTCCTTGATAACGTTCGATCTTATGTGGTTCATGAGCAAGGCCCAGCTAAGATGGATGTCACATTCTATGGGGATCCAAGCGATAAAAGTACTTAAAAACCCAGATTTTCTTCCTAATTTATGGAAACTCCAGTGTTATATATAGAGACTCGGAAAAAGTTTAATTTAGATGACATAGACTTCTCTATCTTGGATAAGCTCCCTGGGAAAACAATCTCCATTGCAGCGACAGTCCAATACCTTGATATCGTACCAGAAGTTAAGAAATATCTTGAATCTAAGGGAAAAACGGTCATTATCAAAAAGGGCGCATTTTATGATGCCCACGTTCTGGGATGTAATTCGGCTGCCTTTGATAAGAATGCAGACACACGTGTTCTAATCACTGATGGAAAATTCCATGCAATAAACAACGCAATCCAACTTCAAAAGGAGATATATGTATTTACAACAAGAACTCTTGAAAAAGTTGGGCAGGAGGATCTTGACGCACATAAGAAAAAGACTATGGGAAAACAAACTTTATTTTTAGCCTCCAAGACTGTCGGCCTAATTGTCTCCTCAAAACCTGGCCAGAATGTCAAGTCAATACAAGCAATAAAAGAAAAGATTAAGAAATTAGACAAGAATGTATACGTCTTTGAAGCAAACAACATCAATATCGCTGAATTTGAAAATTTCCCAGAAGTTAAGATCTGGGTAAATACTGCATGCTATGGTCTCGCAAGGGATAATAAAAAGATTGTCAATTTATCAGATATCTTAGAATTTCTTTAACCCCTTACCCAAATTTCATTACACTATATACTTCTAATCAGAATTGATAAAAATTAAATCTTTGCAATCGCAAAGACTGTTTTAAGAGCTACAATGATTGTAGCTGGAATGAACAGTACAAGCAATGAGGTCAATACATTACTCAATGCAGAAAGAATTGGGCTAAGATTGGAAATAAATATCAAAGTATCATTTCCCATCCCACTAACAATTACCAATGCCAAACTTGCAAGTAGAAAAGTATTAGAATCTTTATCTCCAACATTCAAGAAGCCCACAAACAGACCAAGGACAACTAATACTAGATAAAATACTCCTAACGCAGACTTAAGAGTTTCGTGAAATAGTCCCAAGATCACAGCTAAAACTACACCAATTAAAAAGGCATATGCTCCGATAAGATTCTCTTTTGACTTCACCATTTTTCAATTATCTCTTCAAATTATAGGCCATTCATGTATTTAAATCTTTCTTTAACACCGACGACAACCCCAAAAAGTGGACAAAATAATATATTCTCTAGAACCGAAAAGTTTATAAGTTGGTGTAATTCCAGAATTACAACATGGTAAAGAGATTAGCAACAGTCCTTGGATTATTTGCACTTTTAGTTCTAAGTCTAGGAATCGTTAGTGCTGCTTCATTATCCCATGACAATGTTGTTGGAAATGATTCTACTGTTAACCATGATGATGGTTCTTTCGAGATAACATTTGATTTGAATAATTCAGGTGTTAATGCAACTATCGACTGGACTGCTTCTACTGCCTCTCAGGGAGCAATCCTTGCTTTCTCAAAAGACTCAATTGGTAACGGAACTGCAACTACAGTGACCGAATCTATTACTGCAACAATCTCTTTCGCTAAACACCTTTCTGGAACTATTGAAGGAATAATTATAGCAGATCCAAGTGGTGCAGGTTCTAACGAAGAAATCTCATTCGAAATTACAATTAATGATAATGCTTCTATCGAAGTTATTCAAACTGGTCTTTCTAAGACTGCTAATGGTACAGTTACTATAACAAATACAGGTAATACGGACTTAACTGGAATTACCCTTGAATCCTTTGCCGATGCAGATTTTGAAGTTGCATTCGGAAAAACTACATTTAATCTAGACGCAGGTGACTCAGAAACAACTGCGATTACTTCAACTAATACTGGTGATTTAAGCCTTGGTGATGACGCTACATTAACAATAAAGGCAGCACATGCAGATGCTAATGATACAACTAGCATTTTGATTCTTTCATCCTTCTGTGAAGATGAAAATAATGGAGACTTGAATGTAGAATTAAGAAATATCAACATCGATGAAGGATTCGGAGATGATGATGCTTACTGGTATCCTTTAGACAAGATTTCCTTTGATTTGGATGTTGAGAACGAAGGAAGCTGGGACGTTGAAAATATTGAGATTAAGATTTGTTTACTTGATACAGACAGCGGTAAATGTGTTATCGATGAAGATGATATGGATTTAGAAGATGATGATTTTGATTTAGATGAAGACGACGACGTAACTATTGTTGTTGAATTCGAGGTTAACCCAAGAGAACTTACTGACGGAAACAATGATTATATTCTATATGCAAAGGCAATCGGAAAAGTTGACGATTCAGACAGCATATTTGACGGAGATAAAACTTGTAGCGCTGATTCAAAAGAGATCGAAATTAGAACTAATGAAGAATTTATCATTATTGATAACATGAATATTGTTGATTTAACAAATCCAGATGACGACGGAAAGGTTTCTTGTGGAAGCAAGGCCCAGATTACTGCGGATGTTTGGAATGTTGGAGATAGTAAAATTGATGAGGATAAGATTTTCGTTGAGATTTACAGCAAAGACTTAGGTATCAATGAAGTTATCGATTTCCAAGATATTAGCTCCTTAGATAGTGAAGAATTAAGCATTACAGTAGATATTCCTGAAGATTTAGAAAAAAACTTCTATGGGATCTTATTCACAGTTTATGATGATGACAATTTAGAAGAGAAAGATATCTATGAAAACTCTGAAGACGATAACGCGGAATTCGATTATGTAATCGAAATCTCCAGTTGTATTGCTGGGGCTGCAAAGCCATCTATTTCAGCTAGTCTTTCTTCCGATGCAAAAGTTGGAGAAGAACTTGTAATCACTGCAACAATAACTAATGAAGGAAGCGATGGAACATTCGTTATCTCTGCAGAAAACTTCGAGTCTTGGGCAGAACTTGTGAGCGTAAACCCTCAAGTTTCAACTATTGACCGAGATGATTCCACACAGGTAATTATTACTCTTAAACCAACTAATGCTGGAACACAATCCTTCATGATTAAGACTAGTGCAGATGGTGAAGAGAGCACACAATCTGTTTCAGTTAGTATTGCAGATAGCCCCTCTATCCTTGATGGAGTAAGCAACACAATGCTTTACCTTATCGTTGGGATTGCAGTTGTTTTGATCTTAATTGTCCTTGCACTAATTGTAAGAATCTCAAGAAGAACAACTCGAAGAGTTGCAGATTTTTAATTATTTAATTATTTCAAATAGTTTTTAAAGTTGTTTAAGTTCCATAACCTATGAGAAAATTCAACATTGGAGATTTTATCCTTAGATACGTAATCATCCTATTAGCCGGTTTGGGGAACCTTTTCATTTTTTATTGGGTTTTCACTCCCCTAACAATCAAGGCAGTTTCATTTATCCTCGGAATCTTCTCAAATACAATAACTATCGGTAATCAGATATTCTCGAGTCTAGGGGCCTTAGAATTAATCCCCCCATGCATTGCAGGGGCCGCATTTTTCCTCTTATTCGCCTTGATTCTCTCTACAGCGAGACTATCTATTAAAAAAAGGGCCTGGATATTTCTAAGTTCTAGTGCAATGTTCTTTGTTTTAAATATCGCAAGAATCATCTTCTTATTTCTAATAAGTGAAAAACCCTACTTCGAAACGTTTCACTGGATATCTTGGAATATCCTCTCTACAGTTCTTGTCATTGCGGTTTGGCTCTTTAATGTATGGCTCTTTAAGGTGAAATCAGTCCCAGTTTATACCGATTTTGAAGAATTATTGAGGGTAATAAAGCCCAAAAAGTCCAAGAGACGCAAGTAATACAATAAATCCTGCAATCACCACTCCTGCAGCAATTGCTATAAAACTCTTCCATCTACTCAATCCCAACATCCATGCAATTAATGCTCCTGTCCATGCTCCTGTCCCAGGTAAGGGTATTGCCACGAGAGCCGCTAAAGCGATATAACCAACCCCTCCGACCTGTTTTTCTACCCTATCACTTTTCCTCCTTATTCTTCTCAAAACTCTGCTCATAACGCTCCGATAAGGCTTAAAATTCATAAAACTCTCGTGGAGGAAGTCCAAAAATAGAAAAACAAGGAATATAACTAAGATATTCAATAAGAGCACAAGTAAAAAATATGGCCAAATTAAAAGCCCATTCCTCGCAGTATATTCTACTATTAGGGGCAATCCTCCCCTCAACTCAAAAACCGGGAGAATTGTTAGAAGAAGCCCTAAAAGAATTTGTATATCCATTATTCGTCCGCGTTATTCCATTGGGAAACAACTTCAATCATAAACTTCTCTGCAGCCTTAAGATTCTCTTCGCATTTCCCAATATTTATAATATAACAATCAGGATTATTAGGATCCGTCATTACCGAAGATTCCTCAGCCATCTGGACAAGAATAACCGTTTTCCCAGATTCACTTGAGCAGTCTGCAAAAGGAAGGCCCCTCTCTTCTGCAAGTTCTCTATCCGTAGTCGCCCCAGTAAGGTTGCCAATAACCATTGGAAGCATGGTCTTAGTTTTTCCCAATAAATCAGAAACTAGTATAGATTTTTCACACTCCCAAACTTCTGGAGATTGCGTAACAATAACATTGGGATACAAACTCACATCTATGTCTGCAGGAATATCGTTCTTCCGCGGATCATTCCTTAAAAAGATATTATAATTGTGTACTAACTGATCTCCCCAATAAACTGGAAATCTCCCATGATAGATCTCAAAGTCAGGATACTTTTCCTTAATCCACTCTGCACCAGCAAGATCAAAAGTCTTCGAACTCTGAACATAGAAATATGATATCAAAACAGAAGCAATGATTACCCCAACAATAATAAAGAACCATAACAACTGTCTATTTTCCCTCTCGGCAATCTTTTTAGGAACTTTCTCTTCGGAGATTTCTCCATTTTCCACCTGCATAGGAATCTCTTTCTTTTTTTTCTGCTCTTTCTTTTTTCTTGCCATATTAAATAAAAATTTAACTTATTTTTAAAACTTTGTAAAGGAATGCATCTGCCCCCCTAACCGAATCTCCCGAGATATAAACACAACTTTCCTTCTTATAAACTTCTGTTTCATTATTTTCTGGAAATTCAAAAACAATAACATTATCACTACAGTTCTTAACTGGATAATCTCCTCCACATTCAATTCCTTCGATACAAGCCTCTTGCCACCTCAAAACATAGTCTCCCAGGTTGTTTAAAATTTCAGAAGTTGCAGCGTCGGGCTTTACAAAATATAATGGCTTTCCCACATACGAGTTGATGTCATAAGTTCCTAAGACCGAAACATTTCCAACTTCTTCTGGAAGATATTGAAATCCAAAAACTTGATTACTGATTACCGTTCTCCAAAGACCATTTTGTCTCACAAATTCTAGGCCCCGATATTCCTTCGTTGAACTGTCTTCGTCCTCATTACCCATCAAAGAATATCCTGCCGTGGACACAATCATTAGTCCCACAAGAATAAGACCCACTACGACGGCATTTCGTCTTTTGGTTTTCTCTGCATCTCGCTTCATCCGTATTTTTCTCATGGAGATTCAAGACAACAACCCTTTAAATTCATTACGCTCCTCGAGTTTTTCTGTAAAATTACACCTTCGGCCTTCCGTAAAAAAATGAAAAATAAAAAAAAAGAAAAAAAGAAAGGAAATAAATCCTTTCTATTTTGTAAGTTTGTTTAAGCAACAACTAAGCTCGCTTCAGTAGTAGACGTACCCTTGTACTTAGTTCCGACAGTTGTATCAACGTCGTTGTTAAGTAAGTAAGTAGTAGCCTTGGTTGTATCTGCAGCATTAAAACCAGCAACTAACATAGCAGTCTTACCCGATCTATCGAAAGATTGGATTAAGAACTCACCAGCAGCAACACCAGTCATTGTTGTAAATTCACCATCACTATAAGCTCCACCTAGTAATTCAGCAGCAACAGAGTTGATAGCAGAACCACCAACAACAATCAGATTTTTACCTGCAACGGATGCAGCCTCTGTGTCGTCAACAGTCATAACACCAGCTTCAGTACCAGTCCCGATAGTTACCTCTGGAGGTGTAATATATACATCTGCAGAAACTTCGCTACCGTGATAGATTACCTTCACACTATCCTGTCCCGAGCTCGGTTTATCCCATAGGAATTCCGTTGCAAGAGGAGAATACATGAAAGATCTCCATACATCTGTGTCTCCAATCTCCTTGAATGTAGCAGATTCATTATCTACTCCACTAACCTCAACTTCTGCAGTTGTGGAAGAGTCCCATCCTAGAAGAATACTGAAACCATCAGAAGATCCAATAGCTCCATCCTTGTCTTCCTCAACCATTGTAAGGTTCCAAGATGTAGCATTGTGTCCTATCTGTCCACCATCTCCATCTGTAGAGAAATTGTATGCACCAAATGCAGTACTTGTATTTGCAGCTTCAATAGGCAAATAAACTTTTAATCCCTCAGCAGAATAAAGCTCGTCGAAATTCATGTTTGTTCCCGCAGTAAGTCCGATAGTCTTATTTGAAGACGCACCAGTACTTGTTACAGGTCCAACTGTTAATTCAACATTCCCAATAGATACTGTGGATCCTAATTTAAGTCCTTTCTTTAGAATAGTGAATCCCTCATCTACCCAGTATTCCATATCAAATTCATCATTTGATCCATCCAAAACGAAGTTTGTTGGCCTCATTAAATAAGACTCAGCATCATCTCCGCTAACATAGGATGCAACAAAATAGGAATCTGTACTCTTAGTAAAGTTAAGAGTAGTTCCACTGGAAGTAACTAATGTGTGAGTAGCATCCTTTCCAGTTCCTGCAAATGCACCGTTTGTGGTAGCATAAAGGAGGGAAATGTCTGCCTCACCATCTTTCAATGGGAAATCATTAAGAATTGCATAGGTATCTGCTCCTTGTCGAACCTCAATTACCTCCTCAGTGGGGTAAGTTAGTCCTGCAAAAGTTAATTTCACTGCTTCAAACTCAGGCATTGTTATGCTTGATGTTTCAGTAATGAACATATCCTCTTCAGCAGCCCAAACAAGACTTATAGTTGTAAGCTTAGAATCTGTATCCGCAGTGATCACACTAGTTAATTCTGTAACAGAATTATCATTAATCTGAACATTAGACGAATTTGTAAGTTTTAACTTACCAGATCCAATACTGAATTCTACCTTGCTGATACCGGTATCCTTTGCAGAATACATGATATCCTTAACACCAATATATGATCCATCAGTTAACTTGAAAGTTCCACCTTCGGCTAAACTATTTGTAGTTTCTCCATTAGCAGTTATTTTAACTTCAGTTGAACTAACGTAATCAATACTTACTGTATACGGAGTTCCTTCTACATTTAATGTAGTGGATTCTCCTTCAGATAGAATTGCAGACGAAGCCGCATTAAGTAGAGTAATCGTATCTCCTCCAGTTGTGTTTGTTAAAACATAGTAAGATTTACCCATAATAGGTAAGTCTGTTGTGTCTAAATCATCCACATCAGGAGTATCCGTAAAGTCAAGAGAATACGTTAAAATTGTATCTCCAGAATTAATAAGGAATCCTACGGTTGGCTCATTTTCAGCGTAATCTTGGTTTTCCCACATTGTAAGATCAAGAGTAGCGTTCATTTCAATCTTCTGTGTGTAATCAAATTCATCATTGTTTTTATCGAGAAATTTACCATCCGATAAAAGGACAGGTAATTTATCATCGTTCAATGAAGAAGAAACTACTGCAGTAAGATTGTCTCCTAAGTGATACTTAGTTGAAGACTTCTCGAACTTGAATGAGTCGCCATCGCCGGTTGTTGTAGCAACAGTTCCTACGGATGCTGTACCTAAGTTTGCTGCAATATTAGAAGCTGCAATGTTATCTGCAGGAGCTGCGTTAGCACCTACAACGATTGCGGTATTACTTGTGAATGGAGCAGGGTAAGCAGCAGCAGCTGCAGTACCAACAGTAGCACCAACCAAAGCAAGACTTCCTAATACTGTCATAGCTTTTCTAAATATTTTTTTCATTATTTTAATAACCTCCTTTCAGCACTATTAGGTTAGCCGCCTTATTCAAGGCCTCGCATTTGCGAATTCAGTTTTTTCTAATAGCCTGGCCGGTTCTTATAACTAGGGAGCGTTATAAGTTTGTAATCACTAGGGTCCCTTTATGTACACTGACTAGTCAATGCATTATTGATAAACAATAACGCCTAGTTGTATAACCTGTTTTTCCTTTATAAAGCTTACTCTGTGATTTTGCTCTTTACCCGTCGAAAATAGCCATTTTTCAGGGGTTTACTTATAAAGGTTACGTTACTACATCATAATACATCAGTTTGGGAATCAGTAGGAATCTGGAGAAAAGATCTTAGGAGATATATGGGGTGTAAAATTCCACCTATGTGAAAAGCATAAGACTTATATATCTAGGTAGTTATACCCCATATATAGATAAAGCAAAATGGCGGCAAAAAAAAGAACAAAAACTAGATATGTTGATGTGAATGTTAACAAAGGAACTTTCGTTTCAAAACTTATCGGAGAGAAAAAATCCCATGATTTTTCAGATATGAAACTACTAAGAAATCTACTAAGTAATGAAAAAGCAAGGATTCTTTATGCCCTAAAATCTCAAAAACCTACTTCAATTTATGCGCTTGCAAAACTACTTGGAAGAGATTTTAAGTCCGTAAGAAGTGATATTAAGGTTCTAGAGAGGTTCGGATTCATTGAGTTCCATTCAAAAAAAACGGGTAAACGAGAGGCTTTAACTCCAGTATTATTAATAGATAAACTTCAGATTGTAATAAACATCTAATTATTCAGCACAGAGCTTCATCCGGACCAATAAGCTTTCTCCACTAACCACTAGGTTCCTCTGGGCCCCTGAAACTGTCCCCGTGCAATTTCCTTCAAAGATGTTCAATATTCCCTGACTTCCTTCATCATCCTTCTGAAATACATCAATCTGATAAGCACTCACTGTCGCTTCACTTTCCAAGAGGTCCCGAACAACATTTCGGAGACTCTCATTAAGGTAATCACACGATTCCTGCCCCAAGTTAGAACATTCTTCTCCCCCATAACAACTCTTGAAAAGGTCTTCAAATGTATCATACTGCGGCTCAAAGATGGGGGCGCATTCAGTTGTTGTACGCATAATCACATTAAGCAAGTTCTCAACCTCCAAACTCTGACGCTCATCTCCAGATCCCTGTCTAACTGAGATTACGAGAAAAACCATCAAGGCAATAACAACTATCACTACAATCAGAACAAATCCGACCATTTCCTGCTGACCATTTTTCTTTTCAATCCTATTCTTCCTCATTGATCTTCACTCCCGCGACTAACTTGCCAACACCACATTTATCATAAACATATCCAGATTCCTTAACTCGGTTACAAATCGAGACATAAGTCGAATATTCCTTAAGATTTGTCTGCCCACCATCATAGATATCATAATAATTACAGTTAAGCGCAGGACATTCAACGGATTCTTCAAATGCCGGATAGACCTTGTAAACTTTAATCGATGCAACTGGCCATAAATCTAGATAGGCATCACTGAAGTTTCCAGACATTACCTTTAATTTATCCTCATCCAAGCAAAGATCTACTCGATCTTCACAATTTAGCTCAGGCATTCCAGCAATTACTGAAAGAGAGGATATTGCTTGATCTTTTTGAAGTTCCGCATAACTCCCCTTAACATCCTTGAACTGCCAATTTATGAAGAAGAGCCCAACTAGCATAAAAAAGAGAAAGACTGCAATTATCATAAACGCCATCTGCTGAATCTTCATTTGCCCGATTCTAGTCAATTCAGTTACCATACCCCACACAACTCCCTTTCATTCTTTTTATTCATTACATCTGCCATCTGCCTCAATCCAATAAGATTGTCTGAACTAGCATTTATCGTTGATCCTCCCCAAAAGATCAAATCTGCCTTCAAATTAGTATTACAACCTCTAGCATCCATAATATCTGTCTTCTTTGAGAATCCCTCCGATATCTTCGCAGCCCTGTACATTAGTCGCCGGACATTACAATCATAGACCAATTTATCTGAGAAAATCGCCCCATACATCAAATTCCCAACATATTTCATCTGAACACCATATTTTTCAACAGTTCCTTCATCATAAACTGTGTCACATCCAGACATACACGCCCCATAGACAGTTACATCGCAATCGCTTCCAGAGCCAAAACATACATTGACATCTAAATCAGTACAATTCTCCACCTCAATATTTTCAATATTCAATCCAGTTATTTCATCGGATATCTCTTCAGGGGCATTAATGAAGCAATAACTCTCCGAAGTCATGAAGATTAAATCTGCAATCTTGTATGGGAACTCAAAAGGCTTAGAAAAGACATAGAATTCCTCACCCGAGCCTCTTTCTGGTGAAAAAAGGTATTTATTATGGATTGAAGTCGCTCCCCCTGCAAGGTTCCATTCCTCCCCCACATCCGACCGCGTCGCCACCGAGATCTCATTCTTTCCAAAATCATCATCAAAACAAAAATTATTTATTCGTGTTTCCTGCTGAAAGCCAATCTTTCCAAAAGATCCTTCTGAAAATCCTGCCTGTAATGGGTCAGTTAGAATAGCAATGCTCTTAGCAACCTCTGTATCCGATTTAAATCTCTGAGTATCTCCTACCTGAAGGGCCCCATAAATTGCTAAGAATAGAATAGCACCGCCGACTATTATTGCAAAAATCCATGCAAAATTAAACTGCCCCCGATTGCTTCTCATCCCTTAACTCCCCAAATAATCACTCCCATTATCGCTCCAAAGATAATTGGAACAAATCTTACAATAAGAAAGTAGAGAACAAGGCTTGACGATGTCGTTATACAGAGTCCTCCACCACTACAATCCACTAACGCCGTTCTCCAAAAGATTATAGCAATAACTGCCCAAATCACAAGTCCAATGAGTCCCCCAATAAGCAGTCCCCTAATCCAAGGTTTCATTACTCAATCACCACCAATTTATCATAGAAATCTTTCTTGATTTTCATATCCCTAGAAATATCAATGCAATAGGGATTCCGATTCTCCGTGGTCTTAGAAATATTGATGTGCTTAATTAGCTTCCATTCCATGTGCTCTGCTTTCTCTGGAGGAACCAAAAATGTATTCGCCTCATAAACATCATAATTCTTTATTGCATTATAGTCTGTTTGAGGACCGGTAATGGAAGCAGACAAATTAGCAAAACAAACTCTCTCAATTCCAGAAGGAAGATCTATTTCAAAGTCAAACTCACTCGTCTGAGATCTCCACGCTTCATCAACAGCATCCTGCAATTCATCATAAAACATTCCGACATTCGACGCCTGCCCAATATCTAGAAAACTATTAACTGCAATAAACGCAATCACAATAAATACAACTATCAGAAAAATCGCAAAGATCAGCCCAAATGGCATAGACATCGTCTGCTGCGCTCGCTTATTCAAACCTCTTTCCATCAATTCTATAGGTCGAAGACATTTATAAAATTATAGAATTAATTCATCCCCTAAGAACTACAAGAAATCAAGACTTGGTCTAACAATAATTGAACAGTCTGCTTCCTCATTCTTGAATTCATCTCGGCACTTGATGTAGAATGTTTCATCTTCTTTCCATTCAGCAACGTGAATAGTCGTATTCGCGAAAGGCATTTCAGTTCCTTCTGCGAATGTAAAGTCACAATTATCATTTGTATATACACACTGAGAGTCTCGAACAGTTACAATCTTCAACATATTATCTTCTTCGTAAACTCTTGCAACAACCGGCGCAGCAGTATCAATATCTAATGTAAACTCTGCGGTATCTATTGCAACATTTCCCCCAGAATCAACACACTTGTAAAAATACTTGTGGTTTCCCGAAGAAAGATCTTGCCTTTGTGTATGGAATCCATCATCAGTGTTTGTATCGAAGAACATTACATAATCCGAGTCCTCTCCTGTCGTAGAATAATAACAGATCGCCTTATTATTGTCACATCCAAACATTGTCTCAACAGAAAGTTCCACCGGTGCAGGATCAACTGCTCCAAAGATTGTCCCATTTGGTAAAAGATTCTTTATCTTTAATGCAGTACTTCCACGCAGATTAAACACAAAACTCTGCCTATTCTCATTTCTATCGTTCTCCTCCGCTGCAGTTGGCTGATCCTTACATCGAACATAGAACGAAGTTTCATCTCGAGGAATTCCAGTTAACTGAGCACTACAAGTGTAAAGCTGAAGAGCATTCAACTGATACTTCTGATTTGAACAAGTCATCTGGTTCTGCATGTTATCATAACTTTGATCTTGTGGAGACCATCTACACTCTGCAGGTTCGTTTATGTAGAAGTCAACATTAGAGCTATCCTGATTTTCTGCAACACAACCACCACTCGTTATCGAAGTAGCCTTAACTTGTGGAGCAGTATTATCCGGAGATGGATCCACACAGAATCTTATCGCGTATTCTGCCTCATTCTCATTCCCATTCTTATCCATACATCTCACAAACAAGTTCATGTCCTTTCCATTTTCTAGGACAATGGAAGAGTTCTCAAAGTCTTCTGTACCCGGTAGTACTATTTTCTCGGTATGGTTGTAAGAGAATAAATTGCTTCCTCCAACATAGGCTTTCATCTCCTCAATAGTTGTAGTATGCTCAAAGTCTATCTTACACTGTGCAGGCTCATCAGTATCCACTCCAAATTCAAGAGGAGTAAATGCCTTAATGCATCCATCAGTATTATTACTGACTATCTTAAATCCAGGTCCTGGTGGCGATCTTTTCACATCAGTATACTCATGACCAAAAGTCAAATCATTATTATTTGGAGAAATTACTGGAGGATTTACGTCTCCCGGATTAACATTAACACATCGTTCTTGTTCAGATCCTTCATTAACCAATTCACAATTCTGTCCTAGCGCTTTACATCTATATTCTGAGCAAGGTAAGTCTGGATCATTACATTCTTCACACTCATTTCCGCCAGTTGGAGCTTGCCATGGCTGGCAGCTGAACTTTACTATTTTGGTCTCAGTAGTTCGGTACATTATGACGAAGATGATTGCAGCAACTCCAATTCCGATTGGAAGTGCAGATGGCCCAATAGCTGAGCTAGCAAGAGCTTCTGAGCTAGTTATTCCCTTCCATACGAATGCTCCCCCTCCAAGCGCCGCCGCAAGTGCCTGCTTATTATTATCATCAAAGCCAAGTAACCCTCCGACCATGTAACCAATTCCTGCCGCCATTGCCGCCCATTGAAGTCCAGTTAAAAGTGCAGAAGTCGCACTTCCTGCAGTTGTTCCAAACATCTCCGCAAGATATCCCTGACCGCCCTTGAACGGAGTTTTATACTCTGAGAACTCTAATGCCTTAACATCCATCTTCCCAAATTGTTCCGGAGTGATCTTACCAATATTTCCACCAGCCTTATTAGCCATGATGTAGTTGCCGTCACTTCCCTTTCCAAGATAAGAGAATTCCTTTCCTCCAAGAGTATACTTCGAAGGTAATTTAGCATATTCAAATGTTGTCGCTTGTTTTGCGATTTCCGCAACCTTACTCGCCTGAGAAACAGGGGCAATTGTCTGGGACGCTACCTTCCCAGATACCTGAGGTCCCAGACTAGGCTTAATTGGCCCAGGTATACCTGCATCTGCCAAAATATCTGTCCCCCCTAAAAGCGGAACCACCGCAGGTACAATAGTTGCTACCTGGCCAATATTTGGTTTATTATCTTTTTCTGCAAAACCAGTTATTGTAATAACCAATCCAGTTATCGAAGTAATCTGATTAACAGTATTCTGAGCAAACTTCTTATCTTCTCCGTCGACATTCCAAACATAACCATCATCGTTATATTTACCCTTGTAGTTAATATATCCCCCACAATCTCCTAATGCCGTACAAACTTGATTTGCCTGTGCTGCCCATTCTTCCTCAAGACACTCACAATTCTCAACACAACTTTCTTTTCCTAAAAGATTCTTTTCATAAATAACAACACACTTTGCACTTGCCTGTCCACAGATTCCTTTCGCAGAGCCGTCTTCCCAGAACTCTAAACCTGGAGAATAATTTGGAACACAAACTCCCTCCGGCCTATTGGTAACTGTTTCTTCGTCTTCTTCCTCATCCTCACCTTCACCACTATCTCCTCCTCCAAAAACTGCATTTCCAGTTATCGCAGCCCCCGTTGATGCACTACCAAAGGATTCTCCTTCACTAGCTGTTGGGTTTGAAAAGGAACTTCCTCCAGTAGTAGGATTAGAGAATTTTCCCTCTCCTTCTCCCCCTCCAAGAATCATTCCAGTCACCGGAGGCAACCACATACAATCTCTCTGATCAGTATTATTACAATCTTTTTCCTTAACAAGTGTAGCACAATCTTGCCATCTATTAACTCTACAAGCCGCAGTTCCAAACTCTCCTGCATCCGTATCAATAGCTCCAGTTAAACAAACTTCATTTCTAAAATCTGCACAAGGCTCAACCCTTACATCTCCGTCAACACAAACCTCTCGATAGTTTCTTGCCCCAACAGGGTCCGCCCCATTCCCTACAGGACTATCTTGAACACACCAGGATTCTCCATTTATTCTCTTATCTCCATCTCGATCTTCACATTCAGTTTTCTGACAGAAGTGATCTGCCCCTGCAGGTTTTCCAATGCCTAAAAGTCCATCCCATTCCTCGCATCTGGAACCTAAGAAATAATCACAGTTTCCACAATTTTTATTCGACCCATCATTAGCATCACAAATCTCTTCAGGTTCTCCCGCCAATCCATGATTCCAACTATCGTCTCTTCCAGCATCATTTCCTCCCGCGTAAACATTCTCCCGGTTTCCACAGGAATCTACCCAATATACATCTCCACCATAACAAGTTGTTGATGTCTGTCGAGCACAAGCAGTGTTAAGCTCTTCAGCAGAACATAAATAATCCTTATAGAATCTCTTCTCGCTCGCAAGAGTAACATTCGTACCATTTACCTCTTCGATAATATTTCCCGCACCACACTCATCCCGAGTTGTAAACTCACAAGTTCTCTCAAAGTCCTGTTCATAAACACAAGCCCCCGTATCCTGGCTTTGTGCAGTATTTATACAATCCAACTCTGAGCTTATATCTTTTCTATAATCATTACTAACCCCAAATAACGTCGACAACCTCTTACATCTAACTAATGGAACAAATGCCGCTTGATCAGATAAAATACAACATCCTAGCTGACATTGTGGAACTTCCTCCACTGGACGTGCATCCCATGTTCCACTATTCTCAACACAAACTCTCTGAGGAGTATTTTCCATACAAATCCCTTCCTCAGAATCATAACAAGTACCTAACTTACAATATGAAGTCGTATCACATGATGTTGGAGAACTCTTGAAGGATCCCTCACAGTTATCTTCATCAGTATTGATACAATACGCTCCATCATTCGTTTTCTCACAACAGGTACTTGGATTGCTCATCGTCGAAGGCGCCGCAGATACCGTAGGTGTTACATCCGCAAGCATAAATGCAAATGCAAATAGTCCTAAAATCATCAACATAATTTCTATGCTAGCAATTCCTTTCTTGTTAATCATTGTCCAACAAATCCTGGAGGCCAAGCAATGCTTCGACTCGCAAACTGAAATTTAGTTTTTGTTAGTTTGTCTTCAATCATGTAGATTGTAGTTCCATCACTTCTCTTGAGCTTATCAATTATCAAATTTGGATATAGGAACATCATTGAGCTAGTATCTGCATCTCCATATTCTACTTCAAACTGAAGAATAGATGTAGAAACCATCAGAATCTCATAAATAGGCGAATTAACGTCGACGCCAAATCGAGTTACTCTCCTTCCTCCAACTGTTGTTGGAGCTTCAATTTCTACCCTAACACTGGAAGGTACTATCGAAATATTAAAATCAATTGAACCTGCAGAAACATCATATCCCTGTGCCCTCAATTCATCAATTGAATTCTCATAACAAAGATTGATTTGCTGTCCTACCTTCCTTTTAAGTTGTTCCTGGAAATGTTGCTTCAAAAATGGCTTTTGAATTGTACAAGTTACATGATAGTCATTTGTATAACATAAATATCCAATTTCTTCCCCATTATACTTGTAGGAAAACTCTGGATCAACAAATCCTGCAGTCGACCCAATATCCCTTATGGATTGTTCAACAACATCCCCCACACATCCTTCAAAACCAATGGCCCCGCCCTTCTCTGAAAAATATGTTGGCCTCAACCATAATGTATAAACCAAAATTCCGGCTACAATCACCAGTCCCACAATTATAAAGATAGTAACCTGTCCCCTCTTATCCATCTCCTCCAGATTCCCTCTTTGTTTCATTCCTTTTCCAGCCATTTTATCTTTATAAATTCTATTGTAATTCATCATAACGCCCTCGCAATCATCGAACATCCCGAAGGAGTATTTCCGAACTCGTCTTTACATTTAATATAGTAACTATTTCCCCTAACTGCATTTATTGTATGCATCTCTCCGTCTCCAGCATTTTCTCCTTCACTAAATCTGAAGCTACAGCTAGTTGTAGAATAAGCACACTCTGCACTCTCTGTTGTTATGACCTTGATGTTTCCACCTTGCTGGTAAATCCTCGCAACCTGTGGGGAAGAACTATCATATGTGATCCTGAATCTTTCGTCACCACGCACACTGTCTCCCGTTTCATCCTTACATTCTACATAGATATGTTTTGTTCCAGATCGAAGAGTTAATGACTGTTCATGTGTGTTATCAAAGTCTTCAAACATCTCGATCATATTATCATATCCTGAAAGTGAATAGTCACATGAATGAGATTCTCCGCCTCCAGAAGTTTTTACCTTCAATACAAATTCGGTATCTCTTGTTGGCGATTCAAAATCTGAAGAAGGCTCAATCCAATCAATCTTTATCTTCGATTCAGGCTTTCTCAGTTTATACACAAAACTCTCAGTATTGGAATTCCTTTCATCGCCTCTTCCTTCAGCATCTAACCACGGCTGATCTTGACATCTCACATAAATATCATTAGCAGACTCAGTCGTTGGAACTGTCGCAGTACATTTATATCCATAAATCGCGGGGTTCCCAAAACTATCTTCACAAGTCATCGGATTGGCCATAAGTGAATAATCTGTTTCAAGAGTATCCCAACTACAATCTGACAACTCATTAGTATATATCATAATCTCCCTAGAATCTGCATCAAAACTGATCAATGCATCATTTGAGGGTTCCACTGCTTGGACCCGGGGAGGTGTTCTATCTGGCCCCTCATTTATACACATATCAACGGTGTAAAATCCCGGACTTTCAAATCCATGTGTATCTTTACATTTGATATACATTGTAAGATCCCCCTTCCAGTCAAGACCCTGACTCTGTCCGTGGGAGGGGTCTGGCAATGAGAACGTCGTACTGTGATTATAAATATAATTATTACTTCCAATATCATAAGACATTGCATCAAATTCTTTTTCCTCAAAATCAAACTTACAATAGGCAGGCTCATCAGTAACTATACCAAATAACAATGGGGTATACGCATCAACACATCCACCATTTAGCGAGGTTATTCCAAATCCCTTTCCATCCTTTATATCAGAATATTTCTCGGACGATGAAATCGTTCCAAGCTGCGGACCGAGCACCGGAGGAGTCGAATCATCCGGATTCTCATCAATACAAATTTCCTCTTCAGTTCCCTTATTAATCAAACTACATGCTGCTCCCAAACTATTACACCTATATTCTGAACAAGGTTTTAGCGGATCTTCATTGCATATCTTACAATCTCCTCCACCGACAGGTGGCTGCCAAGGCTTACATGTAAAGACAACTTCTACAGGTTCGCAATCCTGTGCCATAAACAATAACGAAATCAAAATTAAGGCTATTGCCACCCATATGAATATCGGATTTAGTGCAAATGCAAAAGTTTGTACTCCAAAGAACTTCGCAGCAATTGTCATTCCAAGCATACCTGCCCCAATAGACATCATCGTTGAACCGATAGGACTAAGTCCTAACATCTTTGCAATCATTGCTCCCGCAAACATTCCTATTCCTGCTGCAATCATTGAACCAGCAAATGCCGACATTGCAGGTGATGCTGCAGGTAACGCAGCTGAATGTGCTGCTGCCAATGCCGCTGTCCCTCCAGCCGTACTTCCACTCGCCACAAACGCCCCAACTCCTGCCTTAAACAATGCATAAGATACTCCTGCCATCCCTAGTCCTCCAACCATGGTGACCATTCCCAGATCTATTCCGCCGTCTTCACTTCCTTCCGGAGCTTCTTCTGGAGCCCCCCAAAGTCCCGCAGCCTCAAGATATTTTGTTGCATTTCCTGGATCGGCCATTTGTCCTTTCACAGGGATTGAAAGCGCAACCAATTTCTCTATCCAATTTTTACTCAACTTTGGAGATTCCAGAACTTCATAGTTCTCTGTAAATTTTCCTGCAATATTCGTCTCCAAACCACAATCTCCCATCTTTCTACAAAAGTCATTCATCTGTTGAGCAAATCCTTCCTCTTCACAAGCACAATTGGTATCACACACACAGCTACCTGACATCGTCTGTTTGTAAATCACAGTACATGTTTGATCTGCAAATGCACAAACTTCTTGGGCAGTCTTTTGATATCTCTCTTCAAAACTAAAACCTCCTGGATGTTTGGGAGTACAAATATCGAAATGGAATTTATCCGCGATATCAATTTTCTCAACCCTACAATCTAAGGTATCCTCACATTTTTCTAATCCATCTTCCTGACTATTCAAATCGATACACTCTCTCCAATTATTTGGCCTACAAGCCGCATTTGAGAATTTTTCCGAAGAGCCTTCAATATCCATATCTGACTGAACACAAATCTGATTTCGATAGTCTGCACAAGGTTCTATTTGCACTTCGCCCTGATTACAAACATATTTCCAATGTCGCGAACCAACCACATCATCCCCGTCCCCAATCTTTCCATCATATATACACCACGACTCCCCATTTTCATAATTCTCTCCATCAAAAGTACAAGTCGAATCCTTACAAAAGAAATTACCAAGATCTGGCTTGACATTATTTTCTAAAGCGGAGGCACAAATCCCTCCCTTAAATCTATCACAGTTTCCACAGCTTTTGGATCCCGCATTTCCATCACCTGCCCCAGCACCACAAACGGAGCTTCCAGAAGCGACCCTGTTCCAATAATCTGCATTATCCTCCTTATTGGAATCATATATATTTGCAGGATTTCCACAGGTATCCAAGAAGTATACTCCATCTTTTCCATCAATACAAGTCGTTTGATCTGTCTTCTCACACGAAGTTTCCAAATCGGGAGAGGTACAAAGATAATCTTTACTAAACTGTCCATTATATCCTAGACATTCTTGCTCTGTGATAAACTTACAATTTCCTCCAGAAAGCACACAGGCTCCCATCTCCTGAGTTGCTCCAAGTTCGGTACATTGATTCTCATTCACATTGCCCCTCCAATCAATTACTCCGCCATCTCCCGTAGCCCGGTCACCCGTTTCAATTTCACATTGTCTAAGTGTGTTATAAATTGGCCTAGGACTTAACATACAACAGCCTTTCTCTGCCCCCGGAACATCACAAGTAGGGCTTTCTCTATCCCACTCTCCCCGACATTCACTTCTCAAAACATTATTATCAAATGTTCCTGCATCTCTATCAATGCAACACCCTGTTATACAAAACGAAGTCACTGCACAAAGGGCTCCCTCTGCGAACCGTGCACCGTCTGCACAAAACTCTTCAGTAGCTGTTGCACAAACTTCATTATTTTCATTTAACGAACAACATCCAACACCTGCAGCAGCCGAAACTGTTGGAATCATCGGTTCCGAGATCTTCTCAACCAAATAGCTAAATGCACGAGTTAAGATTCCTGGATCCGCATCATCACCAAAACCACTAATCAACTTATACTGTTCATCTAACTCTTCAAACTTTGGAGAAGATTGGTATACCATATATGAAAAAGCAAAAACCGAGATTAGCATCACCACCAATTGGATAGATGCCTGTGCTCGTTTTGAAATTCTTATATTCATTTTATATTCCTGGTGCAATTGCACAGCTCCTTATAGCAAATTGGAATTCATCTCCAGATCTTCGATCAAATAATTTGTAAACCTTACTTTCAGAATAATCGATTCGCCGAATATCATATTCTGGGTAAAGGATCATATACCCATTATAATCAAAGTTACAATATTGGGCCTCCTGATTAACTATCTCTCTAGCAATCCCAATCAAATGGTAAAGTGGAGAAATGATTGAAGTATCGAAGTCAGAGAATGTTTGAGAAGTTCCCCCCCTAAAGGCTACAATTTCATTATTGATCAAAATATCCACACGTCCCGGAAGTAAATCAATAGAATAATTTAACGTCCCCACATTAACACCAAAACCCTTATCCTCAAACTCTTCTTCCATTGCATTAAAACAGGTCTCAACTTCATCAACCGTATCTGCCCTTATCTCTTCCTCAACAATAGATTCAAGCATTGGATGGGAATTAATACACGTAAGATAATAATCCGCCTGATAACACAAGTAATTATATTCCTCTCCGTCATACATGATGTATTGCGAAGGACTAATCCGTCCGCCACCATCAAGAACTGCAACAACGGCAGGCTCAACCGCATCTTCAACACAATTCTCAATAAATTGCGCAGGATTTAGATCCGCAGGAGCTTCAAGATCTGTTCCCCCAATAAGAAAGAAAGCAGCAATTATCCCAACAACAATCACAATAGCAATGATTATGAAAAGAGCCACTTGCCCCCGAACTCCCATATTTGGGGTACACCGAGCGGTGAGCCCCTTTCTTTCCTTAATTCTATTTCTCATCGACCACCTCCTCAGAAAGTAATTTTATTGCCTTTTCAATCACATGAGACTTATTTCTAAAATCTCCGGCCTTCAGAATCCTATCTATCTCTTTCACAGTCTCCTCTTCAACAGTCGCCGATATTCTGCTTTTTACAATCGTATTACTCCGTATGACTCTATGTTACTTAATGTTATTTAGTAATACGCCCTATATAAACATTATGGGAAAACAAATTGATTATATCTTCTCCTAAAACAATCTAATCATTCTCAACTCTCGGAGCCAGAACAAATCCAATTCCCATTTTCTCGCCAGGGAAATCCAATCTAAGCGGATAATCATCTGAAAAGTTAACAACAACCTTAGAAGAAATCTTTGCCGCCTTCACAAACTTCATCAAATATTCTAATGAATACTTAGACTTTGCAAGTCCGGTTATCTGTGCTTCATCTCCAGAGAATTCAGTCCTTGCAGAATTCAAGCTTCCAGATCCTTCAACCATAAAGAATCCTTCTCCTGCAATTAGAGAACAAGAATCTGCAACAATCTTCGAATCTTCGATTGCTTGAGTAAAATGTGAAGAATCCATTTCCACCTTGGATGCAAAGGTCAATTCCGGAACATCCTTGTCTTCACTTTCAACTTCAATTAGTGCAAGAGTAAATACCCTCTTAACTTTGTCAAATATCGAAATTTTAAGCTGATTATCTTCTTGCTCAAACACAACAGACGAAGAGGTTGAAGCCCGCTTCAAAATCCTTTTCAAATCATCTAAATTAACGCCCCAAACTTCATTCCCAACCTCATATTGTGAGAAAGATTCCCTTGGAAGTTTAAAGATTACTAGGGCAACATTTGCAGGATCTACCGCAACAATAGACATCCCATCTTCGAGAAGCTTAATTCTCACCTCTGAAACAACCTCCGAAATCACACCAATAGCGTCAGATAAAATCTTTGGTCTATCAATCTTTAGTATCATAACTAAAAAATCGGTTCTGAGTTTATAAGGATTTATATGGCAAAGTATATTGTTTAATTTTGGGCATTATTATGAAGATTTAATAGCATCAGAGGGAGTAGTCCAAAATCTTATTGCAGTATGAGGCTTTCGTCTGGATTGAATTATCAGGTTAGTCCCATAGTTATGATGAGAATAAATACTAACATTGTATTTTCTTCGGGAAATATTCTCAATCCCAGTTATTTCTATTCTTCTCTCACGTGGAGCAAGTCCAAATACGCTCCCATTCATTCTATCAAGCCCAATATCCAACGAATGATCTCCATTAATAGATAAATCACAAATCCTTATTGGAAGGGAGTCAAGAAATTTTTCTATTTCGTTCACTCGATCAGATTTAAAATCATAAATATAAGCAATCTTCATCAAAGGGGATTTAATCTCCATGTCCCAATGTCTCATTAAAACTTTTTAAGTATTATTATACTCTACCATCACATCATTTATTAACAAAAAATGCCTCATTAAAACATGCAAGATCCAACCCCTAGGGAAAAAGAGCCCCCGAAGAAAGTCCAGTTAATTGCCCCTTCATATTACCAAAGAAAAGATATTCAAAGGGTAATGTTCGAATTCTGCAAACATAGAGAAACAGTCGCAAATTTCAATAACAAATTCTTTGCAAAACGCCCAGATGCCTTGGATTATCCCACCGATATCTCAAATGCTGCGAAACAGGGGGCAACATCATTTCATTGCTCTGAAGAAATTTGGGAAAATCCGCTGGATATTAATACAGATATGACTCCGGATCAATACAATGAAATCAAAATCGGATGGGATCTTCTTATAGATATTGACTCTCCATTTCTAGATTATGGAAAAATTGCGGCCAGACTCTTAATTAATGAATTTGAACGCCATGGAATCAAAAATTATGGAATAAAATTTTCCGGATCAAAGGGATTTCATATCTTAATCCCCTTCAAGGCCTTCCCAAAAGAAGTACAAGGTGAACAAACAAAAGACAATTTTCCAGAATGGCCAAGGTTAATCGCCGGATATCTATTTGAAAGGATAAGGGAACCAATGAACAACGAAATTCTGGGGCTAACCGATAGAGATAAGTTAAAAGAATCCGGAGAGCTCATTTCAGAAAATTTCTGCCCAAAATGTGGTCAACCAACAATCAAAAGAAAAAATTACAAATACAAGTGCCCAGACATAAGATGTAAATCTGAATTAGAAGGATTCACCAAAAAAAGGGTAGCAATGCTTTGTCCAAGTTGTAATGCAAAAATGGATATCGTAAATGAGCGAGAGATTGACTTTTGTGAAACCTGTAAGATCAGCACCGCCAAAATAGAGGCCAGTACAAGCAATTACGGTGGAAGCATCAGGGAGGTAAAAATTGAATTTAAAAAAGAGGACACAATCAAATCAACTGAAGATTCAGTTGACATTGTTCTGGTATCTCCAAGACATCTCTTTCGAGCACCTTACTCTCTCCATGAAAAGACCGCATTCTCATCAATCGTGATAACCAAAGACCAGATTGAAAACTTCAGACCTTCAGATGCAGATCCACTAAAGATCGGAGAACCAAAATCCTTCATGCCAGAATCCGAAGAAGGCGAAGCACGAGAGCTCCTCCTCCAAGCACTGGATTGGGGAAGAATAAACAAACCAGAAAAAACAAAGAAATACGACGGCGCGGCAATAGATCTCCAAGGACTTACAATAACTGAAGAAATGTACCCTCCAGTCATAAAAAAAATTCTTAAGGGAATAAAAGATGATGGAAGAAAACGAGCACTATCTTTAGTTCTCTCATTCTTCACTTCCCTAGAAATGCCCGAAGATTTCATTGATGAAAAGATCAGGGAATGGAACAAGAAAAACTACCATCCCCTAAAGGAAGGATACATTAGATCCCAGATTATGTGGCATATTAAGAATAAGCGAATGCCACCAAATTATGACAAACCAGTTTACAAAGAATTTGGTATCAGACAACCTCCTGAGCCCGGAATAAAAAATCCAATAAATTATACAATTCGAATAGCATTCAGAGTAAAAAATCGAGGAACTAGACCAAATCCTAAAAAGAATAATGCTAACAATCAAGACAAGAAGAAAGGTCCGGAAATATGATCCCGAAAACCCTAAGTTTTAAATACATCTCCCCCCATAAAATCACATGAAAAAGATCGGTGCATTCGTCATATTATTTCTCTTAGTACTCTCTGTAGCCCCGTTTGCTTTTGCAGCGGAAGGAGACACTTGTTCGGAGGATAGTGATTGTGACAGTGGAGAAGAATGTAGTAGTGATGACCTATGTGTTAATGAAACCGTCCCTACAACAACTGCAGCAGATTCCAGTTCCACATCTTCCCAACAAGATCCCGATAAAACTGAAGAAGGATTTGAATGTCTTGAGGAAAAAGCAGACGATTGTTCAGATCTCACTACCCAAGAACTTGCACTTACTATTCTAGCTACTCCAGATAATATCTTCGATGAATGTGTCGAGGAATTAAAAGACAGAGAATCCGCAGATCACTGGGGGAATGTTAGAGACACCGCACTTGCAATCATTGCACTTGATCACGCAGGAGAGGACACTGAAGACGCAGAGGCATGGTTAATTGATCAAGAAAAAACTTCTTCAGAATTAGTATGGTATGTTGAGCAAGATTCAAATGAAGCAACCAAATGCCATTTGAAATATGGTTCCGAAGATTATACTATTGATGTTGGAGAAAATAAAAAGATAAACAAGAATGCCGGTTCGTGTTTAACTCGGGCACAATCAAATTTTTGGTTAAGAGTTTCCTCAAATTGTTATGATCGAGAATTCACCGTCGAGTGTGATAAAGATTTCATCGCAACATTACTTTACAAAAATTCAAATTCCCCAACAATTTACGTTCTTTCTGGAACAGAGTCCGCACCAGCATTTGGTTCTATCAAACTTAATGTGGACTCAAAATGTTTTGGATCTTCAAGTTCGTGCGATTATGAATCTACTGCTTGGGCAACTGTTGCTCTTCTTAGGACTGGTCACGATATAGAATCTTTTGTTCCCTATGTTATTGCAATGGCAGACTCCAACGAGAGATATCTCCCTAAAGCATTTATTTACATGGTTACAAGTTACGAAGATTACGCTAGTCAACTAATTAAGGACCAAAAACTTGGGAACTATTGGGAAGCAGATTCTTCAGCGTACAATAGATTCTATGATACTTCGCTCGCAATCCTTGCCTTGGGCGGATCATCCGAGCAAGTAACAAAAGCTAAGGATTGGTTATTATTTTCACAAGGTACAAATGGTTGCTGGCAGAATTCCATAAGAGATACTGGAATCGTATTGTGGGCGCTAACCGGGCGTAGCGGACGGGGCGGAAGCGGAGGAAGCACAACATATTGCTCTGAATCAAACTACTTCTGTATTCCTGATGCAGAATGTCCAACAAATCAGAAACTAGATAATTTCTTCTGTTCAGGTTTAAGCACAACTTGTTGTGAGAGTGAAAACCTACAAACTTGTTCGGAATATAGTGGAACTGTTTGTCTTGGCGACCTTGTCTGTACTGGAAACGAAAGAAGATCTACTGACAGCGATGAGTGTTGTGTTGGTGAATGTGTCGAGCGATCTCAAGAAAATGAATGTGAGAGCATGTATTATACTTGCATGGATTCTTGTTCGGACTTCCAGGAATCTGTAGATTATTCATGTGATGGTGCAGAAGTTTGCTGTCGGACAAAGACCGATGAATCAGGAGGATCTACTTGGTGGATTTGGGTGTTAATAATTCTAATTATAATCGTACTTGTGGTAATTGGATGGATCTACAGAGATAGACTGAAGTTATTCTGGTTCCAACTTAAGTCCAAGTTCAAGAAGGATAAGGGAACAGGTGCAGCGAGACCCGGACCAGGACCACGACCTGGAGTACCTCCAAGACCTGGATTCCCTCCAATCAGAAGAGCCCCAGTTCAAGCAGCGAGACCCGGACCAGGACCACGACCCCGGAAGGGAGCAAGATCCTACGACAGAAGAGACAAGGCAATGGGCGACGTCTTCAAGAAGTTAAGAGATATGTCTAGCTAATCAAAAGACTAAACTTTATTAATTGCTATTCCTTAAACCTCATATGAAAAGAGGCGTGACAACAATACTATTATTCCTATCTTTAATATTAACACTAACAATAGCTTCGGCTGCTCCTGAATTAATCCTCCAAAACGAGGCGGTTCAACCTGGAGAAACAATCCTCGGAAAAATAACTCTTTTCTCAAATGAAGAATTCACTGCAGAAATTTCCAAAGACGACATTAAATTTCTCGAGGGAAGAAGACAAGTTTCATTTGAATATGATGTTGCATTCGACAATAATGCCAATTACCTATATGTCTATGCGAATCGGGAAGGAAATTTTACGATTAAGACTAATCCAATCCTTTATCGAGATAAAATATCTAAAGAACTTAAGGAACTAACAATTGAAAAACAAATAACAATAGTCGAATCGCCAATAATCTATCAAGAAGAAATTAATGAGTCTGGAAATCTAACCACCGTCAACAAATCAAGAACCGAGATACTTTCCATAAGGCCGGGATTTATCTTTCAACCAACAACAACTAAACAGGAAAGTATTGTCTTGAAAAACCTCGGAGACTCACAAGTTAATCTAACTTATACTTATGGAGAAGAAGAAACCGAACTTTCCCTCGTACCTCAAGAAACCCAAGAGATATTTATTCTTCCCACTGGCGGATTATCTTTCTTTAACATTTCAACTTACAAGAATTTCGAGGTTCCAATTATTACTCCTTCATTGGGAGAAAACGGAACAGGAGTTGAATCAAAAACTTCACTAAGATCCAAAATTCCTTATCTTCATGTTAATCTTATAGTCAATCAGCTACAGGAAGAAATAATCGAACTTCTAAACTTTGGAGATATTAATATCACAGGTATTTCAATAACTTCTATCCCAGAAACAGGACTTACCTACAATGAGGGGATGGATGCAAGATCCGAACAAAACCTCTCCATTGCCTTATTGAGCGAAAAGCCAGGATTTGAAGAAGGAAACATAACTGCTAGTTATTTCCTCGGCGAATTAGAAGAAAGCATAACTGTTCCGTTATTCATCTATACGTTTCCAGAGAATACAACTGAGGAGGAGATGGTGGTTTTGGAGGAAGAGTGTGCATTTACTGGAGGTATACTTTGTGCCGAAAAAGAAGTATGTGATGGAGAACCTACTTTTGCATCGGATGGTTATTGCTGTATTGGAACCTGTGTAGCCTTTGAAATAAAAGAAGAAACAAGTTATGGTTGGTTATGGGGGGTAGTTATCTTCCTAGTACTCGGAGCAGTAGGTTATTTCGCATATAAAAAATTCAAGAAAACTGTTCCAAAAAAACCTGAGGAAAAACTTCAGGAATCATCCAAGGCATATCAAAAAAGGATTAGTGGGGGAATAGTTAGATCTTAATTATTTCTTCTTAGAACTTTTCTTAGCCGGTTTTTTCTTCACACTTTTCTTCTTGGTAGTCTTCTTTTTCTTCTTCGTCTCTTTTGTTTTCTTCTTCTCGGCTTCCTTTTCCAATACTTTTCCCATCTGAGTCATTTTTTCAAGCATCTGCTGGTTTCTCATTTGGGCAACCTTTGCAACCTCATCATATCTATGAAGTCTTCCAGATAAATTATTCAAAAGACTTGTTGCCTCTTCAATATTCATGCTAACATTTGCAGGTTCTATTACCTCAATAGAAGAAGGCATGAAATCGAACATAATCTCACTTAATCTAGAAAAATTCCCAACCTCAAAGTCGAGTTCTGCAAAACAAGTAAACATTGGTCCTCCTTCTGGAATTCCCTGTGCCTTTTGGTCCATTTCTAGTTCCTTAGGCTCACTAACCTTTATAGTATGCACTTCAACATCTTTAACATCATTCAATATGTTGGCATGACTCTCTAGGGCCATACGGACGTGCTCTGCAGGACGTCCTGCGATTTCCACAATCATTATTGCTCTAACCATCCAAATTATTACCCAATCCCATTTTTAAAACTATCTCATGAAAATAACCACAATAAATAAAAGAATCATGAAAAAAGAAAATGCGTAGGGTGCATATTTCCTGATTTTCTCATTCTTAGACTCATAAACCACCCGGCCATAATCTTCGTTCTCAATCTCCAAACTGGGGGAATTAAGCACTATAACTGAAGGTTTTGGATCAATTTTCTCTATGATTGGTTTGGATTCAGGTCTTGGGGCGGGCTTGTCTTCATCTTTCTTATCCTCCTTCTTATCTTTATCTTCTTCATCGGCCTCATCCCCCTCTTCTTCAGGATCATCTTCTCCATCATTGCTCTCCTCGTCTCCCACACCTCCTTCAGAAATCTTTATATTAAAATCAATAAACTCTTTTTTATCTTTATCATCACTTTCCCGAAACTTCAAAACACTCGCAACATTCCCTTCGTAGTCCTCAACAACCTTCAGCAGAATAGTCTTCTCAACTCCAGCATCTCCAACTCCGACGTATCCATAAAGATAATAAAAGGCAGACTTCCATTCGTCTTCAGCCGGACTATAAATTTTCGTAATTCTCTTGCCTCCCGGAGAAATATCTATCTTCACATCTTGAACAGCCTCGATGTTTTGGACAACCAGTGTGCACTCAAATTCTTCATCAACAAAAACTTCTGAAGGGCAATCAAAATCAGCTTCAAGAGCATAAACAAAACTAGCACAGAAAACTAAAACAAAAAAGATCGCGATCACCTTCATAGAATGTACAAGAAACTAAAGAATATAAAATTATCGATAGAAAAACAAAATATTCAAAACTCAGTCTAACAAATGTTTTAACCGTTCAACCATCTTCTCCAACTTTTCATTGTATAAGTTATCTGGAAGACTTGCCTCCTCTTGCAAACTCTGAATTCCAGCCATAGCTTGTTCAAGACTTTCCCATCTCGCTTCTATCTTTATATCTCTAAAACCTGCCCAGTCAACAAACTCAGAACATGGAACAAACTTAGCTATAGCTTCCTCCTCTCCCCCGACATCTGTCTGGAAGATATATGCATCTCCATGATTATATTCCTCATCCGATAGTTCATATCCTAAAGTTTTTCCAAAATCCTGTGCAAAGTCTTTCCTAGTCGGTTCTTTGAAGACAACTAAAATTTGCCCGGGAGCATGCTCTGGCTCGTATTCCATATTCCAGAAAATTCTACAAACTATATAAGTTCTAGTATTCCATTAATCAAATAACTTCTTATACTTCTCCACAAAATCAATATAATCTATCACAACTCGCCTTCCTTCCTTCACCTTCTTAGCAACCCAAATCTCGCTAAATATTCCCTTATTCAAATACCATACACATTTCTCCTTCTCAATCTTAGAAAGCGTACCATTCATCTTAACCTCCACACCGATTATCTTATACTTTCCTTCTTCCATATGCTGAAATGCAATAAAATCTGGAAAACCGGTTCCAATAGTCATCACCTTAGCGAATGGATTAAACTTTCTCTTGGCAGGAATAATTTTCATTTCGTCAAGATCAACATTATTACTCCATTTATCGACGATCCATTCCTTTTCCTCGAGATCTTTCCTGACTTTCAACTCAAATCTACCTCCTGCACCCTTGGCCTTTTTCCCCTTCTTTACTTTACTCTTCTTTTTTGAAACTCCAATTTTTTCAGGATCTCCCCATTCAGTCACATACTCCAAACTATTCGCTTTCCTTATCTCTTCTAAGAAATTCTTACGTTTCAAAACCTTCTCTTTTTCAGGAGTTTTTAGTTCCATAAACTATCTAAGCCATCTATCAATTATAAAACTTTATATATCTAAAATCACTAGACAAGTAAGGTGATAAAATGGTTGGAACGCAAATTGCAATTCTAGTAGTCTTGATTATACTTTCAGCTGTATTCTCGGGAATAGAGACTGCTCTCGTTTCTATAAATATGATCAAGGTCCGTGCCCTAGTTAAACAGAAAAGGCGGGGATCAGAAACTCTTTTCAGATTGAAGCAGAACCCTCAAAAGCTAATTATTACACTCCTTATCGGAAATAACCTAGCTAATATCGGAGCAGCCTCACTAGCAACCGTCGTTTTCATGAACATATTTGGCTCATCAGGAGTTGGGATCGCAACAGGAATCATGACCTTTATTGTTTTAATATTCGGAGAGATTACGCCAAAGACGTTTGCAGCTCAAAATTCTGAGAAAATATCTCTAACAGTGGCAAGACCAATAGAACTACTTTCATTCCTTTTCTCTCCATTCGTATGGTTTTTTGGGATTATTTCAAGTGCGATACTAAAATTAGTTGGTTCGGGGGAAGAGAAAAAACTTTCAGAGGAAGAACTTGAAACAATTGTCACTATGGGAAGAAAGGAAGGAATTCTTAGTGGAGAGGCAGCGGAGATGATGCACAATGTTTTAAAATTTGAAGGAACACGAGTTACAGAGATTATGACTCCTAAATCTGGAGTTCATATGATCGAGGCCCAAGAAAAGTTGAAAGATGTTTTAGATTATATTGTTAAAACTCCGTTCTCACTTTATCCAGTTTATTCGAGAAATAAGGATAATATCGTGGGAATCATTGATGTTGATGATGTATTGAAGTATGTGAAAAATAAAAAGCTTGACACAAAAATTAGCACCATCGCAAAAAAAGTAACCTTCGTTCCAAAATCAAAGGAGATTGATGACTTACTTACTGAACTGGAAGGCAAGAAGATTCCGATGGTAATTGTGGTGGACGAATATGGGAAAGTTGCAGGGATTGTTACCGTTGAAGATATTCTCGAGGAAATTGTCGGAGATATCTTTGATAAAAGCAGAAGGCGGAGTGTTAATATAAAAAAGGTTAGCGAAAAATTAATTAGGGTTGATGCAAGGGCCACCATTGAAGAGATTAATAAGAATCTTCAGCTTGGTCTTAGGGGAGAACATTTTGAGACAATTGCAGGTTTTATTGAACACCGGCTCCAAAGAGTTCCAAAAAGGGGAGAAAAGATAAAATTAAAGGATGTAACCCTCGAAATAGTTAAGGCAGATAAACAAGGAATTCAAAGTGTAAACATAATCCGAAATTAAAGATCTCTCGCAAAAATAGTTCTTCGACCATTAGCCTTTGCTCGCTCTTCAGCACCCTTTAGAATATCCTCAATTTTCTTTTCAAGCTCTCGTCCAACTTCTTCAGAAACATTCAGCTCAACAAAATCCTTAATCCTACTTTTCACTACTAATGCCATTTAATCTCCTATCTTCCCCACTACCTTCCCTTTCTTGTCGGGGACATATGAATAATAAAGATAATATCCGTAGAATCCAATCGCAAGAGCAATCGTCACACCTACAATCCATCGTTCTAAATTCTTAGCCAAAAGGAAGTGATCTCCAAAAATATATCCCAAAAATGCAAACATAGTTACCCATAATGCACCCCCAATAATATTGAAAATCATAAATTTTGATATTTTAATTCCCTGAGTTCCTACAATAAATGGTGCAATTGCCCGAGTTACAGGATTCAACCTACCAAAGACCAGTGCCTTTCCGGTATGGCCCTGAACTATTCTCCCAATTCTTTCGATAGAGGTCTTTCTTACTAGTAGGTATTTTCTATGTCTATGTAAAAATTCACTTCCAGAAAATCTTCCAAGAACATAGCCAAATGTATCAATAGAGATAGAGGCACAAAATGCAACTATCATCATTACCCAAAGATTCATGAATCCCCACCGGGCAATAAATCCTCCTAAGAAAAGAACAACTATCCCTCCGGGGATGAATGCCCCAATAAAAGGAAGCGATTCAACAAATAATAAAACGAATACCAAAATATATCCGAAAGTTGTATAAAAACTTCGATTCAATGAGAGTAGTGTTTCTGCAATTACCATTATTTTTTCTTCTTCTCCTTCTCGCCAGCTTCTTCTGGCTTCATTAGTGGAAAAGCAACACACTCTCTAATTGGTCGGTTCATCATAAACGAAAACAATCTTTCACTGAATCCGAACCCACACGCAGGAGGCATTCCGTATTTCAAGGCCTCAACAAATCCCTCATCATGATCCATCGCCTCACTATCTCCTTCTTCACCGAGAGCTTTCTGACTTTTGAATCTTTCTTCCTGATCAAGAGGATCATTCAATTCACTATAACCATTTCCATTCTCGCTTCCGCCCAAAATAACCTGAAATTGCTCAACCTTTCTGGGGTCCTTCACATTTCTTTTAGCCAAGGGTGTTAATTCAACTGGCTGTCCAATTAAGAATCCTGGTCCTGAAATATCTTTCCTACAATATTTCCAGAGCAAATCAACTAATCTCCATTTGCCAACAGAATCATCATATTCCATCTTTAATTCATTCAATTTCGCCATAATCTCTTCCTTGTCTGTCCCATAAATATCTACTCCGGTTTTCTCTTTGATTAAACTCTCAAAATCATACTTCTTCCACTTTTTACCTAAATCAATCTTATGGCCTCCTGCCTCAAACTTTAGGCTCCCTAAGGTTGCCATTGCAATTTCTTTATACAACTCTTCTACCAATCTCATTCCGTCTTCAAAATCTGCATATGCCCAATAAAACTCCATCTGAGAATAGTCTTGTAGATGCTCCGCATCCATCCCTTCATTTCTGAACTGTCGTCCGATTTCAAATGTCTTTTCATAGCCTGCCACCAACAATTTCTTTTGCCATAACTCTCCCATAGAGATTCTTAAATAAACATCTAAGTCAAGAGCATTATGGTGTGTGTTGAATGGTGTAGCCGCAGCCCCCCCTGAAGAATTCTCAAGAATTGGGGTCTCAACTTCTAAAAACTCACGTTCAATCAAAAAGTTTCTAATTGTGCTCCAAAACTTCTGTTTCTTAATGAAAATTTCCTTAACTTCCGGATTCATAATTATATCCAAATATCTTTTTCGAAGTTTTTCTTCATCATTCTTTAACCCGTGGAATTTTTCCGGGAGTGGCAAAATCGCCTTGGTTAGAATCTCGAGCTTGTCTGCCATAACTGAAATTTCACCTCGCTGTGTTCTAAACACTCGTCCTTCAACCCCAATTATATCTCCAGCATCCGCTTTCTTAAAAAATTCAAAAGTTTCTTCAGGAGTTTCGTCCTTCTGAAAGACTATCTGGATATTTCCCTTAAGATCCTGTACCTTTGCAAAAGCAATCTTCCCCATTTTTCGCTTAGTCATCATTCGCCCAGCAATCCGAACTGCGCCACCCTTAGCAAATTCCTCTTCCTTAAGCTTAGAATTTTTCTCCTTAATCTCTGCAGAATGAATCCTCTCTCCTTCAAACTTATGTGCATAAGGATTAACCCCACTTTCCTTAAGCGCAGCTATCTTTTTGATTCTTTCATCAACTATCTGTTTCTCTCGGCCTCGAAGCTCTGCCATACAAATCCCACACAGAAATACTTTATAAAACTAATTAAATTCTTAAAACCTTGAAATCCTTAAATTCTCCAGACCACCGTCTTTCCTCAACAATCACATTCTTGATCATGGCATGTTCCGGACCTTTATTACAAATCTTGCTAAGCTCATCAATGCCGTCCCCAACACCCTCTGCAATAATTTCAACATCCCCATTCTCAAGATTCCTCACAAATCCGGTAACTCCAAGCTTATCTGCACTTTCCTTCACAAACTGCCTATAGAAAATTCCCTGAACCGTTCCCTGGATGATGATTCGCGCTGCCTTTTTCATACCCTATAAAACTCCAGTTAGTTTTTATAACTTCCTGCCCAGGAGACCCTATCACCATAAAGCTCGCGCTTCCCCTCCGGAGTTTTTCTCCTCACCCACCATGGATCAACCCGAATATCATCATATATTTTTTTCATTTTTCCCATAACTTCCGAACCTACTAGGCCTTCCCTTTCTTTCATTATGCCCAAAAAAACTCCCCAGTGTCTAATGCCGAAATCTAAAATATCTTTTAAAAACTTCGGAGATTTCCTCCATAAATGGGTATAATCCGCAACATCTTCAAAGAAGTATGAGTCCAGGATCTTATTCCAACTTCCATCTTCTTCTAAATCCCATCCCCGCTCGCCATGCAGATATTCTATAAATTCCTCATGATGGCAATCCGCATATAGCTTCAAATTATTAAGAAAACCATACATCGGAGTATAAGCATAATTTACTGAAAAGTCAGGATCTTCCATAGGTAATCAACAATCCTCCGGTTTAGGGATTTATCTTCCACTACCTCTCCGGATTCAATAGCCGCCGCTTTCTCCAACTCATTAAGTTTATCAGAAATATCTCTCACTTGATCTCCAGAATAAAATACTCCATTAATAAAAACACCAATATCTTCTATCCACTCCGGAGCATCTTTCCCAATATATCTTATCGCAGGAAGTCCATAAGATGGATAACTCCTTCGGATATTTCCCAACATTCGATTAGAATCATTGGCACGGGATTGGTCGAAAATAGTTATCGCCACTTCTGCACCAAACCCCTTATACATAATCTTAATTCTAAAATAGACTATAAAAGTTTATCATTTTCTAATCAAGATCTATCAATTTCATTATGGATCAGCGTTACAACTTGACTTGCAAATAGAACCTTCGGCCCAACAGAGATTTTTTCAATCTTCTTCAAAAACTTCTTCTTATCCGAGGGAAAACCTTCATGGTCTCCAATAATAAAAACTTCTTTGCCATTCAATTTCCTTTCACGAATATCTGTCCCTCGCCCATCAAGAAGTTGAACATCCTTCCCTTCAGCATCCAATTCCTTAACCACATGCTCAAAACTCTTTCGCTCAATTGAAGCTCCTGGAAAGATTTCCAATAATCCCTCGCTATCGGGAGACTTATACAGCATTCGTTTAATCAATCCTGCAACATTCTTCTTAGAAATAGGCATCTCAGAGTTACTCTCCAAAACTAAATGTCGAGGCGCGTGTGGTGGGCCATCAAAAATCAAATGCAGCTTAACGTCATCCCGCATAGCATTAGAAACGAAGAAAACAGAAATAATCACATTACAAACAATGTCCATCCGTCCAGCTTTCATCAAATTATCTTTAATCATATTCCCTGCCGTAACCGCATTCTTCGAATAATACATAAATTCTGCCATAAAAGAACATTAACAAATCAGGTTTTTAAGCCCTTGCGAAAATAAGATATCAGAATCTAACCGTTCCCCAAGAGTCCATCGCTTCCATAAGTTCCTCATGAGTCTTTCCATATTCATGTAATGTTTCTCCTTTCATCGTAGCATCTACTGCCTGCCTTAATGCCGTTGCTCCAGTCTTAGTTCCCTTAGGATGACCATGGATTCCTCCACCTGCCTGGATGATAATATCCTTACCAAAGTTCTTCATCAAATACGGAACGTGCCCGGGATAAATCCCTCCAGAACAAACCGAGAAAACTGGTTTAATGGAGCTCCAATTCTGATCAAGCCGTGTTTTAGTCTTAGAAACAATTCTCTGCTCCATTTCTTCATCAATTTCCTTAACTTCTTCCTTGCCCCCCTTCATCTTCCCAATTCCCGTACCAATATGTAACGAGTCAACTCCGGCAACTCGAGAAAAATCTGCAACACACATCATCGATAGCCCGTGATTTGGATTTTCAGTAAATGCCCCATGCATTGCTCTATGTGCATGAATCCCCAGTGTAGTGTTCTCTCGAAGAGTTTGCAAACTAGAAAAACCAGCCGTGATAATGTCATGCATAACAAACTTTCCCCCCAGCTCCTTCGCTAGGTCTGCCCTCCGCAGCATTTCCAGGGCCTCTGCAGTAACATTAATCAAATAACCTTTCTTGTCCCCTGTCTCTTCCTGGGCCTTGTCACACATCTCCAAGGTCTTGGCAGCCCTCTTATCAAATAAGTTAAACTTCTGCGAGGACAGATTCTCATCATCCTTAACAAGATCACAACCACCTACCCAAGAATCATATGCAACTCGGGCATGATCTTTAGTCTTCAACCCAAGTTTAGGTTTAACAATTGTCCCAACAAAAGGCCGGTCTTTAATCTTCATCATCTTCCGATAACCTTCAATTCCATATCGCGGCCCTGGAAAACTCTTCAACAACTTCTGCGGAAACTTAATATCTTCCAACCGAAGACCCTTAATAGCTTTCATCCCAAAAACATTTCCTGCAATCGAAGATAATATATTCGGCACAGATCCAAATTCAAATAAATCTTGGGGATAAGCAATCTTCACCCAGCCATATCCCCTCTTTTCCGAAATCGCAAATGCCTTAGCGCCAAGCTTATTCACATACTTCTTATTTGATGAAACTGGAGTCCAAGTTCCAATAGAACTTTCAAGTGCAACATTATTAATTGCCTCCTTCAGCGACATGCCATTGGGAGTAACCTTGAACAGACAAATCAAATCATTCCGACTAGGCTTGTAAGATTGATCTATAAATGCAAATTCTTTTTCCCTCACCATCTTACTATTCTAACTCATCAAGGATACTTAAAACTTCCGAGATTTTTTTAATAGTGGCATTAGGTTTTTGATAATCTTCTTTATGTTTTTTAGCAAGGGGACCTTTCTTAATCAAAACGCTAAATAAACCAACAGAGTTCGCACCTTCTATGTCTGCGACAGTGTTATCTCCCACCATTATTGCACCATCGGGGGAAGTTTTCAATTTGTTTAATGCTAATAAAAACATGATGGAGTTAGGTTTTTCACTTCCACTCTCTTCAGACGTTATCAAAAAATCAACATATTTAGAAATGCCCAATTTTTTCAATTTCTTCAATTGTATGTGTGTAGTCATATCCGAAACAATTGCAATTCCTAACCCTTTCTTTTTTATCTCCTTCAAGGTCCTCAAAGTTTCTCTAAATGGCTTTACATTTTTCAAGAAAGAATTCCAATAAGCATCATAAAGCTTCAAGATAATTGTGGGGTTTACAGTGTTGTGAGTTTTTTCAATTAACCTCTGAAAATATAAAACCCTATTGTGTGCAGAGGCAGTCCCCGAAAGTTCTCTTTTAATCTCGGCCTTAGAAATTTTAAATAAATAATTGAATTTAACTTTAGAAATTTTAATAGTCTTTTTCAATTCTGAAAATGCTGCGGCCAGTGCCTTTTTGTGCGGAGCCTCATAATCATATAATGTATTATCTAGATCAAACAGCACAGCCTCTCTTTTCACCATCTTCCCCATAACAATCAAATCTACTTTTTATACCTTACCAAATCAGTAACACTTATAACCTCTGGCAACCTAAATCAATAATGGAAAAAAGAGGCGGCATAGCATTAATTATTATTACGATTCTAGTAGTTCTCCTAATCATCGCGGGAGGAATCATATATTTCTCTTTTCTTTATGCTCCAAGCGAAATCGTAGAGATTCCATTGCCTAAACCTGAGAGTTTAACCGAAGCAGACACCTGCCAGGAGATAATCGATAACTACGAACTACCGGATTTTGATAATCTTAAAGAAACTCTAGCGACTAATCAAATGGTTAAAGATACTCCCGAAAGTTCAAAGATAGTTCTAAAATTATTCCATGTCCAGGATGACTGTAAAATCTGGGACAAGGCATATATGTTAAGGGATGGGGAAATAGTAGAGAAAAATATCGAGGCAGATATAGAAATAACAATCACTTCCGCTTATGTAGGTCGTCTAGCTGAAGAGGATTTATGCGAGATAATCTCAGAGGCAAGAGACGCAGGGGACTTAAAAGAACAAGTTAACATAGAAACTTCTCAACTTGCATGGAGATACAAAGGAATGCTTGACCATCGAGATTGCCTAGGATTATAATTATTTTCTCGATCCATCAACTTCTTCAACCAATCCATCCCCAAATCCAATAATCTGATAACCATGCTTTGCAACCTCTGCATCTGTCCAGAATGTCAGGTCTTTAGTCTTCAAAACATAACCCACTGCCTTCCGAATCTCTCGACCAGTATAATCTCCTGTAGCCGGATCCCACTCTCTCAAAACAAGAACATCTCCGGGATTAACTTCAAAGTCAGCCAAGCGAGCCTCAAACTTCTTAGTCCCATCAAAAACTTTACTAAAATATTCCGGCCAGATTTTCTTTTCTAATTCCATTTTTTCCTATAACTTCTCCAACTCAAAATCATCACCAGAATCCTTAATCTTCCAACCTTCTTTTTCCAATTTGTCCCGAAGCTTATCACTTTTCTTCCAATCTTTATCTGCTCGAGCCTTTGTTCTCTCTTCAGCGATCTCGCGAATTTCCGCAGGAACTCTAAACACCGCTTTTTCAAATAATCTAAGGCCCAAAACTTCCTCCATCTTCTTGATTGCCCCTACCTTTCCTTCAGCCTTGTCATCCCTAAGAAGTCCCCAAAGAACCGCAATTGCTCCAGGCATATCCAAATCATCATTAATCGCCTTCTCAAAGTCCTTCAAATATTTCTTATTCTCTTTTCCATCATCTTCTAAACTAGCAACAACATTCTTCGCTTTCTTGTAAGCATTCTGTGCAGACTTTAAACCTTCAAGCGACCATGTCAAAGGTTTTCTGTAATGTGCAGAATAAATAAAATACCGATATGCCATTGGATCAAACCCTTTCTCCTCCAACTGAGCAATAGTAAGAATGTCTCCACTAGACTTAGACATCTTTCCGCCCTTCAAAATTAAAAATGCACCATGCATCCAATAATTAACAAATGTCTTTCCCGTTGCACATTCACTTTGTGCGATCTCATTTTCATGATGAACTCCAATGTGATCTTCCCCACCGGTATGAATATCAAAAGTCTCTCCAAGATAATTCATTGACATTGCCGAACACTCAATATGCCATCCAGGAAAACCAACACCCCATGGAGAATCCCATTCTTGTTGCCTCTTTCCAGGCTCTTCTGAAAATTTCCAAAGTGCAAAATCGGTAGCATTCTTCTTCTCCCGCATCTCACTTCTCTTTCCTGCCTCAAGCCCCGCAATATCCTTTCGAGATAATTTTCCATAATCCTTATACTTAGAGGTATCAAAATAAATCCCATCACTCGTCTCATAGGTATACCCTTTCTCTTCTAGCTTTGTAATCAGTGTAATCTGTTCCCTGATATGTTCGGTTGCCTTGGACCAAATGCTCGGCTCAATAATATTCAATTTCTCAAAATCTTCCCTAAAAACCTTGAAATAATAATCTGCGATGTCCTTCGCACTCCTTCCTTCACTAGCAGCCGCTTTCTCAAGTTTATCCTCTCCAGAATCCGCATCCGAAGTCAAATGCCCAACATCAGTCACATTAATCACATGATCCACCTTATAGCCCCCATATTTCAAAACTCTCTTCAAAACATCCGAAAAGATATAACTTCGCAAGTTCCCAATATGCTGATACCAGTAAACGGTAGGACCACAGGTATACATTCCTACCTTTCCGGCCTTTATCGACTTGAAGGGCTGTTTCTTTCGCGTCAATGTATTGTATAACTTTAACATAATTTAATGAGAAATAATGGGTTAATAAATCTTACACCTCGAGGATTTTATAACTCCCACTACATCCAAGATTAATAATTTGGGTCTTTCCAACTTTCTTCTCTCCCTTCGCTTCATGAATGTGCCCACACAAAACAAGCCGAGGATCATGTTTCTCAATCGCCTTCAACAAAATCTCTGATCCAACATGCTCTCCCGAAGTAATCTTATCTAAAACTCCAAATGGTGGAGAATGAGAAATGATAATTGCATCCTTATTATTCTTCAAAATCTCATTCAGCCTTCTCTTCCTACTTTCAGCAGTTATCTGCCGACTTTTCTTCATCTTCCTCCCCCCAAGTCGAGTAGTACTCTTCTCCCAGATCATATCAAGGAAGACAAAGTCCATGCCATCTAAACTAAATCGTCCAGTCCGCTTATGGTGGAGATTTTTATATCTCTTAAAAATTCTCTTAGTTAATCTATCTCCGGTATCATGTAAATACATATTTCCCCGTAAAATCAATACAGGCAATCCAAAAGAACATAATTTCTTCACAACATCTCCATAAGATTTATCCGCCTTTCTCCGAAATCCAACCCAGGACTTTTCTTCAGAAGGATTCTTAGGCGTTAGGGGAATATCTCCAACACAAACAATCACATCAATCTTCTCACGCTTAATAATTCCATTCAACCCCCTCGGCAACTTCCCATGCGGATCACCAATCGCTAGAATCTTCATAACCCCACAAAATCAAAACCAATTAATAAATCTATCTCAAAACTAAGCCATTACTTCAACATCAAAGAAGTCTGTCGCATATCTTTGATTATCCATCTTAACTTCCAAATGGAATCTTACAGTACAAAGCGGTGAAGTCTCTGGAACAAAGAACCTCGCGATTCCAAAGAATGTATCTCCCGGACTAATATCCATTGAATCTGATCGACCTGTAGTTATCCAATTCTCTACATCCCTCTCACCAATACCACATTTTTTTCGAACATCCGGATCTGAAACCACAACTTCATAACTAAATCGTCCTGCTTCTGCCGAGCCCCTTGCCAGATTCTTAATACCAAAAGCAACTCCCCATTCATCATTTTGATCAATCTTTGCAATCTGATTTGGAAGGTAAACAACAGTCTTTTTATCCTCGACAAATAACTTATTAATCTGATCCTTAACCTTATCATTCATTTGAAGAACATTCTCCGAAGATCCGGTAAAGATATTTTTTACAAGTACAAGCCCTAAAATCAACATAGACATAGCCAAGACTATAATTACAATAGTACCAATAGATAACTCAATCGCACCACTCTTATTCACCATCTTATCAATATATACATTTGATTGTTTATAAAAGTTATGGGAATCAAAAAATCTTAGATAAAAGCTGGGCAGTTAACCCAGAGAGAACTGGGACTCCCAGATTATCATCAATCTTTGTAAATGTAGTTTCTACAAAAGTTGCAACAAGGGACATTATTATTGCGATTGGGAGATTTTTCAATATTATCATCGCGATCACAAAATCAACAAAAAACTCTGCAATAATTCCTTCCCATGCACAGTTCTTTATGAATTTTAACCAGTGCTTTCCACAACTGATTCCCACCAATGCTGCAGCCATATCCCCCAGAGTTGCCATCAGGATTGCCGTACTTGCAATACGAAAATCAAAAAAAGCAAAAGCAATGATTGCCCCAAAAACAATGTAAACATTAGTTCCTATTTTTTCATTATTTCTATATAACGCTCCAAAAATTGGAAGTTTCCTTTTAGTAAATGCTCTGATAACTTCAATGAATAAAAATAAGACTAAAATCGCCCCAAAAACAAGAAGTGCGACAAACTTTCCAGAGTATAACGATACGAAGTAATAAAGCGGGATCAAAAATATAGTAGTCAGATGGAACAACTTTCTCTTCAATTCAAATGTTATATCTTCCATCGTTAGATCTGTTATGGGACGAGAGGGAATCGAACCCTCGACACCACGGTCTTCAGCCGTGTGCTCTCCCACTGAGCTACCGTCCCATGTAAAATCTGGGGCTAAATAGCTTTTTAAGTTTGTTGATAGAATAAAATCAGGTCAACTCAAAACCCTTTCCTTTCTTCTTAGCGAGAATCTTATTGGGGTCAATATGAACTCCACCCTTAGAATCTATTCTCAAATCTACAATTCTCCTCTTGAAACTGATTCCCCTCATTTTAAGGATCTCAATTGCACTAGCCCTTTCCCCAGAATCATAAATCACATTATAGATCACGATAATCCCATCAGATAAGAAGGAGACCGCCTCTCCCTGTTCCTTAAACGTCGTTCCAATATGTGAAGGACTAGAAACTTCCCTAATCAAAAAGTTTGTGATCTTGTTCTTTTCAAGATATCTAAATAACTGCTCCATATAAATTCTAAAACGAGATTCCTGTCCGGAAAAGGCAGAAGAAATACTTGTCAAGGAATCTACTGCAACAAAATCTGGATCATAGTCCTTTGGAAAAAATACTGGATCAACTTCAATTAACAACTCTTTCTTAGCCGCACTTAATAGGGCCTCAATACTCCTCGAAACATCAATCGCATCAAATCTCTTTACTCTTAATACTCCCTTCTTGACCCATTCCCGAGCAGGCCACCCAAACCCTTCCATATGATTAAGAAGGTTCTCCTCTGATTCTTCAAAACTCATATATAGGCATTTTTTACCTCGAGAACACATACTCGCCAGAGTAGTCAAACAAAATAAGGTCTTTCCACTCCCCGGACCACCCTCAACAAGAATTGAGGAACCAAAGGGAATCCCCATATTTTCGTTAAATAACTCATCAAAACCCGCGACCCCCGTATGGACATATTTATCCGGATCGTGTTTTATGGCCTTACCTTTCTTCTCACCCTTAACTTTCTCTTTCTTTTCCTTAGTAGAAACCTTACCCCTCTTAGCCTCGATCTTCTTACCCTTCTTCATCTCGCTCTCCTTAAACTTTTCTTTCAAATCAATTTCCTTCTTCAATCTTTTTTGAACTTCGAGAACGGTCTTCTTAGGGATTTTCTTTGCCTTGCCGTTTAATTCCTTAGCTAACTTTTTTTGAACCTTTTCAATCTTTTTCCTTTGGTGCTCCGGAGCTTCAAGCGGGTGACTTGCTAGGTCTATATTTTTCTTAATCTTACTCTTTTCAGCATTGTCTTCTTTCCCCCCGAATAGCCTGCCAAAAAATCCTCTTTTCTTCTCAACCTTCTTCATAAGGATATTTAGAATGCAGATTATTTAAATCTTATCCCCGCAGAAAGATAAAAGACAAAACTTTAAATACTAAATAACTCACCAATTAGTGAGTAATAAGTGATAAATATGGTGGAAATAAAAATATCTGTTTCAGATAAGATGGAAAAGGTGATCCAAAAGATAGTTGATGACCTGGGAATCAAGAAAACAGAGTTCGTGAAATCCCTAATTATCGAAAATTTAAAGAAACTAAATTCAAAAGATAAACATGAAAAATAAACATCTTCTAATATTTTTCACGTTGCTCCTCCTTAGCGCCTCAACAGTTTCGGCAGTATTCTCAACATCTATTAACTCTTATGATGACGGTTCAGATAATCAAACTTATGTCAGGACAGATATGATTTTCTATACAAACTATTCCAGCGATGACGATTATAATTTGGGGCAAGTTATGTATCGGAATCCAACAGATTTAAGCACAGGTTATTATGTCCGAGCTTTCGATCCGGACGGAGTTGGAAATAAAACAGCATTAGTCTATTCAGAATCTGATAATATTCGGGCACATTATGCCAACGGAACAGAAATTTGGGATTCTTATAATAGTGCTTTCGATTACGCATATGGTATGGAATCCGGAGATTATAATGGAGATGGGCAAGAAGAAATTGCATTCATTTCAAGTGGAGGAAGTCTCTTTATTTTAAACGGAACTAATGGAAGTATTATTTATGAATCAACCGATTATTATACAGGTTATACAATGGCAGATGGTGATTTAGATGACGACGGTTTAAAAAATGATTTTGCAATAGGGGTCAGAGACATTAATGGTGCAACAGGAAATAATTATGGTATTGTTGCATTGGTATATAATGGTACCACATGGAATGAAAATTGGACATCTAACGACGCAACCGCCGCACCAATTGATATAGATATCTCTGAAGTGACTGGAGAAAATCTAGTAGCATTCACAGATAATGCCGGGGGAAAGGCAATTGTTTATTATGGTAATGGGACTCAGAAATGGATTACTGCAGATAGGGGTACTGCCTATAGTATAACTTTTTTTGACCAAGATTCTGACGGCGAGGAGGACGAAGTAGCAATGGGAGAATACAGTGAGTTAAGAATTTATACTGATACTGGAACAGAATCAACTGCAACTGCTCCAACGGGCAATGAATATGAGATAGAAAAGATTGATTTAGATGAAGATGGAATTTATGATGATATTTTGATTTCAAGTAATTACCATACTGTTCGTGCTTATAATTCCGATTTAACTTTGGCTTGGACATTTGTCGCGCCGTTTAAGGGATTTGAATCTACTTATTATGCTTCTTATCTCACCAATATTAAAGTTGGTAATGTAAATAACGATTCTTCTGACGAAATTATCGTAGGAGGATATAGTCGTAGATATTATATTTTAAATCTTTCAGGAGATATTATTGGAAAACATTATCATGGCGACGAGGAAAACTTAAATAATATTGGTTATATTGGATTAATTTATGGGAAGTCTCCTGGAATTGATATAATGAATGATACCAATGGGGATGGAATAAACGAAATTCTTTCAGACAGAATCAGCGGTTATTTTTATGTTGGGCAACAAGTAATGTGTAAGATAAACATTAATGGAACTGAAGATTATATGTATTATAATTATAGTTCTAGTTTATGGGAATATTATTATAGCTTTAAGGATACCGGGTTTGACAGGACAGTCTTTAGTAATAGTAGTGTTATTTGGAATGTTACCTGTGAAAAATCAGGCTACGAAACACAAACAAGTCAAGATACCAACATAACAGTCATATTAAAAAACTCCACTTTAGATGTTTTTGACCAAGAAGACGACGACGAAAACAACGCTGGATGGTTATCTGAAGACATTGTAACCGCAAACGAATCAACTTACTTTTTTGCAAACTACACAGACGCCTCAACAAGCACAAGTCCCAGAGATTTAACAATAACTACAGATTGGTTTACGGATTTTGGAAATGGTTACGGTTTTTATGATGTGGCTGCTCTTGACTCTGATGGAGATGGTATTAAAGATGGGTTTGCTTATTCTCAATTAGATGGAGTGAGCGCCTATACTTTTTCAGGAAGTTTGATTTGGACAAGAACAGATACGCAGTATGATTATTGTTATAATTTAAAGACTGGAGATTTTAACAATGATGGATTTGAAGAAGTTGCATGTTCTGGGAGTTATGGTGTTTTGGCTATTTTAAATGGAACAGATGGAACCGAAATTTTTCAATCAAGTGATTATTATACTGCTTATACATTAGGTGTTGGAGATATAAATAATGATAGTATTGATGAAGTAATTTTAGGTGTTAGAGACATTAATGCAGGAACTGCGACTAATTATGGGCTTGTTGCATTCACTTGGGATGGCAGCACTTTTGTTGAAAATTGGACAGCAAGTGATTTAACAGTATATCCCGTTGAAATACAAGTATCAAAACTTTCTAGCGGAGAATCTTTAGTTGGTGTTGTTGATTATTCTGGAATAGATGATTTTGTTATTTATTATGGTAACGGAACCAAAAAATGCCAATCCATAGATTTAGTAAGTTATTTGTCTACACTAGATTTTATCGATTTCGATGGGGATGGAGACAGGGACGAAATCATAGTTGGAGAATACGGGGAAACCTACGTCTATAATGAAGATTGTACAAGAAATAGAACAGATACAGCTTCTGAATCATTGGTTTATGAAATAAGTGAGATTGATTACGATGGGAACTCTTCAACAGTTGAATATGTATTTTTTGAAAGATACGATATACGTCTAATTAATAGTAGTGGGGATGTGGTTTGGTATTATCCGGTTCAAGATGATCTTTATGGTATGATGGATGTAATTGATTTAGATGATGACGGTGAGGAGGAAATTATCTTTGGAGGTTATAGTGGCGGGTTGCATATTTTGAATCTTTCTGGAGCGGTTAAGTATATGTATGATTTAACTAGCCCAAGTGACATAGATAGTTCTGCTATTGATGACGAGTTTACAAGAATGAATTTCGGATTTTATGGAAAGGGCGCGGGATTTGAATTTGCGAATGTTTCTAATGGTGTTTCTTATTTTGGCTATGCGGTAGATGAGGCTTATGTCGGTGCCGGAGAAATTTATCCAAGATGCATAATAAGATTCAATGATTCAATAACGGCCAAAATGAGTTATAACATTTCTGCAGGCCTGTATTATTATGAAAGGAATTTTACTGCCCAAGGTTCTTATGATTGGAATGTAACCTGTGAAAGCTACGGTCACGTCACCCAAACCTTGTCAGACACAATAAATGCAAACACTCCTCCAAGCGAGGTTACCATCACAAACACTCCAAGTTCCCTAGACAATCTGGACCCAAATATCACAATCGTCATCGAGGCAAATATTTCTGATGTAAACAGTAACCTTGATACGGCTATTTTACAATGGATGAATGTTAGTGATGGAACATGGAACAATGTTACCATGGAAAATACGACCACAAAAGGAGCTTACACTATCTTAACAGCGAATTTTACTCCCGCATATAGTGTGGAATCTAACTACACTTATAAGATTTGGGCAAATGATACAGAATCTGCTTCGAGTACAAGTAGCAATACAACCATCGTAGTATACTGGGACTGCACATGGAATGCTACTTCTAGTCTGGACGCTGTTGCTGGATGGGATGAAAATAAGTTTATAGGAAATATCTCAATAAATAACACTGGGGATTCAGAATATAGCGGAGGTTGCAGTTTAGATTTTAGATTAACTTACAATTTAGCAGAAGGAAGAGTTTATTTCGATACCAGCTATTACAAACCTTCTTCAACATACACTATCGCAGAAAAGGTAAATCAAACAATAGTCATAAACGCAACTTTCGGAACAGATGTTTTACAAGAAGATGTTATAATTACAACCACAGAACTACTAGGTATTACAAACACTCCTTCAAGAAACACAACAGCCACACTCATTTCAAATCAGGCAGGACCCTACCTTTACCAGGTAATTACTTCTAATCCTGCCTCTGCATATCTAACTCCCGGAAATCTGACCTTAAATGGTTATCTTAGGAATTTAATGGGGGCAGACAGCTTCAATGAGAGTAATACTGCATATAACGTTTCATTTAACTGGACATTACCTTCCGGGTTAACAAATAACTCTGGAAATGAGAGCATAAATCTACCGAATCTTACTGATTCTGACCTTCACTATAATAATGTAAATATCAGTTTTTCAGATTTAGCCTCTTTCTCTCCAGGAATACAAACAATTACTCTCTTTTCAGAAGGATATAATATTTCGGGTAATTTAATCGAAGACGCTTCAGGAAATCAGAACCTCACCGATTCGTTTAACATAACTTTTCTTTGCTATAATGAATCCGACGGAATTTATGTAACTGCCTGCGGGACTTTGGATGCAGATTACGTTGCGCCTTCAGAGGGGGGGACTTCGGGTGGTGGCGGAGGGGGAGGAAGCGGAGGAGATAGAAAATTTGAAAGCATAGTAAGCCGGATAGGTTTTCAATTAGTCAGGGGAGAACAAAATGAGGTCGAGATAGAGTTTGAAAACACAGATGATAATAGGTCCATATCCAATGCAATCTTCACAGTTTCTGGAAAGATTTCAAAATATATTGAGATCTATCCTACCATAATATCTGAAATAGCTCCTGGACAAAAGGTGAATATCACTCTAAAAATAAATTCTCCAACATACATTGAACTAGGGAAACAAGAATTAAAGATAACTATGAAAGGAAGAAGAGGCATTAGGGATTTGACCGAGACAAAAACAATCACCTTAGAAATTCACGAGTTAACTGGGGAAGAGGCGGCGAAACTTCTAGAGGAATCGGAAGAGTTCATAAAACAACTGGAGGAAGCAAACCTTTCTTATGATTATCTTATCGAACTTTATAACGAGTCAAAAGAAGAAATAGCGAATTTCGATTACGAGTTAGTAAGGGATAATCACAAGATTATCAAATCTCAAGCAACTGCGGCACTAAAGTCCAAAAAAATAATTGATGAGCTTACTGGGTTGTTGGATGAGGCCCAGAAAAAAGGAGTTAATACTTTCAATTCAAGAAAACTATTGAAGCTAGCACAAATATCTCTGGGGAGAAAAGAATTTGAAGAGGCCTATGAAAAGGCGAAGAATGCACAGTTAACTTATTCTCTTGAGGTAAAGGGGGAGTTTGGAGAACTTTCATATTATTTAGAAGAATATCCTATGGAAATTTCTCTTTCAGCAATTTTCCTTGTTCTCTTTTCATTTGGTAGTTTCAAGTTAGGAAGATTGCAGATGATAAAAAAGAAAATAAAAAGATTAAAACGAGAAGAAAAATTAATTGAGGAATTAATCGGGGCAATTCAAATTGAAACATTTAAGGAAAACAAGATGTCCATGGAAGAATACCAAACTGCACTAGAGCAATACCAAAAAAGGCAGTCCCACATAATTGAGGAATTAATCGAGCAAGAAACAAAGAGGATCCACGCTCTTAAGTTCACGAGAGAAGAAAAAAGATTAAACGAAGAGAAAGAAAGAGTTATCGAACTAGTAAAGGAACTCCAAAAAGATTATCTTGGAGAGAGAACTGTAGAAACCAGATCCTATGAATTAAGGGTAGAGAGTTACAACAAAAGATTAACCGATATAGACGAGAAACTTGCATTATTGGAGGCAAAGAGAGCATTCAAACGGGGAGCAAAAAAAATTCTTAGTGGGGGAAGGAAAGTTCCTAAAAAGGAGAGAATAAAATGAAAACAAGTAAAAACTTATTTTTAGCATTGGTCTTGGTGACGCTAGTCATTTCTCTAACAAATTTTTCCTATGCCTTAAGTAACCAATCCATGCAAGCAAAAGAAAAGCTTGCACAGGCGGGGAGTGCAATTGAAGAGCTGATAGTATTGGATATCCCCATTAAACGGGTTAATGAGACCCATCAGAGTGCCAAACAAATCTACGAAGCACAACTTAATTATGAAAGAATCTATCGGAATGCAGATTACAAATTAGTTATTGAATATGTGGATGAAATACTATCTATAAAGGAAATGGCCATTAAGGCTTCAGACGAACTAAAAATCTTCCTAGAATTCTATAATGAATCTGCAGAAAAAACTGACTTATCTGAAATGGATGAGGAATATACCGAAATTATCTCTTCATTTGAAGAAGAACGATTTGAAGAAACGATAAATTTAGTAGATCTTGGTTATGATACCATCTCTGATGTCGAGACTAGCCAGACAACAATTAACGCCTTTAGAGATGCAACCACAAGAACCTTAAAAAATTTCTTTAAAGAGAATTGGATAAAACTCCTAATCGGTCTAGGCGCAGCAATAATCCTATTCATGATATTTAAAACTAGTCTAAAAATATACTTGGTAAAGAGAAAAAAGAAACATCTTAAATTAAGAAAGGCCACAATTGAAGATTTAATAAAAGAACTTCAAAGAGGATATTTCAAGGATAACACCGTTTCACAACTTCAATACCAAACAAGACTAAATAAATTTGAAGAAATGGTCCGAGATATAAACCGTCAGCTCCCTTTACTAGACGAACAGATGTCTCTTATTGACGATAAAAAAGACTTCAAGAATTTTAAGAGATCAAAAAAGACTCTAGAAAAAGAACCAACGAAAGAGGAACCCGTGAAAGAAGAACCTGTTCCAAAAGAACCTATCGAAGAAAAATCCCCAAAAGAAAAAATAATCGTAAAAAAGAAACCAACTAAGAAGACACCAACTAAGAAGACACCAACTAAGAAGACACCAACTAAGAAGACACCAACTAAGAAGACACCAACTAAGAAAAAAACTCCGGTCAAGAAACCAACAAAAAAATCAACCACAAAAAAGAAATTGGTTAAGAAAACAGCAAAGAAAATTCCATCTAAGAAGAAAATAAAAGCCAGTAGGAAATAGGCCGCGTTCTGTCAAACCTTGCAACTAAATGCAAACGATTTGTGCTAACATCCGACTAAGCCCACGAAGCTGTGGTTGCATCAATCAGGGTGCTCGTTCCAGCCTAATTTAATAGGATCGTTTCTATACCAGAGCCATGCCTCACGACACTCCCTTCTCAGGGATAATTCTCCAAGGAGCCCCAATAAACTAAATTAAAGGGGGATGCGCGGACCTTCCTCAGTCAATTAACGAATTAATTGGCTATCATAAGACCTCAAAGAGATCTCACTCCAGCAACCAGAAATCATTTAACATTTCTTCAGCCTTTTAGACTAGGTTACCGATAGTTAGCTATCCTACTGGCATAACAGCAAGCTGTTACAATATATTCAAGAATTAGAGCTTTTTAAGTTTGGTTGTTCTACAAGATTAATCACCCAAATATGTAAGCGACCTTCCACGATCAAAAAACTCTTCCCAAGTCAGAGTCCGAACCAAATTCCCTTTAGATTCGGGATACCCATAAACAATACTCTCGACATGTGCTGGTTGCGCTCCAACATCACTATCCAAAAGAAAATTCCCCCCATCATCACACCCCCCCAAAATTCCCAAGATGTTATCACGAAGCACTCGCCTAGAAGGCTCTGTCCAATGAGCTTCCACAACAATATGTTTCATAGGCAAGATAGGATATCTCTTGCCAGGATTAAGTTCGGCCATTTTATTCCCTCACAAACCCCATTTATTCTGCAAATCATCGTCTACACTTATTCTAAGCCTGCCCCGGGTATCTTCCGCGATCTCTCCAGTATCTGCCTGAGCTTGTAAATATAATTTCTCTAAATCGCTTTCCCATCTTTCTCCGGGAACATAGGCTTCAACATCCCCCTTCCCATGACTCTCAAAAACTCTACGTTCACAAAATTCTATTCTAATATTTTCATCATCCTCGAATTCTTCATCCCCCTCATTTATCTTTACGCTAAGACTAAGGCCTCCCTGCTCATAAGTATAGTCCTCCATTTCAGAATCAGGAACCCTGTCTCCCAACTGACGCAAGATATAATTAGCCTTTCCGACAAGATCTTTCCGCCTAGCTTCACCCTTCCTTGCCCGGATCATGTCAGAGACTTCCTTACTAAAGATTTCCATTGAATTATTGAGGTTTACATACTATTTAAGAATAATTATACTAGAATCGTATAATCTAAACTCAATTCATCCAACTTCGCCATAACGATCCATCCCCCTTCCCTGAACGTTTCTTTCCCTTGACATCCTCCAAAAATCCCCTTAGATCTAACTCTGCATTTTCAGCTGCAGCTTTATATTTGAGATATCTTTCAGTATAGCCTTCTTTGGCACATATATTGCCAGTATGGACATATCCCATATATATCTCAAGAGAAAATCTTAGTCCTGGAAGATTAGCATCTATCGCCAAAGCATTTGCCTCTCTAATCAGTCCCTTATCCTCCTCCAACAATTCCAACTTATCCATGTAAAATTGTAGAATTAACCATTATTTAAGAATAATTATACTCAAGCACATACCCCAAATCATTCTAGTGAAGCAAGCTTAATCCGAAATCTCTGAATCTTTCTTTCTAAATTAGGTTGTGTCAATAAAGGCCGCTCACTAGCTGGAATAAAGTCTCTAATTTCCCCGGGAACATTATCAATATATTCTGAGAGAAATTTCACCGCCTTTTCAGCAAATCCCTTATCCGTTACGTTATCAACACTTGCCTGCATATAACTTTGCGCAGTCAGAGCTAACTGAATATAGTCTGCAACTTGTCTATCCGAATGTTCATTATCCATATAAATTACTAGGGCCCAGCCTATTTAAAAATAATTATACTAAAGTATCTAATATCTCAAAACCAATCTAGAACCGCACTTCGGACACTTAGCAAAAAAGGAGATAAACTCTCTCCACAAAGTTCTCTTCCAAACATGCCCGCATTTCATGCATTTCATCTAACCTACCAAAGCTCCCAACAATTAAATAATTATTCACCACAATAATTCTCTGTGTCCAATCTGTTATTAAATATTTAAGAAGCCCGATAACTATCAAAAGAAGACTTAACTTTCCCAATAATCTCTTCGTAAATATCTTCTGGAACTCCGATATTTCTTTGAAACCCTAGAGAGATCTCTCCCAGATTTACTGGGCCGATTTCTGCTACATGTTCCAATGCCATTGTCATCCATGGTTGTTTATGCTCTGGATTTTTCGTTATCACTTCCTTGATTCCATCTAACGAATGTGTGCCTCCCTGATACGCCCTTCCATCAGATTCCAAGAGAGAACAAACCGCGTCAAGCCCACATAAGAATTTATCATATTCTGATTTGTGCGCTGCCATACTATCCGGATCATTAAAGATTCGATGATGAAGTTGATTTCTATGAAGTTCTACCGCGGCCATAATCAGGTCCTTATATTTCCCAAATCCTCCCTCTTCAAATTGCATTGCAAGACCCCTTACAATTTCTGGCTCAAGTTTATTATAATCCCCGGCAACGTCGTGCGGCCTTTCTTTGTTCATTTCATTAAATATATTGTAAGGATAGTGTATCACGCTACTTTTCTTACAAGTATAAAATTCCACGTTCATTGAATGTTTTAGAACTGCTTCATGCCACTTTCTTATCGATCCGAGTGATGGTTTTGGTTGATTTTCCATGATTAATCCTTTATTTATTAGTTTAAAATGTTTTTCTTTTTAACTCCACTCCAAAAACTTAAAACTCCTCTTATTTTATTTGATTCATGAAAAAATTATTAATTGCACCAATACTAGTTGCATCGACGTTAGTTGCAGGATGCGGGGAACGTTGGGATAGATTTACTAGACTTTTGGAGATCGCTGGAGAGTTTGAGCAAGGTTATACTTCTAGTAAATATGATAAGAAAAGAGAGATGGCCGAGACTCGGAAGGAATTAGATAATGCTTTGAAGATTGCGGATAAAAATAGGCCACCACAATAATTCTTAAAAACATCCCCCGCCCCCAGATAATATGGAAAGCGATCATAGAATCTACACTCCGAGCAATGAACTAGTTAAATTAGCAATAAAAGACTCAGCCTTTTCAGAAGAAAAGAAATTGGAGGTAACCGCGGAGGATGAAGAAGGAATCAAAATCTGCCTTAGGGACATGATCCATGGAGCCCTATCATCATTTGTTCATCGAAAACTTGTAACACATCCTGACGCAAGCTCAAGAGAATTTCTTTTTTGTCATTATAGCGGAGAGCTCAAACCAGAAATAAGAGAATTTCTACTTGACGGAATGCCTCCATTGAAACACCCCAAAGAGTTCTCAAAAGCACTTGGAGGAGATTTAGTTAGGTACATGGAACAACAGGGAGATATAGATCACCCAATTTATACACTTTCATTGAATGTTTTAGGAGTTTTTTACCAGCCAGGAATCAGGGCAAAAACACCTGTAAGAGCAACGGGGAGTGGAGCTAAGTTAACTAGGAATATTACAACTTCTTAATAGAAAACTCGCCCCCAAAACCCTAAACTCGCCGCTCAAAGTGCCTCGCAACGGCCTCATTATAAACTCTGACTACTTCATTAACTTGTTCCTCGCTTGTGGCATTTTCCAATTTATTCATTGTCCACGCGGTTATTTTTTCATAATCTTCATACAAAACTTGATTATAAGCCGCCATGGAGAATGGGTTATCATCGCCACCCAATATTTCCGTAACAATATTATTAACATCCTCAATAACATTTATCATCCCACAACACTCATCACCCAATAGTTCAACCGCATCGACCAGCTTATCCCTTCTAATCTTCCATTCCGGCCTATCTTCTTCTGCTTCAACCATATCATTCGGATTGGATAGATATTTTTAAAGATTATTGCGATTGAGTTCAGTCCTTTATGCTCAAATATCAATTCTCCAATTACTCAACATCCGGATCTTCCCACGATTAATCTCTAGAGAACCTATAATTGCCCCTTGAAAATTCCGCGAACATTCCAAGAAACTTGGATGTTCAATCTGATTAGAATACGCTCTGTCCTCTTCCAAACACCGATTTAGATCAAACTTTCTACTGTTTTTTAGATGAAATGTTTTGGTAAAAAAATTACTCACCCTGTCAATCAGATTATGGGGGCTACCAAGGTAAAAAGATTTAGCATGGAATCCTTCATGGTGAAGTAGCGTATTGTAAAATGATTCCCAGTCCCAAGCCTCATCAAATGCTCTATTACAAATTATTATGGGAGATTTGACTTTTCTCGGCCGAAATATATGCCACTCAAGATACATTGTATGCTCACTTTCCACACCCCTATATCCCAGTTCCCCTACAAACGGGGCATATTCTTCCATATCAATACTATCTAAAAACTCTTGTCTAATCTCGGGATTTGCCCTCGCTGTTTCGTAATAGTCTTTGTTCATCTTATCCTCTACCAACACTCGCAAGAGCCTCAACCAAAACTTCTCCGTACATTTCTTTGAAGTCAGAATATTCCGCATTTACTCCCCCCAATACTTCCCGAGTATCCTTTTCTATTTCAGGATCATCTTCAGCGGATTCGAGATATAGTGCCGTCAATCTTCTAATGTGGGTGATTTCCACATATTGCGCTAACAAACATTCCGCTTGTCCAATAGAAAATCTTCTTTCTCCAACACACTCCGAAAGATCAACAATTTCACGAATACTTCTCAAATTTTCAGTAGAATCAGCAATTTTCTCTAACAATTTTTCTCTATCCATGTTGTTTCCCATCTTAATAATACCAGAACTCTTTTCCCCGATCAATCTCTGAGAATTCTATCCTCATGAGACATAGTATTCAAGCAATCCCTAAGGGCCAAAGCACCATTCTTGGAAAGAGGAACAAAAGATAAAACCGATCTTTTATTCTTACTTAATGAGAAATTAGTTCCAAGATCTCTATTAAGATCTGCAATCGATCTATATTCTTCCATAAATTCCGGAGTTAACCGTCTTGAAAAACCAATTAGTACCCTTTCCTTATCTGCAAGATACATAGTTTTAACCTCTCGCCCTCCCGGAATCACAAGGCTATACATCATCGGAGATTCATTATCTTTTCCCATAACTAATCAATTCTTCAGGAGTTATTTAAAGATAATTGTACTACAGGATATACTAGTTAATCCGCCACAAGGCCTGAGTAGAAAACCCTAAAAACCCAATCTTCATACTATAATTAGCCTTAGGGGAAGAAGAGTTCTTGATAAAATACCAAAATGGAAATTTCAAATGAAATCACAACTCCCTCACTAAGAAGAAAGATTGGATCTGCAATCCCAAGAATTGCCTCTCTTTTCGAACTTTCTCCAGAGGAAACAGATGCGGCAATGAACATCACAGTTAGACGTAATCTTGACGATTTACCTGAGGATGAGTATGGTGGGTATGATTTGCAAGTTCCCGGGTATTGTTTTAAGCGCAATTTCTTTTATTTCCCGCCATTTGATTCCAAGGTATTCAGTGATTGCATAGATAGTGATCCCGTGATATATCATGAAACCACACATTACCTGCATGCAACCAACAATCCCCAAGTAAAAAAAGAATTCCTATCCTCTATCAGAAAAGATATATCTGCAGAACATGAGGCATTGAAGGCAAGCCTAGGTTTAATTGAGTTAGTGGCAGATTATCCTAATCTTATTCTTGGTCTAAGGAAGGACGAGGATCTAACCGCACCATATTTCAAGGATCTCAAGAGAGTATTCCGACAATATGGGCCAAAGTTTCTTCCAACTCTTGCAAGAATGAATTGCGATGACGCGATAAGGGAAGGAATTGTAAGTCTGAGCTAAAGTCTCAACAATTCTTACACTTTAACCGAAAGAAAAACTAACCTATAAAAACCATTAACCCTTAAGAATAAAATGAAGGGGTTATATTGGGGCAGATTCAATCCGCCACATAAGGGACACATAAAGTTAGTTAAGAAAATTCTAAGTGAAATTAATAGTCTGATCATTGCTGTTGGGAGTGCACGACATAAAAATACGAAAAGAGATCCATTTGATGGAAAAGAAAGAGCAAAAATGCTAAAGGCTTATCTAAAAGAAGAAGGATTTGATATGAAAAAAATAAAGATTGTTCCAGTTCCGAATGGAAAATCAATGTATTCCTCGGTAAAAAATGTTTTCAGATTATGTCCCAAGTTTGATGTTATGTATGCAGATAAAGAAACAATAATTAAGCTAGTAAATAAAAAAGTTGAGATAAGAAAAATCAAAAGAACGGGGAAGATCTCCTCAACAAAAATCCGAGATGCCATAGCCAAAGATAATAAGTGGGAGAATTTAACTGGCAAGTCCACAGCAAAGATAATCCGAAAGCTTAATGGGATAGAACGGATTAAAGAAAGCTATGGGAAGTAGAGAACAATAATTCTAAAAAATCCTACTGCAAAATATATCAAAAACAGTATAAGAAACCAAAATTCCACGAGACTCCCGTCCCATCATCAATCATCCTAAAAAAATCTTCTCAAAACCTTTCAGCCCCGCCAAAAAATCCTAAGTCGATTTAAAGATAACTCAAATTCATAATAAGAACAGTATAAGAAATTCCATACCTGAACGGCGATCTCTTAATCTCTTTCAGGTAAACCTTCAATCAATTAATCAATCTCCATAAGTAAAGTAAGATATTTATGTGATGCTTTTAGTAGACGCGAACTGAACAAATCGCGAAAGCTCAATGCTTACATTCCGTCTCTATCAACGCGGTCTTTTACCGCGGCATTTGTTGTCTCGTTTTGCGGACCGCTTCGTGCTTAGATGCTTTCAGCACTTATCGGTGTGGAGCGTAGCTGCCCAGCCTGCTCATAACAACTGGTAGACCAGAGGCTCCGAACCCACGTTCCTCTCGTACTGGAGGGTCCTTCCACTCAAACAACCACACATCTAGTAGATATCATACAAACTGTCTCACGACGTTCTTAACCCAGCTAACGATCCCTTTTAATGCGTGAACTCCGACACCCTTGGATGCTTGTGCACATCCAGGATAGGAAGAGCCGACAGC
>Ga0209042_1000048_pt1 | contig 172229 bp, 192 predicted proteins | sample SaaInlV_200m_DNA_6_FD_184649 | JGI IMG/M metagenome (GOLD analysis project Ga0209042, IMG submission 184649) | Marine microbial communities from expanding oxygen minimum zones in the Saanich Inlet - SI037_S2LV_200m_DNA (SPAdes) (version 2) | ecosystem: Environmental > Aquatic > Marine >... | reverse complement strand
CGATTATTGAGCATTTGATTAAGCGGGGTGTCGAGGGTCGGGAGTCGGTAGTCGGTGGTCGGAAGTCGGAGTATGTAAGTCCTCTTAAGAAGACATACGGTGTTGATGGGGAGGATGCCTATGAGGTGTTTGAGGAGATTGGGCGGAAGAAGGGGTATTTGGTTAAGGGTGGTGAGGTCGATGAGAATAGGATTTCTATAAAGGTGATTGATGATTGGCAGCGTGGTAGAATAAGTCTTAAATAGCACAAGTACCCTCACTAATTTAGGATTATTATTGGTTGGGGCATGCTATACCCTAAAGGGCAAAGGGTAGGATAAGTTTGGTTGTTTGGGATGATTAGGTTTTTTGGGGGGGGGGATTTGGGCGGATTTGGCAGGTTTGCGCGGATTGGGTTAAAGTGGAGTTTCATAATAATTAAATAGTTTGTTTTCTTTGTATATGTATGAATGCGATACATGCTTTGAAGTTGGAGCACATTGGTATTGAGCGGGAGCTTTTTGAGTTGGATGCGATTATGGACGGTGAGGTTATTAATTATCCGAATTTGTTGCATGTTTTTAGGAGGTTGTGTGAGTTGTGGGATCCGCATGAGGTGATGGAGGAAAAGGTTTTTGGAGTGATGAAGAAGGAGCGGATTAAGGTGCCGGTTTATACGATGACTTGTGAGCATCGGGATTTGAGGGGGCATGTTAAGAAGATGAAGGAGGCGATTAATTCTGGGAGCGATTATAGGATTCGGAAATGTTTTCATGATGATTTGAGAATTATTGTTGGGAAGATTCGGCGGCATATGTTAGTTGAGGATGAGGTTCTTTATACTTTGGCTTTGGAAGTTTTTACGGATGAGGAGTTGGCTGAGATGAACAAGTTGGTTAAGGAAGGTTAGCGGAAGTGTTATATATTGTGACGGCTTGTTTTATTTAGGTGATAATATGTCTTCGAAAGGTTATGGGGGTGAGATGGTTGCGATTGTGATTTTTGTAGTTGTGATGATAGCTTTTATTTATGTTGTGAGTTTTTATTCTGGTGGGTCGGATCCGATTGAGTTGGATGGAGTTGAGGTTACTGAGTATGAGGGTAAGGATTTGTCGTCGATAAATGATTTTAGGGAGAACTCGATTAAGGGGCCGCAGTATATTGATGTTGATGGTTATGAGTTGAAGGTTGGTGGTTTGGTTGAGGAAGAGAAGATGTATAATTATGATGAGGTTGTTGGTCGGCAGAGTTATTCTAAGGTTGTGACTTTGGATTGTGTTGAGGGTTGGAGTGTGACGATTTTGTGGGAGGGGATTATTTTGAGGGAGTTGTTGGCTGAGGCTAGGCCTACGGCGGATGCTAATACTATTATTTTTCATGCTGAGGATGGGTATAGTACTTCGTTTCCTATTGATTATATTATGGAGCGGGATCTTTTGTTGGCGTATAAGATGAATGGGTTGGCGTTGCCTCCGGAGAGAGGGTTTCCTTTTCAGTTGGTTGCTGAGGATAAGTGGGGATATAAGTGGATAAAGTGGATTACTGAGATTGAGTTTAGTGATGATGAGGATTATGAGGGATTTTGGGAGCAGCGTGGGTATTCTGATAGTGGGGATTTGGATAAGAGTTCTAGGAAGTAGTGTTTGCATAAATTTATATATTATAATCACATCTGCTTGCTATGGGACTAATGGAGGCGATATCAGTATGGAGGGATATAGGGGTCCTTGATTACTTGCTTCCTTTTTTGATTTTATTTACCCTGATCTTCATCATTTTATTTATAGTTATTAATAAAAATATATCATTGAAAAAACGTGGGCCAAAAAGAACATTTATTATTACCCTTGTTTCTAATGTTATAGCGTACATACTCGCATCATTATTTTTACAATCTTATTTTGTCATAGAATCATTTTTCTATATTTTTGGAAACTCGGAAGTGATATTATTCTTTATTGTATCTGGATTGGGTCTTATCTCAATTGTGTTGGGACTAGCAATGCTGTTAGATGCCGTAAGTAAAAAAAGTTCAGACGATAAAGTATTCTATATATTGACCATTCTTCTGGGCGGTTTTATGGGTGGCTGGATTTATTATTTTACTCTGAGAAAGAAATAATTTGTTTTTTTAGTATTTGAATGAGCGCTATGAATATTTTGAAGTTGGGGCATTGGGTGATTAGGAAATGGATTTTTAGTGAAGAGCTAAAACTTTATAAGGTAATTCTCGTATGATATTTTATCCCCCCATAGCTCATTGGTAGAGCAGGCGGTTGTAGCCCGCTGCGGCCCGGTTCGATTCCTGGTGGGGGGATTTCTTCCAGTCATGAACCGGCCCGGTTTACCGCCGGTATGACCTTCGTTTCGCTCGGCCTCGACATCTGGTGGGGGGATTCAGTCATGAACCGGCCCGGTTCACGAAGTGAACCCATCGCTTTGCTCGGGCACGATTCCTGGTGGGGATAGGTTTTTAAATTGAGGATTGTGTGTTATTTTATCAGGCTCTCGGTTTCGGCCGGGAGTTCGATCCCTTATTTTATCCGAAATATAATGCTATGAATTTTCCGAGGTAGAATGTTATTGTGATTACGATTATGGCGATTGTGAGGTGTTCGGATATTACTGTTAGTGGTTTTTCTTTTCGTTGTTTTGCTAGGATGTAGTTGAAGATTATGATTAGGAATAGTCCCCATGCTATGTTGATTTTTATTGCGGTTGCTAGGTTGAAGATTAGGATTGGGATTAGGAATGATAGAGCTACGATTAGTTTTGTGAAGAATGTCGAGGCTGTTGCTTCCCAGATTGCTTTTTTGCCGTTTCGTTTTGAGGCTTCTTGTGCGATGTGGATTCCGAGTGAATCTGAGAATGCGTCTGCGATTGCGACTGTTAGAATTCCGCCGATGACTGCGAGTTTGAGATTTGTTGCTGCGTTTAGTCCTATCATTATTCCGAGGGTTGTGATTATTCCTGATGTTAGTCCGAATGATATACCTATTTTTATTGACTCTCTCATGTAAGTTTATTTTGTTGTTATTTATTAAGTTATATTGTTACTGGTTAGTTACAACAATGGGAAGGTTTAAAAGGGAATTTTGTTGAGTTTTATTATGGTAGGAACTAGTGATGGAGAAAATTTTATGGGGTCTGCGGACGCTGTGAATACTAGAAAGTATGATCGTGATGTTGCTGTCGCGATTGGTTGTGGAAATTATACTGAAGCTTATAGGTTGGCCCTGGGCGAAAAGGATAGACTGAATGAAGATTATGAGAGGCAGTCTAAATTGATTAATGATGCCGCAAGGGGTGTTGGTTCGGCGAGAAGACTTGATGATCCACATTTGATTGAGGAATCAGAGGACCTCCTTGGTGAATTTACTAGGTTTAGGGAAATTACGAGAAAAAGTATGGCTGTTCATGACCGTATTTGTCTTAGTTTGAAGTGGTTCGCTGAACATTCTGGGACGATTAGTAATGAATAATATATTAATCTCTGACTTGGTCGCTCATAAAGAATACTTTGTTTGAATCGACTTCGTGGATTTTCCCGTTTTGTTCGAAAACTGATAGTGCTTCTGGGAGTGAGAATTTTCCGACTACGCCGACTTTTGAGTAGATTATGTAGCTGAACATTCTGACTTCGCCTGAATTTAGGTCGCCGATGTTCCAGTGTATTCGTCGATTTGCTGCGTCGATTTTGTCTGGTTTAACTGTTCCGAATTTTTTGTAGATTTTTACGATTGCTGGGACTTTGTCGATGATGCTTACGTTTTCGATATCTTTTTTTGCTCTTACTGCTAGGTTTACTTTTAGTGCGAATTCGCCATTTTTTGTTTTGACGTGATGTACTGTTTTTTTAACTTCTATTTTTGTTTCGAAGAATCGCTTGATTCCGAAAAATGCTAGGACTATTACGATTAGGAATAATAACGGGAAGACGTAGTTTGTTTTTGCCTGGATGACGTAAGCTTCTGTTGGGTTTAGTTTTTCTTTGACCCATGTATATTCGATTGAAAGTCCGCTTCGTTCCGTTAGTGTTGGTTCGATATTGAAGCTCGTGAAAAGTCTTGAGATTATGTTTCGTGTCGTTTTGATTTCAATTGTTTCGATCGTGTTCCCCGAGTTTATTTTTGCGATTGTTTCTGATCTGATTAAAAAACCTGCGTTGTCTTCGGTTGTTGTGATTCCTTTTTTCTCGCCGAGATATAGGTTTCCGTTTATTTTTTCTTTACCTTTGTTTGTTTGAAAAACTGATTCGATAATGTAGACTCCAGCTTTTGTTTTCTTTAGTTTGTTTTCTTCGACATCTACCGTGATTTTTCGTTTTTCATTTGGACCTAAGTTGAATGTTTCTTTGGTTTCGAATAAAATAGATGAGAATTCTGCTGTGAGATTTTTTAATGTTATTGGGTTTTTGTTTTGGACGTAGAATGAGATTTCGCTTGAGTCCATGTCGATTGCGTCTGAGCTTATTTCAATTGTGTCTTCGAGGTCTATGAAATTGATTGTCATTTTGTTGTCGAATTTTTCTACGCCCCGATGGTTTAGTGTGTACGTGAAGCTGTAGTATCCGTCGACGTCGAGGCCCGCTGTTGGCGTTAGTGTGAATTTTTTTGTGATTGGTGTTTTTGTTATTTCGAAAGTTTCTGATGGTTTGATTAAAACTCCTGCGAATGTGAAAAGATTGTATGTTCCTGGTGTCGCGTTTGTGATTTCTATTTCTAAATCGACCGAGCTGTCGACTCCGCGTACGAAAATATTTGTGTCATATTCTGTTGATATTTCTAGTGATGATGCGAGTGTTAGGCACAAAAGTCCCATTGCTAAAAATAGTATTTTTTTCATGTAATAAAATGCCTGAATTATTTTATAAGTATTGTTGTGGTTAAGTGGTCGTTTTATCGGCCCGGGATTTTCAAGAATGCTTTTAGTTCTTTAATTATATCTCTTACATCATCTTCCAGGTCTCCTTCATATTCACTTACAGTTTCTCTAATTACGTATTTTTCGTAAACTGACCTTAAAAATTTCCATCTTGGAGCGTCTTCCCATCTTGCTTCATAATCTTTGACTAAGTTTCCTTTGAAGGATATTGCAACTTCGCCTTTTTGTGTGCTGATTTTTTTGCCATCGATTTCTACTTCAGCATCTTTCATTCCTAGAATATGCCAGTCTAGTTTGATTTCATTTTTGAAATAATCTGTAACTTTCTTTTTGGCTGTCCATTTGATTGTGATTTCTTTTCCGTTGCCTGCGAGTTTTTCATCGTATGTATCTTCGAAGACTTTGTATCCTTGATCTTTTAGCCAACTGAAAAGCATGTCGTAGACTCCTTTGTAATTCCAGTAGCCTACTTGTTTGAGTTTTTCTTTGTAGACCTCTTTTTTCTGTGCCATCTTTAGAATTTAAGAGAAAAGGAATATATAAACTTTACCGCTTGTTGTAGCAGGTTTCGCAAAGAGCTTGAGCGTCTGATTTGTAAAGGATGTCGAATTCGCCGCATTCTTCGCAGATGCCTTGTTCTCTGACAGCTCTTCTTCTCTTGAGTTTTTTAGTCTCTTCTTTTATCTTAATTGTTTCTGCAATTAATTGAAATAATCCTGGATCGATTTTTAGGACGTCTTTTGATGTTAAGAATCCTATTAGTTTTCCTCTTTCAACGACGGGAAGTCTTCGGATTTTTTTCTTTTTGAATTTTCGGATTGCGTCTGTGATGTCTGCGCCTGGTTTTATTGTGATAACCTTTCGCTTCATGAGGTCCTTTGCTTTGATGTCCTTGAGATCTTTTTTGGATTTTTTGACTACTGCCCAGATGATGTCTTTTTCTGTGAGGATTCCCTTCAGTTTTTCACCTTCTTTGATAATGAGACTTCCGACTCTTTTTTTGACCATTGTTTTCGCGCATTTTCTTAAATCTGTGTCTGGGGCGACGTGGATGAAATTTCGTGTCATAAGGTCGCCGACTTTTATTCCTGTGTCCATTGCTTTTCTAGGGGGTGATTCTTTATATATATTTAGTAGCATTTTGGGGTGACATCTACGGTATAATAATTTTTATAAGTGGGTTTTTGGTGGTTCTGGGATGGCCGATGATCCTCCTGATTTTGAGCATGAGTATATTTGTTTCTATAAACTTTGGGCTAATTTGGCGGATGCTGCTAGGAATATCCGTGATGGTGATGATGAAGAATTGGATCAGTGTCATGAATGTGATGGCCATCAGATTGGTCGCTGGTGCGGGACTCGCCGTTATCGTGGAATTAAGATGCGGCCTTATGGGCGGCCTGATATTGATTATGATTATGATTAACTGTAGTATAATAATTCTTATAAACGATTTAGTGTGATTTAGATTATGGTTGATGATATAGTTGGTGATGAGGGGAAGAGAATTCTTGGGAGAGATGCTCAGAGGAATAATATTTTGGCGGCGAGAGTTGTGGCTGAGACCGTAAAAACGACGCTTGGGCCGAAGGGGATGGATAAGATGTTGGTTGATCGTGTTGGGAATATTGTTGTGACGAATGATGGTGTGACGATTTTGGATGAAATGGAAATTGAGCATCCGGCGGCGAAGATGGTTGTTGAGATTGCGAAGACTCAGGAGGCTGAGGTTGGTGATGGTACTACGACTGCTGTTATGCTTGCGGGGAAACTTTTGGAGAATGCTGAAAAGTTGTTGGATATGAAGATTCATCCGACGATTATTACTCGTGGTTATCGGTGGGCTGAGGAAAAGGCGCAGGGGATTTTGAAGGAGTTGGCGGTTGAGATTAGTTCGAAGGAAGATTTGAAGAAGGTTGCGCAGACTGCTATGACTGGGAAAGGTGTTGAGTATTTGAGAGATAAGTTTGGTGAGATTATTGTTGAGGCTGTTGATGTTGTTGCTGATGGGAATAAGGTTGATATTCATGATATTAAGATTGAGAAGCGGAAGGGCGGTTCTATTGAAGATTCGGAGTTGATTGGTGGAATTGTGATTGACAAGGAGCGGATTAATTTGGATATGCCTGTGCGTGTTGATGAGGCCCGGATTGCTTTGGTCGAGGAGGCTTTGGAGGTTAGGAGTCCTGAGATGGATGCGAAGATTTCGGTTTCTAGCCCAGATCAGCTTACGAGTTTTTTGGGGCGAGAGGATGAGATGTTGCGAGAGAAGGTCGATTTGATTAAGGGTTCTGGGGCGAATGTTGTTTTTGTGCAGAAGGGTGTTGATGAGTTGGTTCAGTATTATTTGGCGAAGGCTGGGATTTATGCAGTTAGAAGAGTTGCGAAGTCTGATATGCAGTCTTTGGCTAAGGCTACTGGTGGTCGTATTGTTTCTAAGTTGAGTGAGATTAAGGCTGACGATTTGGGTTATGCTGGTTATGTTGAGGAGCGGAAGGATGGCGAGGAAGGGATGACTTATATTATGAAGTGTAAGGATCCGCGGGCTTTGACGGTTTTGATTAGGGGTGGGACTGAGCATGTTGTTGATGAGGTTGAGAGGGCTGTGCTTGATGCTCTTGGTGATGTTGCTGCTACACTTAAGGATTCGAAGATTGTTGCTGGGGGTGGTGCTGTTGAGGTTGAGTTATCGAAGAGGTTGAAGGAATTTGCTAAAGGTTTGAATGGTCGAGAGAGATTGGCTGTTGAGGAATTTGCTGGTGCTTTGGAATTTGTGCCGACTACTTTGGCTGAGAATGCTGGGATGGATCCGATTGATGTTATGACTGAATTGAGGGCGAGTCATGATGCCGGGAATAGGGATGCTGGTTTGAATTTGTTTAGTGGGAATGTTGAGGATAATTTGGTTAATGGAATTATTGAGCCGTTGAGGGTGAAGACGCAGGCGATTGCTTCGGCTTCCGAGGTTGCTATTATGATTTTGAGGATTGATGATGTTGTGGCTGCTAAGAAGAGTGTTGGGAATAGTGCTAAGAATGGTTTGGGTAGTATGAGTGGTTATGATTAGGGTATCACTAGGGTTAGAGTTGATGAACCGATGTCTTGTTGGCTGGCGTCTTCGAAATATAGTGTTACGTTAAATGTTTGTCCTGAGACTGCGCCGTTGAAATGCATGTCGTCTACTACGTAGTAATCGTCTTTGAGAATTTTTAGATGTTGACGGCCGGCTGTGAAGTCATTTATTGTTGTTGGGCTATTTAGCTGGGTGTTCCAAATACTTAGCTTGTTCCAACTGTCGTCTCCATTTTGACGTGAAGTTTGGATGTGAGTTAGTTTTCCTGGACCGGTCCAAGTAAGATTGAAACTTTTTAGGTAGATGTCTTCGCCGTAGTCGTTGAATAGTTTGAAAATTATATCATTGCTTCCCCCCTCTGCTTCGTACCAGTCTGGTGTTCCTGGTTTTGTGTTGGTCGCTGTCGGTTCGCTTGCGGGTACGTCTAATGGACCATCTGCATCTAGTGGTTCTTCTGGGTCTATTGGCTCGCTATCAATATAGCCTTTGTCAAAATCTATGTTGCCACTCGCGGTTCCTTCTTTTTCTCTATTTTCTTTTATAACTATTGGCGAAACGCTTGCTGAAATTGGAATTCTGCCAGTTGGCGAACTGTTCGTGTAGGTTGTCATCTCGTTTGGACCTGGTGCTGGTACTACGTATGCGATGGTGTTTCCGTCGTCGAATACAACAATGACTTTCATTTCGTTGATTTCTTTGTCGTCCGTTCCTCTTTTGATTTGAACGGAGAACATTTTGGTTTCCGAATCGTAGACCGTGTACCCTTTGGATGATATTACGTTGAATCGCACATCTGTATCAATGGGGTCTAATTTGTCTCTAATCATTGGAATTATAGCGATCCAAATAATTGCGATACTCGAGACAGTGATTAGAACGACCAGGACGGTTGCTATGATAGCAGATATCCCCTTTTTCTTCATTGTTATGTTATGTTAAATGTATTAATAAAACTTGGGAATGATTGATGATGATTATCGTGGCCTTATCATTGTTGCTTCGTTGTTGAATGAGTAGTGGGGTTGGGCTTCTGGTTCTGGTTTTTCGTATATATATTTGGTTAATCCTTCTGTGCATTTTATGAGAAATTGTATGTCTTTGACCGAGCAGCCTCTTTGTTGTGATTTTGGTGGGTGGTGTGGGATATATGAGAATGCAAGTGCGCCGATTGTTATTGCTGTTAGTGTGAATCTTCCGAGTGATTCTCTTATGCTCATGGTTTGTTTAGGTTGAGATTGTTTTTAATGATTGCTATAGTGTGTTAAATTTTGCTTCGAGAGGTTCTTCTGTTCTGGTTTTTATATAATGTGTTTTGCCGTAGTAATTGAATCTTACTTCGTGTTTGAAACCTGGTCTTTCGTCTCTCTCATTTAGTCTGACAACGTGGACATTTGGTTGTTTTATTATATGTGCGAATCCTACTATGGAAATTCTACCGTCGCTCTCTATTACTTCTTCCATGATGGACTGTAGATATAAATTCATTTTATTGAGTGGATCACTCTCTCCGGAATCGAAATTCAATTCTCGTGTATGTGCGATGGGAGAAGATGCTCGCTCCCGTCAGACGATACGTTCAATTCGCATGCGCGATGGGAGAATTGAACTCCCGTCTCAACGTTGGCAACGTTACGTTCTACCACTAAACTAATCACGCATGTAATTTGATAGATTTGGTGTTTAAAAATTTATGTGGTGAGAATTATGGTCGTGCTTTCATTGCTAGCGTTTGTTCGATGTATGCAGCTACATTTCCAGCTGATGCATATGGATGAAGTCTTTCGGCTGGAATATCTAGTGGAATTTCCGTGCTGCCATTACGGTTTGTTAAAAATCTTAGATGGTCATGTGGGATGGTGTCTATTCCGAATTCTCCTTCTAGTTGTCCTGCAAATTCTACCACATGTAAATTTTCTCTGCTTAGGCAGTCTCCCATGTTTGTGGTTAGTGTTACTGTTTCCCCTTCTGCTGCGTATCCTTGAGCTAATGCCACAACGGTCCTTTCGATTTCTCCCCTATTGATTTCTCTTGGTGCCATAGATTTTGATAAATAATTGGGTTTAAAAGAATTTGTGTTGTGGGGCAAATGTCTAGTCTGTGTCGCACATCATTGATATGTAATTGTCGGTTGTTGTGTAGTTTTCTGGGAAATCGAGAAGTTTCCCCATGTCCTTTTTGTTTGGTTTTTTCCACCCTAATCTTTCATGGAAGGCGCTGACGTAACTTTCTTTATCTGAATCTGCTGGCATTAGTGAATCTTGATAGCTATAAATTGCATCTCTCATGGCTGTGGTAAAAACATTTCTTTGTAATTTTCTGAAGTTTCTTAGATCTTTTGTATCTCGGGGATTTAATAGAATTTTTCTGAAATCTGGTGCGGAACAGAAATATAAGTCTCGGCATTCGTCTACATCAATTAAATACAATCCCTTTCCGTCGTAGATTTTATCGTCGAAATCTGTGAATCCTATTTTTCTGTATCCTGCTAGGCATAGTGCTGCTAGCATTTCTGCATCTTGTTTGATAATATCTGCCCGGTGGCCTTGAAACATTTTATCTGGCTGTTCCCCCATTACCTTTTCCATAAATAGGAATTCTTCTAGTGCCGTTTCATAGCTCCCTACTATTCTTGGAACGTTAACTCCAAAGTCTCTTAATTTTAGTGTTGTGTCCATTTCTTTCTTGGATGGTGTTTTTGAGAATGCGTACAGTGGTGTTAGTCTGTATCCTGGTTTGGCGTGATCATGAAGATATGCTGGACTTACATCGGCTCCTTTCGCGTAAACGGTTATTTCTCTACCATCAAGATTAATTGGGAATGTAAAAAGTGGTCTTTTGTTTGGGCCTTTTTCTTTTTCAACTGGCGCTGCTATTTGCTCAAAATTTTCTGGGAGGAATTGTTCGATTGGAATTGTTGAAAAATCTCGGTTAATTGCGAGCGTTCCTCTTGATCCGATTTTATATTGTGTCCATTCGAAACGATTTCCTGTTATATCCTCTAGCTCTTTGCCGCCATCTTTTCTAGTCCATAATCCTCTCAATCTACCATGTTCTCCTCTGTAAAGAAAAGTGTCTTCTCCTAATCTTCTGAAATCCGGATCTTCTTCTGGCGGCTGATCTATGCATCCTCCAGTTATCGGGTGCCCGGTTAAAATTTGATTGACTATATTTAGTTCATCTATCCAGGCTCGTGGATTTCCTCCAACTTGTTCGTAAACTTCCGGGCCTTCAGTTTCTTCTATGAAATGCAATAAATCTTTTCTTGCGCTAATCCAATGGCGGTCAAATTTTATTTCTTCCATTCTAATTTTTCAGAACTAGTGTCTGAGGCACATCGACCTCGGTACTATGAGATTTTCATCTCGATACGCCCCAACCGCCGACGACCCTAGTCAAGCATCCTAAGGTGATGTCGTGTTTGTTTGCTTTATACTGATTAGGGACTTTTCTTTTTAAGTCTTGTCGGTCTACTGCTGGGTGACGGATTAAAATCTAATTTTTTCATCATTTAATAAATCAAATAAAAACTTAATTAGAGGTCTTAGATTGCCTCTAACTTGTGATTCTTCTAATCCATTATAATATTTGTATTTTCCTTTATTTGGGATATTTATCATAGGATAATTATTCTGTCTTAGAATGAAATTCATCAACAACCGCCCAACCCTTCCGTTTCCATCTACGAAGGGATGAATTGTTTCAAAAGCAGAATGAAAATATGTTGCAAGAATTAAGGGGTGAAGTTTATTCTTGTTTTTTGTGTACCAGGATAATAAATAGGACATTTCTTTTGGGACATCAAGGGGTTTTGGAGGCATCCATTCGGTTCCTCTAATGTATACTTGTAATGTTCTGTACTTGCCTATTTGTCCGATCAATTCTTCTTTCAAGGTATTTTTTACAACTAAGTTATGCAGCTTAAGAATAATTTTCTTATTTAAATTTCCTTTATAATTTAATAAATAATCAAAAGCTTCTTTGTGATTTGTGATTTCGTTTATTTCCCTTAAGGATTTTCTCGGAGTTATTTTTTCAAACAGTAGTTGCGAGGTTTCTTGTAATGTTAAGGTATTCCCCTCAATACCCGTAGAGTCATACGTAAAAAGAGATACAAAAGATTCATATCTATTTTCTTCTGTTGCTTTTGGTTGTTTTAAATATTCTTCTTTTATTTTCTTCAATTTATTTTCTTCATCAGAGGTAATCAATGTTGAAAGTAAGGACAGTTCTTTGTCAGCTTCTTTTTCTTTTTTTGAAAGTTTCTCTTTGTACAGGTCAACACCAAGGTATACTCTTTCTTTTCCTACTTTCTTTTTATTTCGAACAGATTTTACCCGATAGAAGTATTTCCTTCCATTTTTCTCTTTTATTTCTGTATAAACCATATTATTTATACGTCTACAGCATTTAAATATCTTTCTATACTGTGGACGTAAGTATTGAATATTTTATACGTCTACTTTAGAAGTATTTTATGGCATGATGTGGACGTAAGATAGTCATTCAATTCTAAATGTAGACAATTTTGTAGACAAATCTTTTATTGTAGACAAAGTACGCCCGGTCAAAATGGTGGAACGCCCCAACCGCCGACGACCCTAGTCAAGCATCCTAAGGTGATGTCGTTTTGGTTTGCTTTATACTAATTGGTGGCTTTTCTTTTTAAGTCTTGTCGACTACTAGATGGTGACGGATTGATTCAATTTTATTTTTCTTCAGATATTCTTTCTAATTTCGCCATCATCTTATTTTCTGCTTCATCAATTTCTTTCTCAAATTCATCATATTCTTTATTGTGTTTCTCATAACAATCTGAGCAAGTTTCTTCATATCTTGAATGATATCTATTTTTACACATATAACAAAGACGAGCATGTTTTATTGGATTCTTGCACCACTCACAAAGCCCCCTATAATGTTGTTTTAAAAGTAATGTTTTTAAATTTTTAATTTCTTCTTTTTTGTAAATATAAAAAAATTTGGTACAATGTTCGCACCCTACTGAAACAAGACAGTATGCATATTTATACCCATCACGAAATAGGTGCATATGCTCTAAAACTTTCTTATATAGTTCAAAATTGAGATGTTTGTCATATTCCCTATGATGTTTTTTACAAAGCGTAACTCCTTCTTCTTCTACGTTCTTTTTCGTTTCCTTGAATGGAATTATATGGGCGAATTCGAGATTGTTTTCAGTTTTGCAAATTACGCATTTATTATCATCTCTTAAAAATACATTTCTTCTGGTTTTCTTTAGATTGTTACTTCTAAGCTTACCCTTGATTCTTCGTTTTTCTTTTTCATATTCTTTAATATAATTATCTCTTTCAATGAAAGTAATTAATCCTAAATTACTTAATTTGAATAATACTGCTACAGGACTCCTTTGTATACAATGCACGTTTCTTTTTATCAGCCCTTCGGATATTTTCTTAAAATCTTTACCGTATTCTTCAAATAATTCTTTTACGGCGTATTCTTCATCCTTTATCCACTTCATATTGATCTATGGATGACAAATAATTTAAGTTTATGTATTTTTCAAAATGACTTCACTTTTATCTTCTTTAAACTTAAACTTTTTATAAAACTTAAATGCTCCAGCCTTCTTAGAAGTCATCACACTTATTGTTTTAGCTCCAACTTTTTTATATTCTTTCTGAATGAACACTAACAACTTGCTCCCAATTCCTTTTCTTTGATATTCAGTCTTTAGCCAAAATTCATCAATATAAATATCCTCCTTTCCCTCACCTGCCATCGAAATAAAACCAACAATTTTCTTATCAACAAATGCTAGATAAATAGTTCCAAAATTAAACATGTCCCCCACTCTTTTCTTGGCATCTTTAAGGGAATAATTTTGAGAGTAAGGTTTCTTGCTAGATTCTTCTAAGAATAATTCAACAACTTTCTTTAAATCTGTTTTTTTAGCTTTTCTTATTTTCATCATCAACCTCTCTAAATATTTAACGTTTCATGTTATATAAATTTAATTAAATAATGCGACAACTACACTATCCTTAATCAACAGCCTTTTGTTATTTGAATCTCTCCTTTGATGTGTTGATTAGATTTATATAATCTGGAAAGCTTAATAATTGAAGAGGCTGATAATGAAAATAAAAAACTTAAGTCCAGATGAAATATTGACAACTACTGACTTCCCAGTTTATAACACCAACACTTTAAAGATTTATTTTAAAATATGTAAGGAAAATTTAGAAAGTATTTTGCCACCTACCCCAGTCATCCCATTCTCCGTCGGGCTTCCATTATCAACAGGAAAAGATAAGAAATCCAAAGATTATAATAAAAGAATAAAAGAATATTTGAAAAAGAATAAAAAAGTAAAATATCTCATGGTCGACGGAAGTCACAAAACAACTGCATTAACATTAACTGGTAAGAAAATTCACGCGATGATTCTTAAGACAGATAAAGACATTTTAGAAGTTAAAGACTTAATCAAAGTAGGAGAAATTTTTGGAATATATAAAATAAAATCGACACGTGAAGAATTAAAAGAAAAAGCTAAGCACTACAAGAATACTAAGTTTTTTGAAACAGTTAAAGACAAAACAAAAAGAATGGTAAAAGAAAAAGTTATTCCAAATTATATGATTGATCATTCTGAGGGATTAAATAAATAGCAAATCAAACCAACAATTTACAAACTTATTGGACATCTAGAAACAAATTTCAAAACCGACGACGCATAAAAAACGAGCTACTTCAGATAACCACAAAACCTATATATCAAAAACACCACTAAGCCCCATGCAATATCTCATAGTAACGCTTCTCAAAGCTAAAGCAAAAACATACCAACAAAAATTATTATACAAAATCCCAAAAATCTTCAAAGCAAAAAGAGCAATTCTAAGAAAACCCCCTGCACACATAACTCTCAAATATTTTTTCAAAACAAAAAATATCAAACCAATTGAAGAATGCATCAAGGAATTCTGCAAGTCAAACAAAAAATCCAAATACAAAATAAAAGGTTTCAATCATTTCAGAAAAGATGTAATCTTCATGGACACAATCCCATCAAAAAAAATGAAGGACACACATAAAAGATTCTTAAAATATCTTACTGATAATACAAGAATCAAACTAACAAACATCGACAAAATCCCACACTATCATTCTTCAGTCGCACATAATGATATCAAAAAAGAATTCAAAGAAATATTTTCTTATGTTTCAAAATTAAACCCAAAATTCGATTGCGAATTTGACAACATTGCAATCTTGAAAATCCAAGACAATCTACTAAAAATCCATAAAGTTTATCCTCTGAAATAATCACTTCCCAGCATTCTTCCAAACATCATCAAAAACCTGCTCAAACGTCTTAGCAATTTTCTTATCACTAATTAAAAAAGCAACAGGCAACTTTCCAGTCATAGTTTGGATATACAACTTCTCACCAATAACGCCCCAGCCAGCTTCATTCTTTAAGTCAGCATACCTCACATCAACTTCCTTATTTTCCTTAGTTCTCTTCTTCCCAAGTGCCTTATCCTCAAATGGAAGAATCATCTGATACCGCCCTTTTAATTTCCCCCGAGCTTTATGGAACTCACCATAAAACCCAACCATATTCTCATACGCCTTTTTATTCTGAGTATAAACTTTTGTTACATTGCTATCGGTTTTAGAAATATAATCAGTCAACTCAAACCACATAGCCTTGACTCCAGAAATCCCCTCAAAATATTTATAATCAGCATATGACTCAGAGTCATCTTCAGGTTTCTTTATATTCTTAATCAATTCATAGACCTCCTTTCTTTCCCCATCTATTTCCTTACCCTTCTCAATAAATAACTCATTCAAAACATCAGGAGAAGAAGGCATAAATATTTTAATATTATTCTTCAATTTATAACTAACAAGTCCCATTTCCACTAGCCTATCAAGAATTTGATAAATATTTGATGACGCTATTCCAGTTTCCTTACATAGAACGCCCGTCTGAGATTCTTTCATCTTAAGAAGAGCCAAATAAGTTCGAGATTCTTGACTAGTCAAACCAACCTTCGCTAAAATTTCTTCAAATCTTCCATCCATACTACTATGCTATATAGTAGCGAGTATTTAAGTATTGTTATTTTACTATGATTACTATGAGTAAAATGAAATGCAGTAATTGCGAATATGATTGGGAAAATAGAAAAGAAAAACCAAAAGAATGTCCTAGATGTAAGCATAGGCTGGATTATCCAAGAAGTAAAAACTTAAAAACAAGTAAACCCCTTAAATTAAATAAAGAGGTAAGGGGATGAAAAATTCAAAATACTTGATAATTGGACTTGTAGCAATAATCTTAATTGTAGGATTATTTTTTATTATAAACAATCAACCTGAAGAAAAAGAACTTAATATTGTAGCTTGGATAGGTTATGATGAAGCAGATTTTTTAAGACCATTTGAAGAGAAATATAATGTCAAGGTTAATGTAAAAACTGCGGTTGGAGATCCTAATGTTGTTTCTTTATTAGAGCAATCCCCAGAAACATATGATTTAATTGTTGTAGGTCCAGAAACGGTTCCAAAACTTTACGCAAAAGACTTACTAGAACCATTAGATAAAGACAAATATCCTGTTGAGAATTTCATAGAACCATTAAATGATTTTCCTTTCGTAACTATTGATGGAAATACTTATGCTATTCCAGTAAGATGGGGTTCAAATGGTATTTTGTATAATCCAAAATATTTATCCGAAGAAGACGTGAGTTCTTATTCAATTTTATGGGACGAAAAAGTCAAAGGAAAGGTAGGGATTTGGGATTACTATATTCCAAGTATGGGTGTAATAAGTAGATACTTGGGAAACGAAAAAGCACATGATATTTCAAATGAAAAATTAAGTGAATTGGGAGAAACCTTGAGCACACTGAAACCACAAGTGAGGGCAATCTTAGCAAGTGGTGCAGATGTTCATACTGCCTTAGCTAATGAAGAAGTTTGGATTGTTCCTGGGGGCGGAGAGTGGAATGTGGCAGTATTAAAAGAACAGGGACACGATATTGCATGGGCTGTTCCCGAAGAGGGCGGTTTAATGTGGGCGGAGTCAATTTCTATTGTTAAAGGAGCCAAAAATAAAGATATGGCAGATAAATTTATAGAATATATAACATCTTCAGAGGGACAGGCAATTGTTGCTTGGAGAAAGGCATACATCGGAATTCCTGCAAACAAGGACGCATTTGAATTACTATCAGAAAATCAGCAAGATATAATGCAAGCCCACAATGCAGAAGAAGCTCAGGAATTAGCTAAACAAGTTTCAGTTAGAAGTTTACCAATACAACAAGAAGAGCAAGAATGGCTAGATGTTTGGCAAAATTTCAAGGCAGGTGTTTAAAATGAATTCTAATAAACAGGGACCCAAGATGTTTGATCAAAAAGCAGAATTTGCTGGAATTAAATTAGAAGTTGATCCAATTAATAGAAAAAGAATTGAAACAAGTGATAACGTTATGGCTATGTTCTACGAAGAACAACCATTTATGTGGGAGTATGTAAAAAAAGAAATTGCAAAAACAATTGCAAAAATTAAAGATAAAGAAAAAATAGACTTTTTAGATATAGGAACTGGGAGTGGTGTTTGGTCGATTCTTGTTTCCAAGAATATCAAGCAAGCAAAAAAAGTTATAGCGTTGGATAAAAGCCCAAGAGCGATAAAATGGGCGAAATTAAATGCAGAGGCAAATAAAGTTAAGTTTAATGTTATCGAGGCATTTTATAATATTTCCATTGCTCCATATAAATCTTGTAAGGTAATCGGAATTTATGCCCCATATCATCTTTATCCTCCAGAAATGGAACTTGATATCCCTCAACATGCAAGAGGCGGAGTATTAGGTCAACAGGTATTCAAGGAACAATTAGTTGGAGCGAATTATCACTTAGCAGATGGGGGAGCAATTGTATTTAATCAAATGTGTCTAGGAAGAAAAGGAAAACCAGAATTTGTTAGATATATTCCAGAATTAATAGAGGGGGTCTCTCTAGAATATACAAACATTTTTCCTCCAATAAAAACAAAGTTATTCCTTTCAAAAATTTATCCTAAAAAATATTCAAAATGGATAAATCAAGTTTCAAAAAAGTTTCCTGAATTATATTATTGTGATGGAATTATTAAAAGAGATGGGAAAAGAAAGATAAGAGAATTTAAGCATAAAATTCCTTTAATTGGAAGATCGTGGACGGACAGGATAAAGCTGCACTACGAAATTGCAAAGCACGGATTAAAAAATGGAAAATGAAAGACAAAAGAAAACAAAATATTTTTTTGGAATTCCATTTTTCTTATGGTATTCTTTCATAATTATTATTCCATTTATAATCTTATTCGTAAACAGTTTTTTTTCATATAAGAATTTTAGAATAATAAAAAGTCTAACTTTTGATAATTATATAGAAATATTTTCTTCTAAAATCTTCTATACAAGTATTTTGAATTCGCTTAAAATATCTTTGATAACCACGGCAATAGTTATTATCATCTCCTTTTTGGTGGCATATTTTATTTACACTAGAGTAAATCCAAAATATCAAAGAATCTACATCTTGGCACTCTTACTCCCACTATTAACAAACTACCTTCTCAGAAGTTATTCTTGGTCTCTAATACTATCAAATTCAGGAATTGTGAACTGGACATTATTAAAATTACATATAATCCAAGAGCCCCTACAACTTCTGTTTTCAGAATTTGGAATAATTATTGGTCTAGTCGCATATCTTTCGCCAGTCGTTATCCTAATAATTTATTTAGGATTAACAACAATAAAAAAAGAGACAATAATCGCCTCTGCAGATCTTGGTGCGAACGAGGGAAAGACAATTATGAAGATAGTTATCCCTCAAATAAAAAAATTCCTAGCTATGAGTATTTTCTTTTCCTTTATTATTTCATTCAGTGATTTTGTTATCCCCTCCATCTTAGGCGGTGGAGCAGTCTATACATATTCCTTTAATATTATTGACACATTAAATATCAACAATTTGCCAAAGACAGCTGCATTGGGAGTCATAATTTTATTGATATTTATTCTTATTGCATCACTTTTGTTTAAAGTATTCGGAGGAAAAAATGAGTAACCCGATAAAAGAAATCATCTACAAGATATTTATTACGTTATTTTATTTATTTATTTTCTCTCCAGTTATCTTGTTAGTGATTTTCTCATTTAATGCCGATAATTTTCCGACCCTTCCATGGAAAGGCTTTACACTTGATTGGTATACTGGATTATTTTCTAATGCATCAATGATAGAACCGTTGCTGAATAGCCTAGTCGTAGCCTTTTCTGTTGGAATACTAGCTTTAGTAATTGGTTTTTTTGGAGCAAACTATTTTTATAAATCAAAGGCAAAATCAAAGAATCTTTTACTCGGATTATCCTTTGCCCCAGCATTGACACCAGCAATTCTTCTTGGAATTAGTTTCATAACATACATGAGATTTTTATCATTACAGCCGTCCATGTTAAGTATAATTATTTTTCAAACTGCATTTTTCTCACCCATCGCCCTAGTTTTAATTTACTATGGCTTAACAAAAATTGATAAAAATATTGAGAATGCGTCTTATGATTTGGGAAGCAATACTTTTTCATATTATTTTAATGTGCTGATTCCAATCTTAAAATGGAATCTTATAGGTGTATTCCTTTTAATTTTTGCATTTTCATGGGATGAATTTATTATCTCTTGGTTTGTTTCTGGTTTCTATTCAACTATCCCAATAAAAATCTGGGGTGCAATGAAAACATCCATAAGCCCCGAAATAAATGCCCTTGGAAGTATAATTTTATTAACCTCTTTTGCCATTTTAATCATAGCACAATATTTAATATTTAAGAGGTATAAAAAATGAGTAAGCTAAAAATAAAAAATCTCTCTAAGTCATACGAGGATAATCAAGTTCTGTCAAATTTATCTTTGGAAATTGACAAGGGAAGTTTTACAGTTATAGTGGGTCCGAGTGGTTGTGGCAAAACTACTTTATTGAAATGTGTTTCTGGCGTTGAGAACCCAGAGAAAGGAAAAATATTTTTAGATAATTCCGAAATAACTCAAAATCCTCCCGAAAAAAGAAACATCTCTATGGTCTGGCAAAATTTAGCATTATTTCCACACCTTAATGTTTACAAAAATATCGAATTTGGACTGAAATTAAAAGAAAATAACAAAGAGGATACAAGAGAAAAAATAAATAATTTATTAAAATTGACTGGGTTAGAAAAATATAAAGAAAAGTTTCCTTCTGAGTTAAGTGGTGGCGAGAAGCAAAGAGTCGCTATTGCAAGAGCCTTAGCGGTTAATCCAGAAGTTGTTTTACTTGATGAGCCCTTCTCTTCTCTTGATGCTAGAATTGCACTTATTTTAAAGAATGAGATTAAGTCTTTGCAAAAAAAATTAGGAATAACTTTTATTATGGTTACGCACAACATAGCGGAGGCATTTATGTTGGCAGATAAAATTATTATTATTAACAATGGAAAAATTGAACAATCAGGAACACCCGAAGAAATTTATAAAAGTAAAAATGATTTTGTTAGTAGATTTATTGGGCATCAAGTTTCCGTTGAAGTATTTAGAGGGATAGAAGGAATGAAATTGATTTTTGAAGACATGTTAAATTATCCTATTTGTAGATTTATCGCAGGTGGTGCTGGTGGAGGAGTTTCTACACATATGCCAAAATTCTGGAAAGAGTATAATAAAAGAAGAATCGAAAAGAAAGTACTTTGGCAAGACCTTTTAGCCAAGGGGGTATTTTTTCCAGATTACGAAAAATACAGGAAAAACAAGAAGCTTCTCATAGAAAAAGAGCACTATGACTTTAGAGGGATGCCAGAGGAAATCAAACATCGCCCCCATGTAATCTTCCTATACGGAGAGAAAGTCGTTAATGTCATATGGGCAAAGGAACCGCTAGCCTTCATGATAGAAAATAAAAATGTGTTTGAAAATCACCTAGAATATTTTAAATATTTATGGGCAAGAGCGGATAAGAAGTGATATCCTTATAAGATTTAAACCATACAAAAATATATGAAAACTGAAATAAGAACAATCAAATCCCTATCTGAATCTGAGATGAAATTAATGAACATCTGGATGAAAAAAGAATTTGGTAAAAAATATATTAGAAAATTTAAAAAATATTATCCATCTAATGCAAGGTGCTTTTTTATTAAAGATAAAAACGAAATTATTGCCTTTGGTATATTGAACCCACTTATTGCCGAATATCTAGGGAAGAAATATAAATTTTTTGGTGTGGGAGATATATTGACTATTAGAAGGGGCAAGGGGTATGGAAGGACTTTAATGAAAGCCATAATAAAACATCTAAGAAAAAACAAAATAACTGGAATTGGATTTTGTGCGAGAAAGAACACCTCTTTTTATAAGAAAGTAGGAATGAAATCAAAAAAAGATTTGATGAAGCGTTTTAGATATAGAAATCCAAAAAACAAAAGACTTTCACCTGTTAAAAATGGAGATGGAATATTTTATGAAAATGATAACTTTATGGAAAAAATTCTAGAAACTAAAGAGCCTATTTATCTAAGCATTAAGCTTTGGTAATAATTTAGGTATTCCTCTAATCGCCTCAACTAATCATACTATCAACCTTAATCTTATGACCTTCCAATATCCCGTTTCCAAGAATTTCATCAACCTTATGAAGCATATCACTTAAGCTGTTATCATCTTCCACCAAAAAATCATAATGCAAATTGAAATGCCCTGCCGACTTAGTCAAAATAACAGACCTCGGATCCTTCTTCGCAAATTCAACAAACTTCTCTATTTTTTCCTTCTGAAGAGGATTCACCCTAATGATAAAACCATACTCCGAATACCCAAGTTTCTTTATATCCAAAAGCGGATAAAATCGCTGAATGATTCCCATCTTCTTTAAAGAACTAATCCTCTTAGAAATACTACTAGCATTTAAACCAAGCTTCAGACCAAGATCAAGAGCCGTAATTTTAGAATTTTTCTTAAGATTCCTAATTATCTCCCAATCAGTCTTGTCCAATTTAACATCTCCAAAGCCCTCCTTAATATCGACCTTAGCCTTTCCTTTCGGATTCAATATCTTAGCAAAATATATATGAGACTGCACAGACTGAAAAGATAAATAGTCCCTAACGTGCTCCCCAAATATATCAATTATCTCCGACTGAACTTCGTTATATCTCTTAATGTCCCGAGCCCAAATAGAAACATAAAACGTCCACTTACTAACAGGATGCAACGTATAACGACAACTCACCTCCTCAATGTTTTTCATCCTATTCAAATATCCATCCATATCCTTTTTATTAATCCCCTGAAGATCCAAATAAAGAGAATGCTTATCAAATCCCAACTTATGATAATCAACATCAATAGTATACTTCTTGATAATCCCAGCCTTCTCCATATTAGCAATTCTCCGAGAAGTGGTTTGTTGAGGCAAGTCAACAGTCTTTGCAATATGCGAGACAGGTTTTCTAGAATCTTGTACTAATTCAAATAAGATTAATTTATCGGTTTCGTCTACTTTCATCAAAAGTGGGTAGATTCCGCCCTTATTAAAGTTTTTGGGCAGGACTTACTCACCTTTTCGTAGAAGGGTTTAACTAGGCAAAATACTTGGTATATTTAGTCTAGAGGTGTGGGGTGATAAGAGTTACCATGGAAACCTCTATAAAAACCAAAAAAACCTTGGTGCCACGAACCAAGATAAGTAGTGAAGGAAAAGTTCACTACAGCGAAAGCTTTCAGGCTTGGAATACCTTAAAGTTAAAGAAAGAATTATTTTCTGAATTTCCGCAATTAAAAGAAAAGCGGGCTAAATTTTCTTATGAATTGGTTTACCATCGGAATCCTGAAGAATTTCTAAAAGCTATAAAGAAAATGGTTAAGGATGGGCTGGGAGTTATGCCGTTATTATTGAGGATATTTAAGGAGAAGTAATTTATGGAATTTTAATTTTATTTTCAAATAGAACTTCCGTCTCCGACCAAATCTTAATTTTAAGGAACTTGGGCAAGGGCATTATCTCATGGTTATAGCCTTTTAACAAAGTTTTTTTTATTGGCTTTCCTAATGAATCTTCATTTATTTGATATTTATCTTGCATTAGGTCGACATTTAAATGAGGCGTCCCCCCATGATTACATTTTCTAACTCTTAAACAAGTTTCAACTTTGGAAGTTTTATTCTTTGTGCCAAAAACAAAAACTTCTTCGGGATTTATTTTTAAATTGTCTATTTTAAATATGAATTCTCTTTCTATACCAACATCCATGGAAAAATAACGCCTTTCTCTTTTGTCTCCATCTGGAAAGTATTCTACATGAACTGTGACCATAGAAGTAATCGTATTCCCTAACTTATAAAGAATTATATATTTCAATTTTATCATCCAAAACCACAACGCTTATAACGTCCACCCATGGAAATCACAAAAGTCCGATACGCCCCAACCGGGGGCTAATGGGGATAGAAGGGGGATAATATTTAATTTAAACCTAACCCAAACTAATCACAACAACAAATACTCCCACCCTCACAGTTATCATCTCCACCAGAGACATAGGTATATTCTTCGCCAGAACAAACCTCTTCCCGGGTCAATGCATTATGCGCATCATAATCCTTACAATATCCTTCAGAATAAGTACTTCTAGACAAACCACCGCATCTATCACTACATGCCTCGTCTACATCACAAGTCAAATCTTTATTAATATCAACGCATTCCAAATCAGAATTCCAACCTTCAATAACACAAGCCCCATCCGAACAAACATAATCTGCTCCCAAATCTGTACAATTAATCTTATTATAACTACAATCAGTATCATAAACTAAAGAATATTCAATTATTATGCCATTATCCCAGCATTTATCATTATTTTCACCAAGAGCATCAGTACAAGTCCCCTTCACAAGATAATCTTTTCCACCATCACTATCTGAAGAATAAAATAACTCTTTGGTTGCACAAACACACCCGCCATTCTTATATTTGTCTCCTCCATAAGCATAAATATGCCATGCAGTAGCTCCCTCACCATACGCCCAGTCATCAACATCATCAAGAATTTCGGGGGTCATTGGTACAATCCAACTCTTAAGTAAATCCCACTTTTGCGCACCACACATAGATTCGCATGTCCAGTAAGACTTCGCTAAATTAGTAGATTCATTACAAAAAGCGATTCCATCTTCAACAGTGCAATAATTTTCTCCAGCGAAATCCATACAATTCTTCTTTTCAAAAACACATAACCCATCAACGATTGAAGGAAACATCACTGTCTCATAATTATAACAAGAGGTCGCCTCAATTAGTGTTTCAGGATCATAACACATTCCTCCGGCCTTATAGAAAATATCCCTGTATCCATCCGTGCACGCCCCATCACTACACGTCCCACCAAATTCACTACAATCTACACTAATATTCAGACACTCTCCATCAGAAAGATAATATTCGACAACACTATCCTCCTCACAATAATCAGTACTATATCCATCCGAATCGATACACGTCCCCTCTTTATGCAAAATCTTAGTATACAATACATCATTATATACAAACCCATCAGTATCCTTCCATACCTCACTAATCTTTTCGGGATCTACTGCACCAACTTCCGAAGATAGTGGACTATCTGGAGCTGAACTTGAAGACGAACTATCACCGGGACCTGAGGATGAACTATCACTCGGACTTGAAGACGAACTATCATCAGAATCCGAACCAGAAGAACCTTGAGAACCATTAACACTTACTCCGGCATTACTAGTATCATCTCCCTGAGTTTGAACAATGGAATCAGAATCCTGCATCACGACAAAAACAACTGTCGCAGCGATAATTACCACAATTAAAACTAACGTTCCCAAAAACCACTTGTTCGCTAGAATCTCTGAAGTAGAACTCTTCTGAGATTTCCTCTTTTTCACCATATTTTTAAGAAGATTATTTACTATATAAAACTTTCTCGAATAAGATAGTTCTACGCCCTACAGAATTAAAAAATATTAAAAACAGCGACGACAAAACTTCAAAAACGCCCCAACCGGGGATTGAACCCGGATCTCGGCCGCGACAGGGCCGTGTACTAACCACTATACTATTGAGGCTTGTTTATGCTCAATTGTATACATGAAACAGCTATGCTGTTACTTTATGCTATTGAGGCATAAATATTAGTTGGAGAATTGGTTTTTAAAGATTATGCTTCTCTTTCAATCCCACCTAATAAGGAATAGCATACTCTACAGAAACCATCGGAGGATTTGGAATAAGGAACTGTCCATTACCTACAAAAATGGGATGAGAATCTGGATGGGTAATAAGTGAAGAAGGTAAGATTAATCCTGCATTAACTTTCACTCTATGTCTCTCCCTGGACTTTTGATCATCCATAACCTTTAGATAATTTGCCAAAAACACTTCCCCATGTAAGAATCCACTATTGATTAGATCCCCTACCGGATCTTTTCCAGTCCCCTCATGAAAAAGCCAATAATCAAGATCCCGAAAATCTTCATATTTCAAAATCCTACGATAAAAATTACCTTGCCCCTCAATTCTAGCAAACAAATCTAAAATCTTACCTTTTCCTAAAATTAATTTATCCAAAACAATTTTCTTTTCAGTTGATTTTTCGGAATCCATTACCCAATATAGTCTCCAAACATTATAACATTATCTACAGATCTTCAAGTTCCTTAAGAATAAACTGTTTCCTTAGTTTCAACAACCTTCTTCACGCCTTTCTTAGAAGTTGTCTTCTTAGATGGCTTTTTCTTAGCTACTTTCTTCTTAGATGGCTTTTTCTTGGTAGTAGCTTTCTTTGCAGGCTTAGCTTTTGCAATAAGTTTGCTAATTTCAGATCTTAACTTTCCAATCTCTTCAAGAAGTACTGCATGATTCAAGCTTAAGTGTTGAACTTTATCATGGATATCAGAAAACGCATCATTAAGCATTAACATATCTTTCTTAACATATGCAAAACTTGCAGAGACATTCTTTTCAATCTGTTCTGAACTATTTGTCATGGAATATACACCCATTCAATCTTTATAAAGTTTCTGTTTGCTGTCATTCACAAATTAAGACAGAAAGATTTAATAGTCAATAAACTTCGACAAAATAGGATGAAACAAAAATACGAATTACTAGCACCGGTAGGAAACTTTGCAATGCTCCACGCAGCAATTGGAGCTGGAGCTGACGCGGTATACTTCGGAATCAAGGGCTTCAATATGAGAGATACTGCTAGAAATTTCACAATTGCGGATCTAAAAAAGATCAAAGAACTGTGCACTCCTAAAAAAGTCAAAAGATATCTTACACTAAACACAATAATTTACGATGAAGAATTAAAAAAGGTCGAAACCATCATCAAAAAGTCGAAAGGCCTAATAGATGCTATAATCTGCTGGGATCTCGCAGTTATCAATCTCTGTAGAAAATATAAGGTGCCTTTTCATGTATCGACCCAAGCATCAATTTCAAACACCCAAGAAGCACTATTCTACAAAAAACTAGGAGCAACAAAAATCGTCCTTGCACGAGAACTTAGTCTAAAACAAATAAAGAAAATTTCAAAACAAGCAAAAATTCCAATCGAATGTTTCTGCCACGGAGCAATGTGTGTCTCAGTCTCAGGAAGATGTTTTACATCACAATTTATTCACGGAATATCTGCGAATCGTGGACAGTGTGCCCAACCCTGTAGAAGAGCGTGGGAAGTAAAAGACGATCAAGGAAACAAACTAAAGCTTCAGAACAATAGAGTAATGTCCGCTAAAGACCTCTGCACCCTCCCATTTATCGATAAAATGAAAAAGGCAGGAATAACTACATTCAAAATAGAAGGCCGTAACAGGTCCCCAGAATACGTTTCCACAGTTGTCAAAGAATACAAAAAAGCCTTAGACAAAAAACCCTCACACAAAGAAATAGTCGAATCAATTAATAGTCTAAAGAAAGTCTATCACAGAGGTTTTAGCTCAGGATTCTTTTTCAAAATGCCAACAAATGATGATTTTTCATTTTCAGAACACGGAGAACAAGAAGAGTACAAAGAAAGAGTTGCTAGAATAGAAAGATACTGGCCAAAAGCAGAAGCTGCATCAGTTAAAATGCTCTCTGGAAAGCTCAAAGTCGGAGACGAAGTTTACATCATCTCGGAAGACGCACCAATTAAGCGTTTAACAATTGAAAGCATGGAAATCAAAAACAAGCCCGTCAAACAAGCCATCAAAGGCCAAGATGTCGGAATCAAACTTCCTAAGTGCCATAGAAGAGATGAAATCTTTTTGATTAAGAAGAAAAGGTAATTCCATCACAATAATCTTTAAAAATAAAAATATTACCATAATAATATGAAAATCACACCAATAATTTTGGCATCAATCATGCTTTTGTTCAGTCTAGCATTTGTTTCTGCAAATAATATGACCATTCCCCAAATAGATTATAATTTCACGGTTAACTTCACATTTCCAGATTCAAATTCAACAGGCCCTAATCCTAACTCTAATTTCACAATCAAACCAAATAACAATATCACAACAAAGCCTGAATCAAATATTACTATAGGGCCTTCAACAAACGAATCAAATATAACTATAATCCCAATAACTCCCACATTTCCTAACTTTACAATATCTTTCGATACCCCTTACACAAATCAAACAAATCAAACCTTAACAAAGAAAGAAATCAGAAAAATCAAGCGAGCAGAGAGAAAGGCTGTACGAAAGGCAAAGAGAGATGCAAGAAAAGCTGCAAGAAGAGTTAGAAAGAAGAGAAGATAGTTCCTAAGCTTCAATCCTCTTCGAAGCTATCAAAACCCTTATATATCTAAAATCCTTATCTAAAACATGGCAAACAGAACAGCACTAACGATTATTGTAAGCATCATCTTGACAGTTATACTTATCTCACTTGTAAATGTTGGGACAAGCATTATCATTGATGAACCAGAATATAATGATTTTTGTGCAGAAGAAGACATAAGGTTCACAGAATCAGATTTAACAAAAGAAGAAGCAACAAAGCTAAACGAAGACCATATAAGATGTTACGAAGAATATGAAAAAGCTCAGAAACCCTACAATCAATATAGATATTACATCTTTGCAGGAATCGGTTTCATCCTTTTACTTGTAGGATTATTTTCAAAAGAGAACATGGTTCAGTTAACTGGTCTTGCAGCAGGAGGTATACTTGTTGCTGAAGGGATAGTAATCAATCTACAAAACAAAGTAATAGTATTCTTCTCACTATTAGCAATTCTAATAATCTTCGGCGTCGTAGCTTGGAGAGTTATCAAAAAGATTTAATCGACAATATCGTCACTTACTAATCTTCCAGCTAATTTTAGTAAGACGTTTGGATCACGAGGTCTTCTTGCATCATTAAGCTCATCAACTTCTTTTAGTACTCTAGAAATATCCTTTGGTTCAACATCCTTGTGATGAGCACAAAGACCTAAGATAACTTTCGGACCATCTCCGCTAGAAGTTCCCAATGTAGGATCATCAACATCTCCGGAATAATCTGGAGACTCATTATCTTCAGGTCCTGGCCTGTAGCCTGGAACATTACCAGAATCATCACTTGGTCTCTGAGTTCCTGGAACTGGAGATCCTGCCCGATAACCTTGAACGTTGTCGTTTTCAGTATTTTTCATACTAATGATCAATGATTAACCTTTAAAAACATAATTACACTCGGGAATATATCACAAATCATGCTCATCACACATGGCTGTGGTGAGGGCCGGTTCACACGCGGCGTGTGCCGGCCACTCATATTAATTCTAAAGAAAACTCAATCCAAGACTAACCAATCCAATCAAAAAGCAGTAAATCGAAAACAACCAAAACTTACCTCTCCTAATAACCTCAAAAAGCAATTTCAAAAAGGCCAAGCTCAAAATCAGGGAAACAAGAAAGCTAACTACCAAGCTCCAAGAAAAGTAAAAGTTCCCCAATTCAAGAAACGTCGCTCCAATAACAAGAGGAATAAATAACAAGAATGAAAACCTCGCAGCCTTCTCACGATCAATTCCAAAAAATATTCCGGAGGAGATGGTCATTCCACTTCTAGAAACCCCGGGAAATAACGCAAGTACCTGAAACAATCCAATCACAAAAGAATTCTTCAGATTCAGCTTTCCTCCTAGCGAAGCAAACTTAGTCAATAACAAAATAACTCCTGTAAAAATAAACGCAATTCCCAAGAATAAATACGAACTCAACGAACTTTCAATCACACTACTAAAGAAATATCCAAACAATGCAGCAGGAATTGTAGCAACAATCAAGAATCCCCACATTTTCAAAGCAGAAGAATCAAACCTCAATAAATCTACAATCTCCCTACGTGTAAAAATCAAAACAGCAATCAAGGATGCAAGATGCAACACCGTAAAAAAGAATAAGTTTGGTTCACTAATCAAATTAGAAACTAAAGCGAGATGTCCCGAACTCGAAACTGGCAAAAACTCTGTCGCCGCCTGAACTACTGCCAATAATATTTCTGTCAACATCACAACTTACCTTCCCATTCCTTCATAAATCTCTCAACAAACCCTTCAACATATTCATATCTTTCTTTAGCCATCTCACGAGCCTTCTTTGTTTTGAAGGTATTTGGTTTAATCTGCAAGATTTTTTCATGAAAATGATTCATAGAAGTATTCGAAGTGTGGTTCTCTCCATATTCTTCACTTGCAATCTTAGGATCATATATCGCCCTATCCTTCTTAGCGCCCCAATCAAAGACTCTCGCAATAGTAATCGCACCTAAGGCATCAAGTCTGTCTGCATCCTGCAATATTTCTGCCTCTTTTGATTCAGCTTTCAATCTCTTACTATATCTATGGGCCCCAACTGCATGAACTACCTTTTCTATTTTATCTTCAGGAAAATCTGTTTCCATTAAAACCTTCCTTGCCATTTTGGCCCCTTCCTCGGCATGACATATACTAGGATCTTCCTCCTGTTTCTTTCTAGCAATATCATGCAATAGTGTCGCTGCCCTAACAATGTCCATATCTACTTTTTCATCCTTGCTAATCATAATCGCTAAATTATAAACTCGTTCAGTATGATTAAAATCATGACTTCCCTTTTCTTCAAAGTGGGGTTGTATTTTCTTTCTCAACTCATAAAAAAACTTATCTTCCATATCTCTAATACCGATAAAAGATTAATAAGCCTTTCTCATCCCAGACATATAAGCTATCTCCCCCAGTATTCCAAATATGTGAAAACTCTTTCTCCCATTGCCCTTCTTCCAATGTTTCTTCATAAATATGTGTTGCATCATCTTTAATCACAACATCTAGTTCACTCCCACAATTATTATCTAAAATAATCTTTTCAGGTTCATCAATCTTGAACTCTACTAACTCCATGCAACCATAGTTATCTGACTTCTTCCAAATTCCCAGTTCACTCGCCCTAGCAAACTCTTCCGCCCCAAACATTTCATCATAATAAGGATCCCTTTCATAATAGTATAGCCCGGCAAATCCCTTACGCAAAATCTCAGAATTAACTAATAATCCATCAACATAAACATAACCTAAAATCCTCCCATATTTATCTCCCCCAAAACTCTCAATTATAACCTCTCGCTCCAAAACCCAGGAAGATAATAATTCCTTAGCCCCTCCATGTAAACGCATACCCTTCTCGGGAGTATTAAGTCCCTTCAACCTAACCTTCAATCCAGAATCAAGCTCAATAGTATCCCCATCAATTACTCTCGAAACATAAACTTTCTCAACAGAGTCCTCAACCTCTCCAGTCCACACCCATAAAGAAGCTCCAGAAAGGATAATTAATAGAAAAACCAGAACGAATTTTAATTGCATAAAACTCAGAACAAAACCCAATTTATATATCATTTTACTCCCCCCAAAGTTTTAAAAAGCTAATTTTTGTTTCAATGCCATGAGCAAAGTAAGAATCAAATTGCAAAGTGTAGAAATAGAAAAACTTAACGAAGTTATCGACAGAATCAAAAGCATAGCAAGCACTGCTGGAATCCCAATTTCTGGACCGATCCCACTTCCAACAAAGAGATTAAAAGTAACTACACGAAAATCGCCTTGTGGGGATGGAACAGCAACATTCGATAGATTTGAAATGAGAATTCACAAAAGAGTGGTTGACCTTCCAGCAAATGACAGAGTTTTACATAGCATCATGAGAATCTCTATTCCGCGAACTGTAAAGATCAAAATCGAGATGATCGATTAATAAAAATATTTTTGGTATTAATATGGCACAACTAGAAGATAATTTAAAAGAGAAAATGGCCGGGGCACATGAAACTTCCCCCTCCCATTATTGTGCAAAAAGAATTCTAAAAAGAATGGGGACACATCCAGAAGAAAATTACGGACATATTGTTTTTGATGCCGTAGAGATAGAATCAGATGATAAGGGTTACTGCCATGAAATGAGAAAAGACCTAATAGAAGTTTTTATGGACCTTCAAGTAGACGCCCTTACCTCCCAAACATCTTCTTAATCATTTTAAAAGAGTTTAAATACCGATCTGCATACAAATTTTCATGCCCATATCGCATAATGGTATTGCACAAGACTGGAACTCTTGGCCCTTCGGGGCGTCGAGGTTCGATTCCTCGTGTGGGCGTTTTAGAATCGAAGCGAGACTGTCGAGGTGAGCATCTTTGCTCGAATTTTGACAATTATTTTTACTACAAAATTTTAGAGTGAAGTGCGAATAGATTTGAGTGTGGGCGTTTTAGAATCGAAACTAATCAGAACCTTCCAAATAATCCCTTAACTTAATCAAGGCCTTCTTTCTCATACTAATCTTATTCTTTTCTTCCATATCCATCTCACCAAAAGTTACGTCATATCCTTCTGGCTGGAAGATTGGATCCCATCCAAAACCAGTTCCTTTTGGTTGGACAATTTTACCCCTAAGCTCACCTTCAAAGAATTTTATCCCATTACCATCAGTATATCCAATAACCGTCTTAGCAGTTGCATCCTGACCTTCATACTTTTCCATTAGATTAGAAATTCCTTCATTTCCCAATGCACCCATGAACCACTTGATAAGAGGTCCGGGAAAACCATTTAATGCATCAATGTAGATCGAAGTATCTTCACAAAAGAATTCCCCCTCCTGATTCTTTATTGCCTCATTAAGCTTATGTTCAATAACCTTCTTGGAATCAAGTTCCTGAATTTCCGGCAAATCCAAATCAATCTGTTCAACTGATTCAAGGATCTCTCTAACTTCTTCAAACTTTCCTTTGTTTCCGGTCATAAAATAAACTACCATAAATAAAAAGCGACTAAGGAATTTTTAAACCTATCCAAATAACAAATTATTTAAGTATCTTAACAAGTCAAATAACATGATTGATCTAAGCTTAGAAACAGCAAATGATGTTTTGGGATCTATATTAATCGGAAGTGGAATAGCACTTGGATACGGAGCAACAGTTACAGGTTATCCAATAGAATGCGGAATCGCATCCTTAGTTTCTTTAGGTCTTGGACTTCCCACTTTGTTAAAAACTAATCCAAATTCGCAGTCAAGACACGAATATCGGGACTCAGAAGAGTAACCTTATCTCCTTTAAATCTAACTCCTCGAGCCACCTTCTGAATAAGTTCCCTTCTCGCCTTATCCATATAAAACTCCATAAATTTTTCGGGTTGTTCCTTCTTCAAAATTCTCCAAAAAAGCCCACGAATATTTGGGTAAGGAAATCGAGTAAGAATTATAGAATTGCACTTATCTCCAGCAAAATCAACTCCCCGAGAACACTTTGTTGTAAAAAGGACTTCTTCTCCCCCGCTAGCAAAATCATCAACAGCATGATTCCCACGAGATTGTAATTCCCTAAGTCTCTCCTGAGTAATCAGATTATCAAATTTAAATTCTGCATTCTCTTCCTCCGTTGGAAGATCCTTAAACGCACTTACATGAATTAAAGTTGGAGGAGTAGCATTCGCCATACAAACATCTAAGACCTTCAGATACATTCTCCTAGTTAAGGTTCCATTTTGAAAATTAGCAAACTTACAATTTTTTTCTAATCCCGTCCGATATTTAGTAACAACTCCAGGCATCTTCGTCTCAGCTTCAATAATCTTAAATTCATCCATACCGAAGATATCCTTAAGCACCTGCTCAGAATGTAAAGTTCCAGACATCAAAACCAAAACATTATTCTGATCTACAATTTCTCTAAACTTTTCCGCAAGATTAATTGAAACCAGGCTCACAAGAACGGTGTCATCCTTACTATAATTCTTACCAAAAAGTCCAGATTGATTATTATCTTTCCCTATCTTCTCAAAAGAAACATAAGTCTCCTTCATCAATTTCTCAAAAGACCTAGCAATCTCAACAACATTGTTATAATAATTAGTCTCTTCATCCTCTGCAAGATTAGGATTCTCGAGAACCAGATCAATAACTCCACTAAGTTCAGTTAGATCAACTTTCATAACATCTTCATCAACTGGAGGATTCACGATCAAATTATCCACCGCGTGAATTAATGCCTTCAAGGCATTTCTTTTTTCTTGATCTTGAGGCAAAAGATTAGACATGGCCGTCTGCAATCGATTCAAATTAATCTTTCTCTCATTTGCAAAACTATCAAGAAATTCGTCACACTCATCAATAATATCTAAATCAGTTTTAGGTTTCCTACCAATAGAACTCTCCAATAAATATTTCATACTGTTAAAGATCATAACATCTGAATCACAATAGGCAGTGTATTGGTCACAATACTCACAACCCTTCTTTCTTTGATATAATGAAAAATCCTTTCCACAAATTGCAGCATACTTTTTTTCCTTAAACTCAGTCATCCCCTTAGGCTTAATGCCTGCAGGCATAAGTGGAGCCCAATAAGGGCAAGCAGGAGCAATATTCATTCTCCTAACATCTGATGCCGTAGAAAAATCTCCCCTATCGACATTTTCATTCATATCCACAAATTTCAATAATTGCTCTGTATTTTTCTCACGAATCTCAATTGTACACGGCAACTCGGGATCATCAGCTCGTTCTCCAGAAAAAGGGCATCGGAAATTATTCCTCCCCTTAACAACAGAAATTTTCAACTGCTTTCCATCTTCTTTCATAATAAATTTCTTTTTTGAATAATCTTTTTCATACTGGGACTGTAAACTCTTAATTGGAACTACAATTGAAGTCTTATTGAAATGCCTAGCAAGATTCAATGCAATCGCAGACTTTCCAGTTCCACAAACACCCCTAACAAAAATAATCTTATTTCCAGCATTAATCGAATCAAGAATCTCCTTCACGACATCTGCTTGAGTTTTTCCATTAGAAAATTCTAACGGCTCAAGCTTCTCACCAGAATAATTAAACAATCCTGCACCCTCCCCAGAATCTTCCTCTTTTCTTTCATATAATGACCACATAATACACCTCAGATATCGAAAAATCGGCAAGGGACTTTTTAAGTACTTGTGTCCTCAAATATACAAAAGAGTTATTTCTTGCCGTTCTTAAAAAACCAAAACTTCTTCACACCATTTCCACCATTTCCCTTAGTAGAATTACCATTTTTCTCCAGCCTCTTCTCTAGATCAGTTAACTTCCGATTAAACTCATTAATGTATTGCTTAAACTCCCTTTCCTGTTCCTTAAAGGATTCAACTTCTTCCTTAAAATTAGTCTTAATCTTTTCCTCAATCTTTGCCAAATCGCGAACAACAACTACCTCCTTCTGAAGAACCTTTACTTCTGAAAGCGCGATAGATAATTGAGACATCTTTTGTGTAAAGATATCCACATCCCTCCTAAACTCTTCTCGAATCTTATTATCCTCCTTACGAGCATAGGCAAACTGTTTATCCTTGTTCTTCAAAAATTTCCTCATAGCCTCAACAACAACCTGCATTTCCCTAACATCTCCCCGAATAAGGGCAAAAGAATTTTTCATTTTCTTCTCCATATCCTTAATTTTATGTATAATCTTCTTATCCAGATTCGATCTAAAAATTCCCATAATAAATAATGCCATTAAAATTATATAAGTATTATTGTGATGAAATAACTTAATTATCGATCCAGCTTACCTTAAAATACCCAATTTTTCTTCCCTAAAATTATGGACCTCATTAGCCAATCGATAAAGTTCCGCAAACTTCTCTAGGGGACCGTGCGCCATTCCACTTAAACGTTTATTCAAGTGAAACGAGTATTTCTTCTTAGTAGGAAGAGGTAATTTTGGGAGCTTATCCATACTATCCGCAATTCCCACAAAAGTTAACATAATTTCACCACTATCGCAAGTATCAGTTTTTCTACATCCTGCAACTAACCTTTCTCCCCTCCTAATATGAATTGGAGAGTCAGCAAATAAGATGGGAGGTTCAACCTTCAGGTCATCACAAAGTTCCTCAAACTTACCTTCAAAGTACGGTGCAAAATATGTTGCAACATAAAGTCTTTTACTCATAAAAAATCCAATAGCTTCATCCTTTTAAATGTTATTACTTAAATTTACAACAGTTTCTCAACATAAATCCCTTTGTTGTCCAATTCATATCCTAATTTTCGGTAATATTCTCTAACTCCCACTCCTGAAATAACTCTAATCGCCTTTCTCCCACTCTTACGTGAAATTTCTTCAGCTTTATCAAGCAAAGCTCGCCCTAAACCCTTATGTTGCCATTTCTGCTCATCTTTCTTACCTAAATTAACCGACGGCCCATAAACATGCAACTCACGAACCATTGCAGGAACTTTCTTATCCTTCTCAAACCTCAATCTCAACAATCCAAAAAGAATCCCCTCACGATTCACTGCCTCAAGAAATATCTCCTTGCCTCCAGAAGCTTTGTAAACAGTTTTCTTAATTCCAATTCTCCCATCAACTTTCCTCTTATCCCTTAAAGCGAATCCAATCTCCCTAAAACGAATCTCATCAATATTCATCTTCCGCTTTCTAATTACTTCTTCGATATCCTTTCTCATGTCAATGTTCTTAATACCCGCAATCAAAAACGCTGGAGGGATTTCTCTCATTATCCTCATAATCCTACAATACCTCGGTGTCAATTTCAACATTTGAATAACCAACTCCGCAACTTGCTCCCGAGTATACGGAACGTATTCCTGCCCATAGTATAAACTTTCAAGACCTGCACCTTTCAAGACCTGGCAAGGATAAATCTTAATCTGATCCGGCTTGAAATTCTTTGAGGAAAAAATCTTCTTAAACATCTTAATATCTTTCTTAGGATTACTTCCATAGATTCCAGGCATAATATGATAACCAATCTTAAATCCCGCCTTCTTTAATCGAGTAGTTGCATCAACAACATCCTTAACTTCATGACCCCTATTAACTTTCTTATAAATCGCATCATCAATCGCCTGAACCCCAAGCTCAACTCTAGTCGCTCCAAAATCTAAGATCCTAACAATATCAGAATCACTGCAAACGTCCGGTCGAGTCTCAATACAAAGCGCAACACACCGATTTTTAGCTTTCTCATTCAACTTCTTTGCAGAATCCAAATCCTTAGATTTCCTGCCATTCAAAGCATCATAACATTTCTTAACAAAGTCATATTGAAATTCAACAGGAAATGAAAGAAACGTTCCCCCCATAATGATTAATTCAATCTTATCAGTTGGATGCCCCATTCCCTTAAACGCTCTCAGACGCGCTAATACCTGCCTATAAGGATCATATTCACAAGCCTTAGCCCTCAAAACAGCAGGACTCTCAGGAGTATATGATTGGGGAGCATTCAAGCTAGGACAATACAAACACGCCCCATGTTCACACTTTCTTGGAGGCAACATTACCGCAAGAGGCGCCACACCAGAGATAGTCTTCGTCGGCTTTTTAATTACATTTTTCATACAAGAAAAAACTAACAGAGCTTTTTAAGCTTTAATAAATAGGGCAAAGAAGAAATTTATCTTCGACCGTGATGCCTAGAGGATCCATGGCTCCTATGACGCTTATGCCTAGAATCCCGAGAGTTTTGCTGGGGACTTTTCACCTCAAGTTTCCTTCCACAAGATGGCACTTCAAGTCTTCTTCCACTAGAAGGCACTTCAAGCTTCCTACCATCCATTGGTCTCCTAGCCGAAAGCAGAGACCGAATAATTGAACTCCTCAAGAGACTTGAATACCTTGAACTAATTGGATATCTAGAAGAAACTGGTGGTCTTGTAGGAATTGAGGGTCTTGAAAGTATTGATAATCTCGAAGGAACTGAAGGTCTTGAAAGTCTTCCAACACTAGGATAATGTCCAGGATGTCTTGAATGGCCACTAGATTTCTGAGAACTTTTCCTAATAGTTCCGTGATGTCCACAAGGGGATCTGCTTCTAAATGAAGGACGTCTTGATCTTGAATCTCTTTCCTCTACCTTCTTAGTTTCCTCTTTCTTTTTCTCCCTAGCCTGAATATACTTAGCAAAATTCTCTCTCGCCTTCTTTATCCGTTCAGCTATTACCTTCGGATCATACTTCTGAGCACCGCCTTTCTTTGCCTCTTCTCTCTTCTTTTCAAAATATGATTTAATCTTCTCTCTTCTCTCAGCAAAAGCCTTTGCATCATAAGTTGGTTTCTTAACTTCGGGAGTTTTTCCACGAGTTCCGTACTTCTTAGCTGTTTCTTCCCTTCTCTTAGAAAAATATGCCCTTATTCTAGCTGCCCTATCTGACCTAGCTTTAGGGTCATAAGTTGGTTTCTTAGCTTCAGGCCTCTTACCTTCGTATTTGGATTTCCCATCAGACTTCTTACGAGCCTCATATCTGCCCCAAGGAGTCCTTCCTTCCTTCTGAAGTTTTTCCAATAGCCCGGGATGTTTTTCCTTGAACTTTTCAATCAAACCTTCCATTGCCTTCTTATGATCTCCAGTTCTCACAGATCGATGATAAATACTTTCACGCCCCCGAGGTCTAGAGGGCCTAGTTGTTGGCCTTTCAGCTACGGCATAGCCTGCAGAACCTAAGGTAAGAACAGCACCTAGAACATAACTCACTAATCTTTTCATATAGTCTACAGAAAAAAATACTATATAAATGTTACTACCGTCGACGAATACTAAAAAGTAGTAACGGCAATATTTTTAAGTATACCAAACGTAAAGTATTCATGAATCAAGAGAAAGTTTGGGATAAAATTGCGCCAAGATGGAATGAAATAAAAAATCATCCCAGCTCTGCAGTAAAAAATTTCTTAAAAGGAAAAAAAGGAAAAGTTTTAGATTTAGGATCAGGTTCCGGAAGAAACTTTCCCTCAATTCCCAAGAATATGGAGATCTATGCCACAGATTTTTCAAAAGAGATGTTAAAATTCGCAGAACAAAAAGCAAAAAAACTCAAACTAAATCTTAAAACAAGTCATACAACCTCAAAAAAAATACCCTTTGAAGATAATTACTTCGATCACGCAATCTGCATCGCCGTTCTACACTGCATCCCAACAAAAAAGGCAAGGAAAGAAGCAATGAAAGAAATATTAAGGACCCTCAAACCAAACGCAAAAGCCCTAATCTCTGTTTGGTCACGTAATTCACCTAGATTAAAGAATCGCCCTAAAGAAACCTATGTCCCATGGACTTCCGTCGGAGTAAAAAAACGTTATACATATATTTACGATCGAGAAGAACTAGAAAAAGAAATCGAAAATGCAGGATTCAAAATAATCAATATCTCCGAAGACAAAAACATAGACGCAACTATCCAAAAAATATAATCAACCAAATCGTAACTGATTTATCTTCTTCGTCTTCTTAAATAATCAACATCTCTTCGAAACTTGCTTTGTATGTTGTGTGGAGTCGCATGACGCGGCAATCCAACACGATATCTTGGATGGTGTCCCGGATTAGAGGGATAATACCTACGGTTACAAGAAGAGCTTCCCCTAGAACTTGTACGGAACCGATAAGGTCCACACCCAGAGATACAACCAATAGCAAGGGCAGACGCGATAACGGCTGCCATTGTTCTCTTTTTCATAGAATATTCAATCAAACAAATTATTTAAGTTTTCCTACTTCTTTACAACACCCATAAACTCCATCAAACTACCTTTGTTAAAATCAACAACCTCTCCAGTCAATGAATTGATCTTAATTCTCAAGATACCTAACTGGTTATTCAAACTAGTCAAATTCCAAATTCCTTCCTTCAAAACACAAATCAATTTGGTCGTAGGCTGAGCACAATCATTTTCTTTCTTGACTTCTTCAACCTTTTCCTTCAAATCATCCAAATCGACCTTCAAATTTAAATCAAGTTTTTTCATCTTGTCAGAGTCATAAACATTTTCTTCAAGACAAGGCACAACATTCTCCTGAGCCTTAAATCCCTCAAAAGGAAATTCGACAATCTCGACGCTGTTCTCCGACGGTAAATAAAAATCAAACTGAAAACTTTCATCGCCAGACTCAAAATTTAATACAAAAAAACCTGCATATAAGAAGGCATCAGGCTTATCAGTCACAAATTTCTTAAAAAAATCCTTCTCTTTCAACTCACCATATAAATCCATAACTTTCATGAAAAATGCAATCAAATTCTCTTTAAAAATTCTTGCAATCACACGGTTTTTCTAGGAGCACTAGAAAAATCCTTAGGCTTTCTTAGGAAAGAATATGCAAAGAATAGAATTATCACAAGTGCAATAACAACTAATATGATTATGGTTGTAAATGATCCAACTTGAAGAGTTTTAGATTCATCAAGACCAAAAAACTTCTGTGCAGTTGTTAAGGATTCTTCGAACTCTTCTTCATTATCCACTTGGAGAGTAACCGCCGAATCTAATTCAGAGTCATTAAGGGCTGAATCGCTTCCAGATCCTCCGCCGGATCCACCTCCAGAACCACCCCCGCCAGAATCATCACTAGAAGTTACATTATCCCCAAAATCACCACCTTCCAAAACATAATGGCTTCCATTAAAGACATCGCAACCATAAGGAATTGTATAATTCAAGATTACATTAACCCCCCCCGTAAGATTTCCTAAAATCCAAGCATTAGTATCGTTTTCAAAAATATTCATTCCAATTTCCTGATCAACAATATAAGAAAGAACAGTACAATTTTCCGAAGAAAAATCTTCGTCTATAAGGATTACAGTTCCAGGATAAGTAACTCCCAACTTAACTTCAATAATCCCAAGGGCCTCATTCTCTGTAACAAGCCTTCGTACATAATCTTCCTCGGCAAAAACCATTCCCATCTGAAAGATCATTAAAAGAACGAAGCCTAAAGCAAATATTTTTATTTTCTCCATTTTAACAATATTTTTTAACCTCCGCTGGAACCTCTGGTTGACTCCCATCTGCATTTAAAGAATTAATACAGGACCATCCCGTTCTTCCCCCCAAATCCCCAATACAATCCTCTTTCTTTTTACATAATTTATCGAGATGAATCTTATCATTTGAAGGATTATTAACATCCTTAGCTCGACAATATCCAAGGAAATTAGTATTGGGAATCTTCACACAATTATCACAAGCATCCCCAAATCCGTCCCCATCCGTGTCTGCCTGATTATTTACATCAGAAGGACAATTATCACAAAGATCTCCAACACTATCATTATCTCGATCTCCCTGAAATTCTGCACAAGTATATCCTTCAACTTCATTTTGAATTTTCATAGCTTGATCATTCCCTTCAAGAGCCTCTGTATCCGGATAATAAAAACAAAAAAGATTTATATCTTCGGAAGGAAGATCATCCATAGTGAGAGGGTATTTCCAATCATGACCATTCCGATAGTTATAGGTATGTCCTCCATCCGGAATTGTGGGACATACATCATAAGACTCAGGGACATTTTCTTTCTGATTAACTGAACTTATCCTCACATCAGGAACTTGATCACCGTCAGTATCCTCTGTAAATTCTTCAGCCACATCTTCAGAAATAATAGCCTCATTTCGATCTCCTGGCTTGCTTCCAACATCAGACGCCGCCACCAAATCATTATTAGCTTGTCTAAGAATCGCCTCAGATTGCTCCGGACTTATTTTTCCATTTGCACTAGCTGCACCCAATTCTAATCTAGTCCCACGTTGACCCCTAAGAAGTTTTCTCGCTGCATCCCATCCTCCCGAATCATACTCCCGTAAAGCCTTAATTATCTTATTCCGGCAATAAAATTGATCCAATTGTCCAGGTCCTGAAGAATATTTAGAAGCCGCAGTCCCCTGGGCTAAACAATCAATATAAGATTCCATGATAATTTTAACAGCAGGATGACTCACCCCCCAATGCCCAATAGAAGCAAACTTCTCCCCCAGATCAGAATCCCTCTTAAGATCAATCAATATTTCTCTACCCCCCGAAGCCGTTCCTGCCCAAATAGTATTATAATTAGAAAAAACAGAAACATGATAAGGTACCTCTGAGGGAATGACCTCACCCTCATGACTCCCCGAACCGGTTGGATCAAAACGAAACATCCCCAATGTAACTCCCCTTTTATCTGAAGCCCTAACCTGATCAGAGATTTTTACTACTTCTCTAACTGCCCTAGAACCTCCAGCACTCCATCCAAATGTAAAAACAGTATAATGGTCCTTTATCCATTTATCCACATAACTCCCCCCAATGCCTCCCCACCTTCGGTCATCGACCCCCCCCACATAATTTTCTTGAATATGATTCCTAATAAATCCCATCAATCCCCCACTTGCCCCAAGATCCAATAGGAAAGTTCCAGGATACCAATTTCCCCATACCTCTCCGGCACACTCTTCAAATGATTCAGAGCCATTTATGTCATATTGAACACCAGTAAGGGGAGTATGACAAACAACATTACCTCTAGTTTCTTGAGAAGTTTCAGAAGAATCATCACTAGCAATGCATCTCCTTATCTTCTCGCCCCGATCATTTGTAGTAGTATAACCCATAATTCTTCTCGCTCTTTCAACCTCTTCGATTATCTTCTCATCGATTAATGAATATTTTTTTTCATCAGAGATATCTCCAGGGTGAAAAAGTACCACTGCATTAACACAATTATCCTCACAAACATCTCCAATACCATTTCCTGCTGGTTTCCGCTTATCTCTCTGATATGATTCTCCCCTACCTTTCCCCTCACCATCTCCACCATAACAAATAAAACCTTCCGGGCAAACACCCCCGGCTTCAAGAGCAGTACAATATTTTTTTCCTTCCGGATTAGTTAAAGGACCTTCAGTAAATCTCAATGAATTTCCAGAAATACTTTCCACCTTAACGCAGGTTCCCTGATATTGGGAGTTAGGAGTTTGAGGGCAATTATCTTCCTCATTTAGAATGCCATCTCCGTCGCTATCTCCCTTTAATTCACACCCGATACACTTGTATCCTAGAGGAACAGCACCATCACATTCTTCAAACATTTCTTCCCTCCCATTTAATGTCTGAACTATGCCATCTCCACAGAAAGTTTCCTTACATTCATCATTACAACTCCCCCTCTCACTATTACCGTCTGATTCGTCACACTCTTCATCCCCTTCTACGACCCCGTCCCCGCAAGTTGCCTCCGTACCCGAAATATAAGCAGTTCCTCCAGAAGACAAAGCAACAGTATCCCACCAACCAGAGAAGGGAATAAGTCTTGATTCAGAGAAATAATTTGGAATAGTGGGAAAAGAACATTGTTCATCCAGAATAAGATGATTCTGCAGGTCTGACCCACTAAAAACAACAAACAAGTTATTTGGAGAAAGACTAGTTGTACCAGCATAACCAGAACCAGATGAAGGAGTATAAATCATAAGGTCCCATCTCATTTTCTTATTCTCAGCATCATGCCACATATCAAGACTTATTACAAGGTCTGAAGTATATTCTCTAATTCCCCCTCCTGCACCCGGAATATCTTCATATCGGATAGTTATTCCATCTTCAATAACATATCCCTTCATATCTCCCCTAACATTCCCCCATCCCCCTGAAGCAAGATTATCATTCCCATCGCAAGAATGAGTTCTCAGGGGAAGAACATAATTTTTATTATTCTCAAGATTTAAGGAAACAACAGTAATCGAACAAGCCCCATCACCATGCCCTGTATCAATACAAGCACCATTCTCTAAAATAATTTTTTCACCCACCTTAAAATCTACTCCAGAAAGCTGGACAACAGCTTCTCCCCCAGCAGACATCAAGTCAAGACAATCGTCACACCCTAAATCCTCAATTAAAGCAGATGAAAATCCCGTAAATCCCAAACCTGCTAACAGAATTCCAAGAATAAACAGTATCACCACCTTTTTCATGCAATCTCAAACTAATTAAACTTTATAAATTGTTTGAAAAAAATCTCTCACGAAAAATTACTTTCTCGACGGCATAGAAGCCTTAGCTTGCTCTACAAAATCCTTAGGTTTCCTTAGAAAAGAATATGCGAAGAATAGAATTATCACAAGCGCAATTATAACTAAGATGACTATTGTGGTAAAGGAGCCAACCTCAAACCTTTGAGAAACGTCCAAACCAAAGAATCTCTGTGCAGCCGAAAGAGATTCCTCAAATGCTTCTTCATTATCTACCTGAAGTGTAACTGAAGATTCTCCTCCGGAATTTTCCGTTTCCCCAAATAAACTTCCATTAAAGCTCTCATTAGTGATTGAACCATCTCCGATCTCTTCGTTTTCATCTAGAATATAATGTGTTCCCCCAGAAACAACACAATCATGAGGGATTGTGTAAGTAAGGATAACATTAACGCCTCCGGTTTGGTTACCTAGAATCCATGCGTTAGTATTTTCTTCAAAAAGTTTCATATAGATATCAGGAGTTATATCATAAGAGAAGACGGTGCACTCTGCGGAGGAAAATTCTTCATCTATTAAGATCACGTCACCAGGGTAAGTAATTCCGAGCTTTACTTCAGTTACTCCTAGTTCGCTATTTTTTGTTACGAGTCTTCTAACATAATTTTCTTCGGCTAAGACCAACCCCATTTGAAGAACCACAAGGAAGATTAGTGTTGTTGTTAGTATTTTTGTTTTATTCATTTTAATTTATCCTACATTTTCCTTTTAGCTCTGTTGCTACTTCAGATTGGCTTCCGTCAGAATTTCGTGCGTTCATGCAAACCCACCCAGTCCTTCCTTCCAGACTTATATCATAAGTAAGGCACTGGTCTTTATCAGTACAGGGTACATTGTAGCTTTTGCTATCAGCTAGGTTTTTCAAATTGATACTTTTGCAATATCCTAGTTTATCTGAATTTGGAACACCAATACAATTATCGCATGCATTTCCGATCCCATCATGATCTGAATCTGCTTGATCAATATTTTTATCTAAGGGACAATTGTCACATAAATCTCCTTCCCCATCACTATCTTGATCGCTTTGTATGCCCGAACAAATAAATCCTTCCTTATCAGAACTTGAGAGAGTTCCATCAGAGTTGAATATGCAAAATTCTGCGTTGCCCCGGGTTTTAGAAGTTAGAATTGCTGGAGTTTTCCACTTGTGTTCTTTTGGAATAAAGTAACTTATAAGTCCGTTATCAACGTAAATACAATTGTCTCCTGTTTTTTGATTTCCTTGAGCATTATATGTCATATCGGGGATATGATCGCCATCAGTATCTGAGGAATGTATTATATTTTCTTCTTTTTTATTTAAACCGGTTTGTCCTGTGTTATTAGTTGATTTGGTTATATTGAGGGAATTCTTAATATTTAAACTTGCTTGTTGGAGTGTTGTTTTTTTATCAGGATTACTAAGATCTCCATCAGAACCCGCATTATTTAACGCCAATTCTGTACCTCTTTGTTCCCTTAACTGTTTTGCCGCTTCTTGCCACCCCCTTTTATCATAAGTTTCCAAGACACTATCTATTTTAGCCTTACAAGCACTTTGACTAATTGGTCCGTGACTTGCTATTCTTTTATGCATTGTCGATCCCTCCCCTAAGCAGTCAATGTATGCTTCCATCATTAGTTTAGGTATCGGATTACTTACTCCCCAGTGGGCGAATAAACCAAATAAACCAAATTTCCTTTTCCAGTGCCCTTCCCTAAAATTGTATACGATTTCACGAGGATCTCCAGTTTCATCTCCCGCCCAAGGTGAGCCGCTTACAAAAACAGTAACAAAATAATCAACTTCGCTTGGCATCTTTCCATTCTCATGACTGCCAGAATCAGTTGGATCAAATCTAAACATTCCTAATTTTACCCCCCTTAGGCCCTCTGCCCTAACTTGGTTAGAAATTCTCTGAATTTCTTGAACCGCAGGAGTACTTCCCGCACTCCATCCAAATGTGAAAACAATATCATTGTCTTTTATATTTTCCTTAACATATTTACTTCCCACACTCCCCCATCTTTTATCACTAATACTCCCCTGGTAATTCGCAGCCACATGCCTATTGATATGCCCCATTAATCCTCCGCTTGCTCCAGCATCCAAGATAAAAGTTCCGGGATACCAGTTTCCGAGGATTTTTCCATGGCATTCTTCTATGCTTTTGTGAATTGTTATATCCTTAAATTCCCCCATAAGATCGAGGGTAGGCCAGCAAGTAGGGGTATCTGAAGTTATTGGGCCCGGATGTCCTTGGGCATAACATCTTGCCCCGTTAGATGTTGCGATTCTTATAATGGCATTTTTTCTTGAATTTTCTATTGCAGTTTCTTCCCAGAGATTAATCGCATTGGTTACTTGTTCCTGTAATTTTGGGGGAAGCGAGGCTTTAGTTCCTTCGCCATTATCCAGTGTTACTTCTTCCAGATTTAAACATTCTTTTTCTTCTACTTCTTCTACTTTGCAATCACTTCCTGCCTCATAAAGGCATTCGTCACAAACATCTCCAATTCCATCCCCGTCCACATCTTCCTGCCCATTATCCCAACAAAAATATGAATCTGGGCAAGAAGCCCCCACTCCCGGATCAGCCCCTACAAGACAATAATCTACTCCTGCCTCATTTTTCAAACCGATCCTATTTCCTCTTGTAACCAAACGAAGATATCCCTCTCCGGAATAACTCTCTTCAAGAACACAAATTCCCTGGTCCTCTCCGTCTGGGACCCGGTCACAATCATCATCTTCATCTAAGATCCCATCCCAATCAGAATCTCCCTTTGGTTCACAATTTCCCTCAATCCACCCGTTTGTGTTTTCATATCTTTTACAACAATCTTTATCTCCGCTTAACTGAAAAGATACTATTTCCGGACGAATCCACCCCTTATTATCCCATAGAAGAGTGTAGCCACCAATATCTAAATCGATTAGAGGATTGCCATCAAATGCACCTATGGGGGTCCTTACAAACTTACAAGGATCTTCTTCACTCCGATCCATCACCCCATAACCAGTACTGCTTGAAGCTATTTTTAAATCCCACAAATAACTATCTGGAGTCACACCCTGACATTTATTACATTCACATCCAGGAACAGCATTACAATCGCTATCAAGGCAGTCCACAAGACCATCACCGTCATCATCCAATTTATTAAAACATGAACTTTCTCGGCCACTCACACACTCACTTTCCTCTAATCGTACATCCCCATTATTTGTAACCCCCATAGAAACATGCCAATCTCCCCCAGTTTTTACAATCCTTTCAGAATCTCCAGAAAATTCTTGTGTTATAACAATCGTTCCTCCCCCATTTGATCCTGAACAATAATCTCCATCCACAAGATTTCCAAAAAATTGAATTTCGCAAGTATATTCATCTGGATCTGGAAGATCCCTTCTTATCGTAAGACTCCAAGAAGTGCTCGCAAAGGGGGCGTGGACTTCAATTCTCAAGGGTTCCTTAATCTCCTGGTAAAATGGATTAGGGGCAGGATTGGCAGGTTGAGAATCAATCTCCCCAGTCCAAGCACCTGATGAAGAAGAATTTAATTCGATGCCTTCCATGTTTAATAGTCCACCAAAACGTCTCCCAATGCAAGAGTCATCACCATAGTCCTCCAAGATGTCAGAAAGATCAAAACTAATATCAATCTTAGAGGTCTTCAAAAAACAACAAACCCCTTCCTTATAACAATCATCTCCACACGCCTCCGCATCTACAACTCCCAACATAACGAAAAATCCAATAATAATTAACAGGCAAAACATCACGACTTTTTTCATATAATCTTCATAGATTAAAACTTTATAAATTGTTTGAAACCAAATCTTAGTAAAAAATTACTTCCTCGACGACATAGGGGCCTTAGTCTGTCCTGCAAAATCTTTAGGCTTCTTCAAGAACGAATAAGCAAGGAAACCGACAATCACCAAGATCACAGCTACAAGGATCAAGATAGTTGTAAACGATCCCATCTCAAGTTTCTTAGATTCTCCAAGGCTAAAGATACTTTCTTTTTCTTCCTCTACTGCCTGATTGAATTCCTCTGTCGAACTCGTCTGTCTAATGGAAGACGACCCAAGATCTGAAGTAGAATCTGCCGAACCACCGCCACTACCGCCAGAACTAGAACCACTAGAAGAGCTACTAGTAGTAGAAAGATCTGCCTCAACTTCAGAACCAAATGCTCCAGATGAAAGATCACCATTATCTGCTAAGGTAATAACCTCTCCTGCAGCCTCGTCAAGCTCACAATCAAGAGGTATAACATAAATCATATTGAAACTAAATGTTTCAGCTCGATCTGCAATAATCCAAGTATTTTCATTTCCATTAAATTCAAAAATATCGACACTATCAATCGGAAGGGTTAGTATAACTTCACAATCCTCCGGGATAAAAGATTCTTTGATCGCAACAACATTTTCAGAGGAAACAATAGTCAAATTATATGTTGTACCCCCAGTTCCAGCTATTGGCGGAGATCTTATTACACTCACTCCAATGGTATCTGAATCTTCAACAGCAAAACCAGTTATATTTAAGCCAATTGCCAGAAGAATTACCGCCGCCAAAATAATTGTTATCTCTTTTTTCATGTTACTTTATTGTTTTAGTTGTTTTTAATTGTTTTGTATTTTATTCCAACGAAGGGAAAATATAATCTCGGATATCCCTCATTAGATTATTAATTGATATTCTGTTAGCTCTCCAGTCCCTAAATATTTCTGATTGTGATGAACATGAAGTTCTTACCTTGAAAAATGGAGTTACACAAGTATTTGTTGAACAATCTGTTTCACAAGAAAAAACATTTTCACAGGAAGCATCACAAACACCATCACCACAGGTCATCTCTCCACTTAGCTCCTTAAGAGTACAATCCTCTTGATCACATACTCCCCCCTGATCTACGCCAGTTTCATCCTGATTTAAAACTCCATCATTACAATTTTCCGTGCCACAATCCTCATCAGCATAACAATCAGCATCACAATAATTATCCCCACTATAACCGTTACAAAGCCCATCCTCGCTATATAATGAACAATCTGTTGGACATGAAAGATAGTTTTCAAAAGCATCACAAACCGAATCAGAGTTACAAAGAAGTTCGCCAATACTCTCTTTCATCTTTTGTTCCTCCCCCATATACACTTCCAAGTATTCTGCAGAGTCAGAATATTCTAAATTTAATGTAACAACATCGCTAGAAGCTTCACCTAAAAAATTAGGTTCAAAATTCATCCGAGATAATTCCTCGCCATCGGCGTCGGTAATCTTTGCTAAAAAATCTCCAGAACTAAAAGATTCAAAAGTCTTTGGGGATTTAGCTAAATCGATAAGGATGAAAGAATAATCTAAGAAAAAAGTTCTTGGAATTTCATGTCCTTCATAAATCTCAGGGATATCTACAGGATCTAAACCATCAACATATAATTGAACTTCTAAGGATTCTGCAAAAATCATTGGCATTGCCAACAAAATTCCCGCCATCACCACCAAAATTAATCTTTTATGCATTTTCATCAGCCTCCCTACAGTTTCCTAGAGGACATGGAAGTTCTGGAGGATAAATTCCTCCTAAAGATTCATATATTCCCATTATAGAATGATCTTCTATTGTCTCCGGAACATCAATATCACTTGCTACAGCCCCGTCATCCCGATATACCCTATAAGGCATTCCCAAACAGTATTCTTCACTTCCACATTTGTTAGAAAGGAAATAAGGGTTCTGTGAGTCTTTTACTATCCTGCACCTGTCTCTTCCAGATACTTCCTCAAAACCACAAACTCCCCCCTTGGCATCACAATCACGACATAGATCCCTTCCCCAAGGTCCCCGGATATAATCACAAGAAGTAGGAGAACCATCACATATAGCTTCTACTGCTTCAGTTTCGTTTGCAGTACAAAAGGCCATTCCCTTAAAACCCCTACATTCCAAGCCATCAGCACAGGTAGTACAAGTTCTAGTATCTTGGCTACAAAAACAACTTCCCTCTTTCTCAAAACAATCTTGGTCATAATTACATTCAGCCTTATAACATATAGACTCCGGATTAAGACATGCATAATCTTTCCCATTACTCGGTTTCAATATTTCCCTATCCTTAGTTTCTTCAGTCTTCCTCATACATATCCCTTCCAGAGGGGGGCAGCGTTCAGGAACATTATCAAAGCAACAACTCGGGAAGAATACCTTTCCACTCTCTCCCACAGGATTTGGACAACCCTCAGTACGAGGAATTAAGGTAGTTCCGCCACGCCCCTTAGTATGTTGAAATACCCACGACACAAAATTTATCTCACTACATGCTCCGACAAGCCTATAACCCATTTGATAAGATAGAGTTTGTTTTATTGAATCCTGAGAAATCCAGGTTAGGGGAAGCAAATCATTATATCTATTCCCCCATGTACAAAGCCCCTCAGTTTCCAAGCATCCCTCAAGAATCTTTGGATACTCATTCTTATCAAAGATCATTATCACTGTAGGGTTCTCTACCATGTTTGCAATCGAATTATCAAATAAACGTTGATTAAGTTCTTTTTCAATTCTTTTGTGGTTAGACCTACTTGTTGGTGCATTATCCACACATCTCTCATCTTCAACTACACTACCCCTATAGAGCCCTTCTTCCATTGCAAGTTTACTACAAATCTTCGAAGTCGTCCATAGATACTTATCTTCAATAAACTTATTATATTCAAGTTTACAGCAAATTTCATTATTAGTTATGCCACTAAGAGTATACAAAAATATCTTTTTTCCAACAGTCTCAGGATACTTATTAACTTCACTAAGCTCGACGAAATGATCATATTGTTCTTCGATGTTTCCATACTCTTCAGATGCATTCATAGACTCGCTTACTGGGGTAAAATAAAATGCATAAGATGCATGAATCATTAGATTACTAAATACCTCTCGATCGTCATCTTCTCTTTCTGAAACATAAACTACTGCGGAACACTGGGTGGTTCTTCCTGCAGAAGATTTGGGTATTAATATGTTACAAGTTACCTTATCTCCCTCCATAGAACAATCTCTTCCCTCTGCCAAAGATTTAGGATAGTATCCAATCTCTAAGCTTTCTGAATGTGATTTTCCCCCAGGAAGATAATCTAGGATTTTTTTTGTTTGAGTAACTCCTTTTTGCTGGTCGTCGTCATAATACTCAAAATCTAGGTAGTATTTTTCATTTAGGTCCTCTGGAGCAATTCTAACAACGGTCTTACAGACTAACTGATCTCCAGCAGTATAAACTCCATACTTCTGTCGACCAATAGTTATCTCCTCCTCATATTTATATGGATTAATCAACTTAGAAGATCCTTCTTCCAACCATGCCATATTCACTCCAAGAGTTATTGATTCAATCACGGGATCACAACCACCATAACCGCCATAACCCCCATATCCACATTCACCGTATCCATATCCATAATCTTCGGTAACCTCTTCCTCAACACGAGCATCGACGGTTCCCAAGAAACTCGAAACACCAAATAGAACAATCACTAAACCCACCAAGAACATCACAGTCTTTTTCATACCGAATTCAAATAATTAAACTTTATAAAATGTTCGATAAGATTATGAAGAATTATTTTATAAAATATAATTAATCCAGCGAAGGCAAAATATAATTTTCAGTATCTCCAATCATAGTATCTGTTGAAATCCAATCACCTCGCCAATCTTCGAATCTCTGTCCGCTAGTCGAACAAGCATAGGCCATCTTAATCATATCTTCAGGGCAAGAAAATTCAGGAATACAATCTTCAGGACAAAGATCAGGATCTTCATCGTCCGAGCAAACACCATCTCCACAATTCACACAAGTAAATGGAGTCTTTGGTTCTCCCCCCATATTTTCCCGAATAAATGTAAAGTCGGATAAATCTACATCCCCGTCTCCATCAAAGTCAGCAGATAGTCCTTCTTCTATCAATCCAAATTGAGATTGAAAAACTGCAGTATCCAGTTCACCAACCACTCCATCGCCATCAGCATCTCCCAAAAGTATGGGTTCCCCTCCAGATTTTATAAATCCAATGCAACAACTTTCATCATCCGAACTTCCGGTCTCTCCTTCGGCCATACAGGTTCTTTCACAAATAATCTCTCCAACATTAACATTCAAATCTGTTTCAACTTCCCCGTTCTCAATTCTTATTGAACCAATGTTCTCAATATAAGGAACTATCACTGGAATAATTCCAGACTCAGTTTCAAGAACTCCTCCTAGATCTTCTTCATCTTCTCCAAAGTTATCGTAAAAAACAAATCTCGAAGAAGAAAGAGCAGAGCTAAACAAAAGATCACCCTCAAGATCATTAACCCTTAGTAAATAGTCTTCAGCAATTCCTCCGTCGTCATCATAATAATCAACCAAACCACCATAATTCCCATAAAGATTTTCCTGACCAACAAGGGAAAATTGTATCTCTTCTCCAATCTTATCCTCGCCAATTTCTAATCTTATAAAACAAGACTCCACCAAACCTTCAGGTTCGTCTATAACCTTTCCAGTCATTCTAAAACCAAATACTGCAATCACCACAACTAATAAGATCGCCGCCGAGATTATTTTTGTTTTGTTATTCATTTTGGATACACACACTTATGGTTTTCGCATTTTATAACACTTTTGCCCGCCGCATTTGTAGGACATAGAGATTTAAGATTACTCGCTCTAGACGTACATTCCCATCCAGCAACAGCATTACAGGCAGATTTCGAATTTGCTTGTTTATTTCCGCAAGTTCCTACAGACCATTTAGATGTTTTACTCTCATCAGGAAGCATACACTCCCTAGCTTTACCATTTTTGTCAATCCCCTTATAGACACACTTATTATCATTACAATAACTGCAACCAGAGTTGCCATCAGTAGCACAATCCTTATGGCTGAAACAAGATTGATCTCCTGGTTTAATAGTATTCCATTTATTATTCATACAAGCTCCAAAATTATTTCCAAGATCACTATCCAGAGTCTTATTAATAATTTTTCCAAGACAATAACCACAAGAAATAACATTGAATTTGGGAGCTTTCCAGTAGTGATTCATTATACTCTGCTCAGAAGGAACATTAAAGCCCAGTCCAAAAGAACATCCTTTCCCACTATTGTTAAATCCTGCACCACCATATAACTCAAACAGGGGTGCGACGGACCCGGTTATTCCCAAAGGAGCAACAAAACCCAGGGGAGCAATAAAAGAAATATTTTGAACACAATTTTTATTCCCTTTGTAAAACACTTTTTTTGAGGAAAATGGATATTCATCATTAATATAACAAAAATTATGGCCAGTTTCATGGAGGGTTGTTTGATTATTTTTCGAAGAATCCATAAAAACTACGGGTTGGCCCCGAATAGTATACCCCGAATAAGTACGGTCACTATAAAAATTATATTGCTTTCCCTTAAAATCACAAGTTGATTTGTTGACAACCTGTTTCCAAGCACTCTCTCCCTTAGGAAGTTTTGAAGAATGATTAAAATAAGTTCTGTTTCCCCCCCTGTAAGTCTTCCAACCCGAATCATCATGAGATTTCAAATCAACATAATGTGCAAATTTTTGAGGATATTGTCTAAATGGATCCACCCTCATAAGCCCAAGAGTATTCCTCATTCCCTTCTCAAAAACCCAATATGAAGACCCCCTAACACTATCTCCAAATGAATTAACAATCTTAAAATTTGCATCATCAGGACCAGTAATATGAACACAGGTTTCGGGTCTTAATGGACGACTAAAATTGGTTTTTCCGCCAACATTTGCAGAACAGATTACACTACCTTCATTAACTAATTTAGTCATATTCACTGCGCCCGGGCCCCATCCAGTTGGCCAACCCTTAATCCTCCAAACATAATAATCAAGTCCGCCCCCATTTTTTGCAAAAGTATACCTCGAAAGTAGATTTGTTCCCTGAATATATTCCTGATTTCCTTTAGAGTCAACCAGATAAAATCTTCCCTCATAAGTCTTATCTCGAGGATTCTTCGATTCACGAACCTTTAAGATACAATTGATGTCATCAAATGGAGTAATTTTCTTGTAGTTTGGTCGAAAAGCTCTTTTCTTTTGAGTTTCAATGATATAATTATAATCCATAGCTATTCCTAGCCCAATATACTCACTCAAACATTTATCATTACAACCATCTCCGTTGTCAGTATTGCCATCATCACATTCTTCTCCAGATTCCATATCCCCGTCACCACAAACTGCTTCTTCTCCTTCTTCTTCGCATTCAGGATCATATCCACAATCGCCCCCATATCCACAGCCATATCCATATCCATAACCCCATACACACTTCTAATCAGAATCGCATCCATAACCTCCCCCATAACCCCAACTCCAACAATCTTCTGCACCAAGATTAATACAAAGTCCATCAATGGAACATTCACCAGAAACACAATCACTTGTAGCATCGCAATAATCTCCCTCCCCTCCTGACACCACTGCACCTACAGTTCCCAAGAAACTTGAAACACCAAACAGAACAATCACCAAGCTCGCCAAGAACATCACAGTCTTTTTCATTCAATTCAATAAGTTCCGAACTTTATAAAATATTCTAACTAAACTATAACTGCTGAAGAAATTTGATTCTAAATATAAACGCATTTATGATCCATACAAAATAACGCCTTTAATGCTCCATCCCTTAATGGACACACTATTTCTACCCATGAAGGACTCATAGAGTCCTGGCACTCCCAATCCTTATTCATCTTACATGAAGCTTTCTCTGAAATTTCATTAAGCTCACACAATCCAAAATCCCATTTAGCATTAGGCACACTTGGATCTAACCTCATACATTCTTTTTTAGCTCCCTGAAATTCGCACCGATTATCAACACAACGACTACACGTCGTGGTACCATCAGTAGAACAATCAACATCCACTTCACAAACGAACTCTCCAGGTTTTATAGTATCCCAACTTTTATCCATACAAGCCTCAAAGTTATTCCCCAAGGATTTATAATTGGTCTGGTTCAGAATCTCCTTAAGACAATAACCGCAAGAGATAACATTGAATTTATTAACCTCATAATGATTATTCATAACACTTTTCGCCGAAGGAGTCTTAAATCCTGCACCAAAAGAACATCCCACGCCATTATTTCCCGGATTAGTGTCTCCATATAGTTTTGGTGTTATCTGTCCAAACCCACTTGTAGTTTGTCGTCCAGCCTTAAAACCAAGAGGAGCTAGGGCATTTGCATCATCCACACAATTTTTTTCTCCCCAGTATAAAAAACTTTTAACTGAAAATGAATGCTCATCTTCTAATTTACAAAAATTGTGGCCGGTTTCATGGAGGGCTACTCGAGAAATAGGCCATCGCTTTAACTTAAACGGATTGATAAAAATTATCCTCATTCCACGGACTGAAAAGAGATCATCAGCAATACTATTATAAAAATGATATACTTTCCCACCATTACCACACGAAGAAACAATAGAAATCTGTCTGGGGGCACTTTTTCCCTTGGCGAGGTTAGCAGACAGACTAAAGGATTTAACCGGTCTCCTTGGATCAGAATTAATAAAATCCGTCTCTGTTTCCCAAACAGAGTCATTATGGGCTTTCAGATCCGCATAATGTGAAAAATTTTTAGGATACTGTGCAAACGGGTCAGTGCCCATATATGCTAAAGTATTTTTTAATCCAGTCTTAACAATCTTATTGGGAGCACTATTCAAACTCTTTCCATACATACTAATAAACTTATATTCCGCCGTATCCGGACCCATAATGTGGACACAAGTATCTAGTTCAATTACCGAGCTATTTATCTCCCTATCTTCCAAATTAACAACACATTTTACTGCCCCCCCATCAACTAACTTTCCTATATCTGCCGGAGATCCCCAACCATTCGGCCAACCTTTAATCCTCCAAGCATAATAATCATGACCCTTTTCATTTTTTGCAAAAACGAATCCTGAGTCAGTTGTCGTTTTCTTCACAAGACCTTCTCCAGAAGAACTAAGATCCACCCATCTTAATTCACCAGTATATATTTTATCTTTAGGATTCTCAGATTCACGAACCTTCAGACCGCAGAGAATATTATCAAAGGGAGTGATATTTTCTGGATTTGGTCGAAAGCCTCTAGATTTCTGAGTCTCCAAGATATACTCATGACCCATTATTAATCCAACCTCAAAACTCTCGTTTAAACACTCCCCACTACAGCCATCCCCCCCAATAGTATTCCCATCATCACATTCTTCCCCATCATCAACTACCTCATCACCACAAAATGCTGCTTCTTCCTGTTCTTCTTCGCACTCCGGATCATATCCGCAATAACCCCCATACCCACAACCAGGGCCATATCCATAACCCCATACACACTTCGAATCAGAATCGCATCCATAACCACCCCCATAACCGTAACCCCAACAATCATCTGCACCAAGACTAACACATATTCCCTCAAAAGAACATTCCCCCGAAATACAATCACTTGTAGCTTCACAGTAATCCACCTCTCCACCAGACACCACCGCACCAACAGTTCCCAAGAAACTCGAGACACTAAAAAGAACAATTACCAAACCTGCCAAAAACATCACAGTCTTTTTCATACAACCCCCAGATAATTAAACTTTATAAAATGTTTGAAGAATAGTCTTTTGTATTTTGAAGTTACTCTCAAGGGGTTACAAAGGAAAGGTTTAAATAGTTCTTAAAGTTAGTTGAAATATGAGAAAATTAGGAAATATTGCAATGGGCGGAGTTGTAGCAATTGCATCAGCACTAGCTATTGCAGGATGTCAAAGTGGCATGATCAATCGACTTGAAGGACATAATGCTCAAAGAGTACACACCGGAATAGACAATATGTCAAAAACAGAAAAACAAGCTTACCTATCTAAGTTTAACAGTACAGATCGTAGTAGATATAGCAAATATGTAAGTCCTAAAAGATGTCTAACAGAGAAGCAAAAAATATATTTAGAAGGAAAAAGAGAGTTTGATGAAGAGATCAGCAAAGAGATTCATTTTTAGTTTTCTAGAAAAACCTAAATAGTTCTTATGATTAGATTATATATGAAATATGAAGGCAAAAGACCTGGCAGAATTAAAGCATATTTAGCTACAACCCTCTTGGCTGCAACAAGCATCATCGGAGGTTGCGGAAACACAAAGAGTCTTTCTGATAAATTTGATATAATGCCCACACTTTCCCATACAGCCAAGGGAATTCAGGCTGCAGGAACTGCGGGGGGAGATATATTTAAGAAAAGAAGTAGGAAGCATGAGCTACAAAAAAAGGTTGATTGGGGCACTAATTGTACTAAACAATATCTTGAGGTTATGAAGAAGTTTTTTACAATTTATCCTAGTGATTAGTTACTCTCAAGGGGTTACAGATAGAAAGGTTTAAATAGTTATTATGGTTAGTTAAATTATGGAAAATAAGGGTAAAACTATTGGAAGAGGAAGAAATGCATTGGTAGGATTGACGATTTTAGCTGCGACTGCACTGGGTGTTGTTGGTTGTGCTGATTCAAGAAATTTATCTAAGGGTGACCGACTTATGTTAAATACTTATAATTCTCATAGGACCGAGATTGATAGTCAGTATGATACTCCTGCAAAGAATGATAACGACAGAATGGCACGAGGAAGAACCTATCTTGCCAAACAGATAGTTGAAAACGTAGGCCCAATTATGCACTGTCCTTAAGCGATTTCTGATTTAATCCAATCATTTAATGAAATTAGAACATTTTCTAGTAGATCTCTACTATTGACTTCTGGAGTTGGTTCTATTTTTCTTTCTGAGAATATGTTCCATGCAAATAATCTATTTTGAAATATTCCAAAAGGGGTTCCAGGGTTTTCTGGGTTAAATGCTAATAGGGCACTTTCTTCTTGGGCAAAAATCGCAAGACTATCGGGGGAACCACCTTCCTTTACACAAATAGGCACACCATTCGGGTACCGAAAACAAATTTCTTCCTCTCCGCAACATGCCCCAACTTCTGCCGCTTTGTCTCTTCCCTTGCAATATCTTTTTGATTGTGCTGCACAATCTTCTTTTTTTGGCGTACACTTGAAAATCCCATAACCAACATTTACGCCTGTTTCAACACCATCCTCGCAACAAATTAATTTTTTATTATCTGCTTCTTTAGCTTTTGTATATCCTGTCGCGCACTTATCCATTACACATGCGGGCATTGGGAACACCAATAGAACTGTTTGGATCCCACACTGGGTATTCTCTGGACAAAGAAAATTTATACCCAATTCATTTTTATATTCTTCGCTGGAACAAAATCTATATCCTTCAGGGGCTTTTTTTACACTACAAAGATTTGCATTCTGCCCTTTTTGGGATACAGATACGCAGGTGAATAATTCCTTATTGCAACAGTTGGGATCTGCTTTTTTATTCAAATCACAACAATCAAAACCATTTGGGGAACATTCGTTATTTTCCCTAGTTTATTTTGGGCAAAGTGAATAATTTCCCCTCCCATAAACATTGTTGCATGTTTTTTCTTTGCATATTTTTTCTGAACAATAGCCTTCCAGGTTTTTATCCTCAGTATAACAATCTACGAAATCTTTTTTATATTTCCCAAAAAAATCTTCTCCGCCCCCGCATTCAAGGCATCCGTAACTCCCCTCATCAAGAATTGTACAACTTCCTTCTAGGCATTTATTGCAGTCTTCTTTTTTACTCTGGTCTTTCCAGCATTCCTTATCTTCCTTACATTTGGCTGGACAAGGATCTGATTTGAGTTTGATTGAAGTTAATTCTCCATATCCTGTTGACATAGCCTCTCCAAACCTTATATTGTAATCAAGTTCTTTCTCATAATGAAGTCCGTCAGATTCAACCCAAACTTGGACATCGGTTAAAATTTCTTTTTTTCCATATATTTTGCTATCTGTTTGGTATCTCATATCAACTCTAAATCCATTTTTTTTTACGAAATAATATCCATCAAGTTTATTTGTTTTCTTAAATTGTGGTACGTCGTCAATCGTTCTATCTCTTTGTTCTTTATCGTGGACTGTTGCACTTATATCTTCCCTGTTTTCCCATTTATCCAATGAGGCCTTATCCTCTTCATTAATCCACAACTCACTCTCTCCCCTACTTTTCAATTCATTAAGTAAAGCCTCATCCTCTTCATCCATCACCCAGTACTTCTCCTTAGCCATTAGTTCATCAATCTTTATTATATTTTTACCCACTTCACGACCACCAACACTATAAACAATCTCATATACTGGAACGTCTATAATGGGCATCTTGATGAGGCCGCTAATTAAATCTAAGGAGTAAGTTTCTCCGCCGTATACAAGATCTATTTTTAAAGGGTTTATGAAATTTTCTTCATTGCATTTTTTGCAGTTTTCTTCATCTTCTGAACCGGCGTAACCATCGCTAGAACTCCCATATCCACATTCACCATATCCATATTCAGAATCCACATCAGTACATTTGTAGTCTCCCCCACACACTCCAGAAGCACAATCACTACCTCCATCACAATCATATCCTGCCTCACTCAACCGTCTTGCATCAACCATTCCCAAGAAACTTGAAACACTAAACAGAACAATTACCAAACTTACCAAGAACATCACAGTCTTTCTCATACAATCTCCAGATAATTAAACTTTATAAAATTATATATCCAAGAAACTAATCAATGCTATGAAATCAATTGAGAAATCAAAACAATTTCAATCAAGGAAATAATCAACAAAACATAACCTGCCATTTGGAATCTAGCTTTTACATCAATAAACTCAGGTTCTGCGCCCTCTTCAAAGAATATATCGCCTTGAGCGATCTCAACTTTTAACTCTTCAATCTTAGCCTGATCTAAAGTCATAACCTGTGCAAAGAAAATCAGGCCAATAACTAAAGTTACAATTGCCTGAAACAATAAAACTATCTTTCCCCACCTCATGACAAATTAAAACTAAAAGACTTTATAAAATGTTCTAAGCTTTTGTTGAAATCTCTTCCTTAAGCTGGGAAATAAACCCATCTAGATCCATAGTAACAATTTCCTTAGAATCTCTAGCCTTAACCGCAATATTACCCGCAGCTTTTTCTTTTTCTCCAACAGTTACAAGATAATTAAACCTCTGAATTTGTGCATCCCTTGCCTTCTTACCCATCGATTCACTTTTATCATTAATCTCGACTTCAAATCCTTCATCGAATAATTTTTGATAAATCTCATTAGCATAATCCTTAACATCATCATTAAGTGTCATCACCTTAATCTGATTCGGAGAAATCCAAAGCGGAAATTTCCCATCAACATGCTCAGTATAAACTCCCAAGAATCTTTCGAGACTTCCATATATAGTCCTATGAAGCATAATCGGCCTTTTAGCCGAACCATCTTCTGAAGTATATTCAAGTTCGAATCTCTCGGGCAATGCCATATCTAATTGAATCGTCGAAGTCTGCCAAGTTCTCCCTAATGAATCCTTTATGTGAAAATCTATCTTAGGACCATAGAAAGCTCCGTCCCCCTTATTCACAGTATATTTCATCTTCTTTTTCTTAAGAACTTTCTCTAACGCCTTCTCTGCCAGATCCCAAATCTTTTCAGAACCAATCCTCTTCTTCGGCCGAGTTGATAATTCAACATGATCAATTTCTATCTTGAAAGTTTTGTAAAGATCATTTGTTAAATCAATTATTTTTGCAATTTCCTCTTCGAGAGATTTTTCAGTACAGAAAATATGTGCATCATCCTGAACAAATTGTATTACTCTCATCAAGCCCCCTAAAACTCCGGATAACTCAATCCTATGGACCCATCCAAGTTCACCAACCCTTAAAGGAAGATCCTTATACGATTTTGGAGAGGTCTTGTAAACTAACATTCCTCCAGGACAGTTCATTGGCTTTATTGCTAAATCTCGATTCTCATAACTCGATAAAAACATATTTTCCTTAAACTTTGACCAGTGTCCTGAAATCTCCCAAAGTTTCTTATCTAAAATTTGGGGTGTCGAAATCTCTGAGTACCTATTCTTTCGATGAAGCTCTCTCCAATACTCAATTAGTTTATTCTTAATATGCAATCCTTTTGAATGCCAAAAAACCATCCCCGGAGCAGAGCTGTTGAAACTCCAAAGATCCATCTTCCCACCGATAATCCTATGATCGTTCTCTTTTATCTTAGAAGTATCTAACTTTGACTTAGAAATTTGCCTCAAAAGTTTTGCCCTTTGTTCATCAGTCAATTCCTCTTCCTCAATCTCATTTCCTTCAACTTTAATCTCCCTAGAAAGTTCAGATAACGGGTGACCCTTGACTTTCAACTCAAATTGTTTGTAATACCCAAAAGGTGCTTGAAGAACCTTGAAACCCTTAAGTTTCTTAGCAGTTTCGTTCAATACTTCCACCGCAGTTTCAGGCTTACCTAGATTACTTGATAAATGGGCATAAGGATATAGAACAATATTTTTTGCTTTTACATCAGTCGCAATTTTTTGAATAGATTCTACTAGCCCTTGAACAGTTGCTTTAGAATCTCCCTTCTCCACCGCCACCATCACAACTAGACAGTCTTTAGAATCTCCCTCGAGAGTTTGATTTGGAGCAATTTCATCTACAGATTTAAGCGCTTTCTTCAGTGCCTTAAAATTAATGTAATCACAGTGCAAGTTTAAAGTCTTCATGAAGAAATCAGAATAAAAGAATTTATAAATTCTAGTATTAATCTCAAATCATAAACTTTAAAAGGTATTATTCTTCAGTAGTTACATGGGAAAGATAATCCGATTAGATACCAAGTTGGCATTACCAACTCAACCAACATTAAGGCAGAGAAACATAAAAAGAGTTATTAGAAGTTTTCTCAGATCCCCTAAAAAAATGATTGTTCCAGTTAGAACTAACCCACGAGATCCTTCAACATACCTTATATTGGATGGTCACCACAGTACTTGTGTTGCAGATACATTAAATGAGTTCCGTCCAGGATTTGTAGACATATTTGGATGGATCACAGAAGATAATCAAGATTTGATTGAAAGATTACCTCAGGATTTCCATCAAGGAAGAGTTTATTCACAAAATGAAAATATCGAAGGCAGATTTGAAAATGTTCCAGCATACCACGAATGGAGTAAAGTCCCAAAAACGATTAGAGAAATGAGGGGCCGTTATGAACCATTAAGATCTGCAAGAAATCTAATGAGATATGCAACCAACAAACCAAATCTTGCAATCCCCCAATAGTAGAATTTATAAAGATTTACACAGTCATACTATCATGGGTGATGCAATGGAGAGGTGTGCCACAGGTATTGATGGCTTCGATAAAATATCTCAAGGGGGATTTATTAGAAATTCTACTAATGTTCTAGTCGGAGGACCGGGATCCGGAAAGACAACCTTCCTTCTCCAATTTCTGTGGAACGGAGTAAAAAAATTCGAAGAGAATGGACTCTATTGTTCATTTGAACCAGACATTCTTGAAACAGTAAATGATGCAAGATCCTTTGGTTGGGATTTTGGAAAGCTAGGAGAAGAAGGTAAAATCAAATTTCTAAAGTTCTCCCCCGCAACATCAATCGATGAACTAAAAACTGAATTAACAAAACTCATCGCACAGGGAGGAGTCAAAAGAATTTGTTTTGATCCAATATCTGTTTTAGCCCTAAACCTAAACGAACAAGGAAAGATTAGAAACACGATCTTCGAACTTGCATCCCTAATGAAAAGACTTAATGTAACCACAATCCTCGCTGATGAAAGTATGGAAGCTGAGGGAATGCAACCACAAACTCAGGGAGAATGGACAAAAACAGACATCATCAGATTCCTATCAGACTCCGTGACAGTCCTATATGAATCTGGAATCTCAGGAGTGGGAGATAGAGCAATCAGAGTCTCAAAGATGAGAAGAACTGCACACGATAGGAAACCTCAGGGAATGCAAATTACACCCAAGGGAATAGAAATCTTAGAAGCGCCAAAAGAACCGGAAATGACAACGCCCACAACAGAATCCTCGCAATATTAGTTTTGTTGTATCTGAATAATAGTAACAAACCAGAAGACTTATAAAGTATATTTCTATATAATTATATGGCAAAATTAAGGGATTTTATGAAAGGATTTACAGGCGCAGTAGTCGGAGCTGGAATCATTGCAGGGGCAGGATTTGGATGGAAATACCAATTTGAATCTTGGGAGAAAGCAGAAACTCCAAAGACTAAAGCAAAAGAAATGCCAAAAATTACTCCTAGAAAACCAAGAGATAACTCCACTTATCTAGCAAGAGCGATCCAAGAAAGACCTAAACTACAAAGACCTAAATCAAAGAAATACGACGCTCACTGGATTCTAGAAAGAGATACATATACTTCACAATCGACAATGGGAACGTTATATCATGATGTAAATAGAAATGGAATAGTCGACAGAGAAGATAAGATACTTGCACAAACACTCGAACTACCCTACAGAAATAATCAAACAGACATCTCAAGTATTCCAACAGGAACTTATCAGGTTAAACCGAGAATCAGTAAAAAATTCAAAAGACATTTTGAAATCAAGGATGTGTCCAAAAGGACAGACGTTCTTTTTCATACGGGAAACTATTCCAAAGACACAAAAGGATGTGTCATTGTTGGATCCAGAAGAAAAAGAAACAAGGTAGAGAATAGCAGAAATACAATGAATATGTTAAATCAAAAATTTCGAAAGAACGGAAAAAGTAACATTAATCTAATGGTTAGACAAAAAAGGCCTACAAAGAGATCAACAAGAAAACATACTCTTAGTTAATCAAACATCTTCTTAACAATCTTCCTTGCATCAGCATATTTCTTACGAAAATCAGCCATATACTTTTGTAAAAGCTCTGTTGCATAAGCCTTATTCTCAGAATCTAATATCTTTCCCGCACGATAATCCTTTTCCCTCAAAGCAAGCTCAGCATCATCCTCAATCAAATGCTGCTTAAACAGCTCAAAAATCATATCCTTACTTGGATCACCACCCTTTTCCTTATGCTCGGCCAATGTCTTCTGTCCTCCAGTCAATGCTCGAGAAACCTTTCTCTTAATCTCATCATCACTATCCAAAAGATAAAGCGAATTTCCCTCGGATTTAGACATCTTCAAGTCTCCAGTTAGTGCCGGAAGAAATTTATGGTTTATCGAAGAAGGTGTGAAAAACTTAAACTCCTTAGCCCGAGAGGCTATATCTCTAGATAACCGAATATGCGGATCCTGATCAAGCCCAACAGGAATTATCCCAGGCATAGGCTCTTTCAATTGAGGATGCATAATATCTGCAACCTGCAAAACCGAAGCCATAATTCTAGAAGGTTCAGGGTTACCATAAATCGCGCGATACTCATTCAATGTCGCACGACGAGAGAGCACATATGCCAAGCTCGTCACATCATTATTTTCCGATTGAAAATAAAATTTTGTCTTCTTGGGGTCAAGTCCAAGGGCAATATAACAGGGAATATGGATATCCAGTGCCCTTCTCCTAGCTTCTTCCAATGAAATTCCTCTAGTTGCTGCAGATTCTAAATCGGCAACAAGAACGTGTGTCTCTGCACCTTGCTTCTGAAAATAAACAACCTGATCAATCACAGACTTAGTCCCAAAATGTAACTTATCTGCCGTCGGCATGATCCCCGTCAAAACATAAAATTTCTTTTTCTCCTTAATACTCTTCGAAATTCTCTTCAAATCTCGTCCAGCAAAAACAATTCCCCTCCGCATTAACAAATTAGGATTAGGAAAATCATTCACCTCAAATTTCTCCAGCCCAAACTGCTTTATCTTCTTTCTATAATCGTCTGGGAGTTCAGAAGACCACGGATCAATCACTTCTTTAGCCATACATCAACAACAATTAAGATATTTATAAAACTGTTGATAACGAGAAATCTTTATATACTACTCCGCCCTAAAAATCATATGAAAAAGAGCTTGATAATCCTTACTTTCTGCCTTCTATTATCTACATCATTTGTAGCCGCACAAATTTCAATATCCGAACCATATGACACATACAATTTAGGAGATAAAGTATACATCACCGCGGACGGACTAAGAGGCTCAGAATCGGGAAATCTAAACATGGGATTAGTATGTGGAAATTTAACTACAAATGTATTAAAGATTTCAGCAAGGGCTTTTTCTACAGATCAAGATCAATCATATTCAATACCTTACAAGATTTTGACCGAAGAAGATTTAGAAATAACGAACATAAAAGACATAATAGGAAGCTGTCGTCTCTCAGCGTCATTAGGTGAAAACACAGCTTCATCGAAAACATTCACAATTAGCGACGAGATATCAGTCACCCCAACGCTAGATAAGATAAACTATAATCCTGGAGAAGAGATAACACTAACAATCAATGCAACAAAGGCAAATGGAAAGGCACTTAATGGATTTTTGGAAGTAAAAAACGCAACAGAGTTTACGAAAGAAGTAGAAGGGGGAAGTGCAATAGAAACCTTCACAATGTCCGAGACGGCAGAAGCAGGAAGTTATACTTTAATGATTTCTGCCTATGACACTAACAAGGATGGAGACCATCTAAACATCGGAAACACAACGGTCTTCTTTAAAATAAATCAGATCGCAACAAGAGTTTCAACAAGCCTATCAAAAGTTGAAGTGATCCCCGGAGAAAACTTAACCATCGGATCAGACATTTTTGATCAATCAGAAAAAGAAATGCCAGGAACGGTTTCATTAATAATTATCTCCCCTGAAGATGAAGAAATTCTAAAAACAATTCAATCTCAAGAAACTATTTCGATAGACTTTCCAACAAATGCAACTGAAGGATTATGGAAAATCCATTCTACATTCTCAGATTTAGAAGATGAAACAGAGTTTGAAATAATGGAACTTCAAAAAGCAGAATTCCATATTGAGGGGGGAGTCCTAAGAATAAATAACATTGGTAATGTTCCATACAACAAAACAGTTAGTATCAAAATCGGGGAAACGATCAGCGAAATCAGCCTAAATATCAAAGAAGGCAAGGAGAAAAATTTTAATTTAGAAGCACCGGATGGGGAATACACAATAACAGTAGAAGATGGAGAGACAAACTTTGAAGGCTCAGTCTTACTAACCGGTAATGCAATTTCCGTAAAAGATTTAGAAACTGTTGGAATCTTTACAAACTATTCGGTTGTTTGGATTTTCCTAATAATTATCTTAGGTGCAACGGGAGTCATACTTTTTTTCAGATATAGAAAGAAGGGGAAAATTCCAACAGGAAAGGGAAAGATTAAAGAAAAAATTAACGGGATTAAAGAAAAAATTAATGGCAAAATTCCCGCAAGAGTAAAATCGGAGGTTTCAAATACCATGAACTTTACAAACAAATCTCCAAAAGTTCAAGGATTAGATGATAAAAATTATCATCACGAAGATGATAGTATGCTTGATCTAACAAAGAAAAAAATTAGTAGTGCAGAATCGACACTAGTCCTAAAAGGAGAAAAAAATCAATCTGCAGTAATCGCAATTAGTATTAAAAATAATAAAAAATTGAATGACAATTCAAAAAATACTCTCATCGAAGCGATTAATAAGATGAAGGAGGCCAAAGGTTTAGTGGACTGGAGAGAAGACCATATTTTTATTGTGTTCTCCCCCCTAGCAACAAAAACATTCCATAATGAAGAACTTGCATCAAAGGCGGCATTTAACGCATGGAAAAAACTAATCGAACACAACAAAAAGTTCAACGAGAAAATAGAATTTAATATCGGGGTTCATTCTGGAGAACTAGTCGCCTCAAAAGAAGGTGGAAAATTGAAGTATACTGGTATCGGAAACACAATCGCACTTGCTCGAAGAATATCAGATTCAAATAAAGAAAAAATCCTCATATCTGACGACATTAGAAAAAAGATGCTTAGAGATTTGAAAGTTCACAAAGAAGAAGCCATAGGAAAACATCAAATTTATTCTATATCCGAAATCAAGAATAAAGAAGCTAATCAAGCAAAATTGAAAGAACTTCTAAAACGAATGGAGGATTAAATGATAAGGTATCTCTTCTTTGACTTTGACGGAACAATCTCTGATGCCTACAGCCTAGCATTTAAATCTCTGGTAAAAACATTAGATGAATTTGAATTTGAATTCAATAAGCAAGATGCACTCAAGCAACTTGGAAATAAGATGCATATAATTCTAAAAAACCTTGGGCTAAATGCAGGACATCTAGAAACAATAAGAAGGAGATTCTATAAGCATTTCATAAGGGGAGCAAAAGAAGGAGATATTAAACTCTGCGTTTCAATAAACCCCTTAAAAAAATTGAAAAAAGAGGGCTACAAATTAATCGTGGTTTCAAACTCAGAAACCAGTTTCTTAAGAGCCTCAATTAAGAGACTTAAAATTAAAGGCCTATTCAACAGGGTATTTGGTGCAGAAAAATTTAGCACAAAAGACGAATTCTTAAAAAAGCTTTTCAAGAAATATAAAATCAAGCCCGAAGAAGCAGTTTATATTGGAGATCGTTTCAGCGACATAGAATTTGCAAGAGACGCGGGATGTATTGCAATCGCGATTCATAACAAATGCTCTTGGTCAAATAAAACAACAATCATGAAGGAAAAACCAGACTTCATAATAAAAGATTTTAGGGGATTGGGAAAGGTTTTGAAGAAACTTAACAAGGAATAATTAGTTTAAACCAACCAAATTAGATATCCAAAGAGCACAATACTCAATGCTCTTGGAATTAATCCATAAATTAAGAAATTTTTCTTAGAAAAATTTATTGCGCCAAGTAAAACAGGGAGATAAGGTAATGGCGATATTGCAGCAAGAGGAACAATGACTCTCCCATATCTGTTTGTTAGATATGTTAATCTTTTTACAGACTTTTTAGAAGACATTACATCAACCGCATCAAACAAATATTTTTTCCCAAGAAAAAAACCCAAGAGTGAACCAACTGCAGACCCGAGAATTGTTGTGATTATTGCAACATAGATATTCATACCAATGATTATTCCAGCACCCATTGCTACAACCGGAGAAATAAGTTGAGGAATTAAATCCAAAAGGAGAGATGCGACAAATAAAGCACTGAGTCCATAATTAGAAATTCCTGAAGAAACTTTATCATCCAGAATCCCCCTATTTAGAAAACTGTATACAGTAAGAGCTACCATCAATAAGACGATTAGTACACTTACAAATTTTACAAAATTTCTTGCTCTTTTTGATTTTTTCATTTTAATTGAGATAATGCCCCCACAACATTCATTTCAAGATCTTGATTCTTTTTCAAAAACTTTTCAAAAAGAGACTGGACTTTTTTATCCTGTTTTCGTTTTGTCCCCTTAATTCCCACCAATTTAGCATATAATTCAACTTCCTTATCTGAATGGAAATATAATGGTCGTTTCTTCTTATCTTCTGGTTTTGGCCCAGCGAACTTTCCACCTAAAACATTCCCAAAAACATCTTCAGCAATCTGAGATAAATTCTCAGAAGAAAAATTAGCCCCCGCCCCACTAGCAACCAATCTAACCTTAAACTTCTTTTCAAGAACCTCCACCAAAACCATTGTATTCAAATCTCCCGATTCTTTCAACTTAATAATTTTATTTGAAGGTAACATGCCATATTTTCTAATAGTTCTAAAAACCTTCCTCCCAAAATAATCAATAAACTCTTTCTTAGTCAACTTCCTCTGATTAGTAAATTCCCAAACATACCTCTTTTCCATAATAATTCAATACTAACTAGACTTTTAAGCTTTGTTTATACTTCAATAATTACAACTTGATTTTCTCAAACTTTTCCCTAACCTTGTCATTATCTCCCGTAGAATAAGCTTCCTGTAATTCTTTGGCCTTCTCTAAATTAGCCTTACCCTTCTTACTGTAGTAAATTGAAGGTTTTCCTTTGACTCCCTCCAAGATCTCACCACCACCAAATTCTCCATCTTCAATAATCGCTCCTTCAGCACCATTTCTTGAAACGACAAACCAAACACCCTTAATCATAAAATGTCTACCAATCATCGATAAAGGAAGGGTCTTCTCATTAACGAAATCTCCGCCAAGAAGCGAAGTCAAACGATTAGAAACTGCCTTCTCACAAAGAAAACATCCTCCGCCAGATGAAGGATACTTAATTCCATAATTCTTAGCTAATTCCATCTGTTTCTTTCGTCCACGACCAGCAATTCCGAAGAACTTACTTCGATCAACCAAACCTTCCTTCTCCCACGAAGTCTCTTCCAACTTCTTAGCCGAAAGAGGACGTAAAATCTCAAATCCAAGAGCCTCATCAATTATTTCCATTGAACTTCTAAGCTGAGACATTGGTCTTTGTCCAAGAACTTCACCAGTTGCAATCACCTTAACTCCAATACTATCTGCATATTCCTTAGCTTTCCTAAACATAAACACCTTACAATCCTTACAAGGATTAATTCCCTTCCCAGTTCCATATTGCGGATCCTTCAGAATCGCCAAGTATTCATCTAAAAGTTCACCTTTAGTCGCATCAAAGATCTTCATCTTCACTTCCTCAACCTGAGTAAAATTAAAGTTACAACTACTATTACAACAACCGCATCCAAACGGAAGATTAAAATAAACTGCCTCAACATCGAAACCCTGATCCTTCAATAACATGACTGCCAATCTCGAATCAAGCCCGCCAGAGTATAAGACAATAGCTTTCTTTTCCATGTATAAAAAAGAAAAAGAGGGGTTTTAAGAGTTTTGGATAGAGAAATAGAAGTACTTAAAAACAACAATCACTTAATTCAATCATGGTAGAGGTGATAGGTGAAACAACGAAATTCTTAGGCGGATTTGCAATTGGAGAGTCAGGATTATTATTCACACTACTATTCTTCACCGCAGTTATCGTAATCTATTCTGTATTCGTATATTACTTCTATAAATTCTTAGCAAAGAAAAATATCATAGAATTGAACCTATCAAAATATGGTGAAGGAATTAGTGCAGGAATCTCAAAAGCTTTTGCAACCCTATTTTATATCGCAGAATACTTAATTATCCTCCCCGTTGTAACTTTCTTCTGGTTTGCGGTTCTAGCAATTTTAATTTTAGTTCTCGCTGAGGGAATGGATGCATCGACAATCCTATTAATCTCTGCAGCTCTTGTCGCATCAGTTAGAGTAACGGCATATGTGAGTGAAAATCTTTCAAGAGACCTTGCAAAGATGCTTCCGTTCACACTAATAGCAATTGCAATAACAAAACCCGGATTCTTTGACGCAGCTTCACTTATCTCCAGATTCGGAGAGATCCCATCATTATTCTCCAATGTCCCATACTATTTACTTTTCATAGTCGTTCTAGAACTAATTATGAGATTTGCAGATTTCATTGGAAAAGTTCTCACCCTAAGCAAAAGAATCGCAAGTGAAGAACAAGTAATCAAACCGGAATAAAAGTACGATCTAAGAGAAGAATAAACTTTTAAACCCGATTTCTTAATCAATTACATGGCAAAAGAAAAAGTAGATATCTCAAAGATAGACACAATCAACGTAGGGATAGTCGGACATATCGATCATGGTAAGACAACTCTGCTCTACAAACTATCCGGAAGATGGGCAGACACACATTCTGAAGAACTAAAGCGAGGAATCACCATCAAGTTAGGTTATGCCGATGCAATCGTTCGTGAAGATCCAAAAACAAAAAAACTGTCAGTTGATAAAGATTCAGAAGGAACTCCAAAAAGGTATATTACATTCGTGGATGCGCCAGGACATGAAATGCTTATGGCAACAATGCTTTCGGGATCCGCAATTATGGATGCAGCAATCCTAGTTATCGCAGCAAATGAGGGAATAAAACCACAAACACAAGAACACCTAGTAGCACTAACAGCAAAGAAAATTAAGAACGTGATCATTGTTCAGAATAAAATTGATCTAGTATCAAAAGAACAAGCCCTTGAAAGCTACAAAACAATAAAAGAATTCGTTAAGGGAACAATCGCTGAAGATTCTCCAATTATTCCAACCTCTGCACAACAGGGAGTTAACTTGGATAAGGTTCTTGAAACTCTTTGTAATATCGAAGTTTCAAAACCAGAAAAAGATGAAAAACCAATTTTCCTAGTTGCAAGAAGTTTTGATATTAATAAACCCGGAACAGATATCTCAAAATTACATGGAGGAGTTCTTGGGGGAGCGCTTAAACAAGGAACATTAAAGGTCGGAGATATAATTGAAATAAAACCCGGATATTCCTATAAAAAACAAAATCAATACCATTACAAAACAGTCAGATCAAAGATAGTTTCAATGCAAAAAGGAGAATACCAGATAACTGAAGCAGGACCTGGAGGATCATTAGCAATAGAGACAGAACTTGATCCAAGTCTAACAAAGTCAGATGCACTTTCCGGAAGCATTGCATCAAAAGAAGGAGAACTCCCAGAAATAACAGATAAGATAACAATGAAATTTGAGCTTTTCGATAAAGTTCTTGGAACAGAAGCTCATGAAAAAGTTGATAACCTTAAACCAAACGAAATGCTTATGTTAAGTGTAAATACTTCAATCACTGTTGGACAAGTAATAAAATCAGACAAAGAAAAGGCGGATCTATCATTAAAAATTCCAATCGTCCCGCTTAAGGGTGAATCAATCGGAATCGCAAGAAATCTTAATGGACACTGGAGATTAATCGGATTCGGTTCAATTAACTAAAGATTAATTAGAAACTAATTCCCCTAAATCACGAGCCTTCTCTTTCATTATTTCTATTGCCTCTTTATTGAGCTTTCTGACCCATTCCTTACTGATTCCTAAAAGTTCCCCAGTCTCTTCTAATGTTTTTCCCTGTCCAAGATACATAAGAAGAGCGCTTTCTTGCTCATCACTGATTTCCCAAGACAACCTATCCCAAAGATCATAATCATCAAGACTCGTATTTTGATTCCTAGAACTATCAGGAATAATATCAAAAAGACTTCCCTTTTCCCCGCTAGATCCCATGTCAATGGAAATATCATCAACAAGTAGAGCTTTTTTCTTTTTCCCTTTCCTCGCAAAGGAAGTTCTCATAGCTTGAACAGCATAAGTACTAAATACATACCCAAATTTTGGATTAAATTTTCGAGCCGCATGCATCATAGCCATATTTCCAATTTGCATCAAATCATCTAAATCCCCTCCGAATCTCAAAATAGAATAACTAACTTGTGAAGCAACCATCGGCTGATTCATTTCAATTAGATCCCCAAATAACTTAACGCCCCGCTCAGAAAAACACCAAATATTCTGACTCTTCTTTTCTCCCCCCATTTTGTAGATCGATGCTCCATCATTTACAGTTATTCTTCCGCCGCCTTTCATTTCCTGATATTCACTAAGAGCCCCCATTTTATCTATCCTATTAACCAAAGTTCCAACCTTACAAGAAATTTTCTTTGGAAATCCATAAATCTCGGCAGTTCGCCCAGCACACTCAACAATCCCTCGATCATGATATTTAAGATTTGTAACAGTTTTATTCTTGCCCAATTCAATAAACATTTTCTTCTGTTCCTTCCAAGATGGACGTTTTCCTTTCCAAGTAAAATAAGGTTCAAATTCCGTGTTACTGACTTTTCTTCGACGTCCCATTGAATTTATTCCCAGAATTCTGGGGTTTTCACCCTATTTTTAATCAATTAAGAGACTATTAAAAGCTTTCTAAAGAAGAATTTATAAAACAACTCTCCCTAAGAATGATATGGAAAAAGAAGTGATACCAGTCTCAAATCCCGCTCAAGCAACTACTCCCCAAAAAAATAAAATAGATTACAAATATGTAGGGCCAAAAGAATCTCTTTGGAAAATCGTCGGCAGTTCAATTCCAAAAGAGCTAACACCAACAAAAAAATTTAGCTATGCATTTGGAGTAATTTTTATTTTAGTTATTATCATTGGAATCGCACAATTTCCCCTAGGATCGCTCTTCGCAGGAAATATCGATATCGAATTAGCTGTTGGACTTCCAATGAAGTTCTTAGTATTCGACTTAGCAGATCCAGAAGCCATTCCAATTAATATCTGGGCATTAATTATAGACATGGCAATTTACCTTATATTAGCCTACGCCATAGATGTAGCACTCAATGTTTTCATAACATCCACTAAGAAGAAAAAGGCAAGTGGAAAATCTCCAAAGGTTTATACCATCAGGAGAAAAAAAGAAGAAATTGCAGAAAAAGTCGCAAAGAAAATTGTAAAGAAACCTGATTCAATCCAACCTTAGAGATATTTATTTTCTTAAGCTAGTTCTTTTTCCCTCAGAAACTTCAGTAATAAACTCATCAAGTTTCCCTTGCCAAAATTTATATTCAGATGCAGGAAACGCTTTTAACTTCAATGTTCCCTCAACGTGATTTCTCTCACCGAACAAACCTGAATCTCCCCTAATATTAAACTTAAGATCCATTCTTGGAGTCAAAACCCAATATCCTATACCTCCCCCATGCCTTGAAGGCGTTCCAAGTCTCCTTAAATTAGGAATATGCATCGCTAACCGGCTCAATGGATCAACATAACAATCTGGTTCAAGAATCCCTAATTTCTCTGGAGAATTCTTACATCTAGCTATTAAAAAATCTTCAAAAAAATCAGGGAGCCCAATCTTATCATCGGATTGTAAGAAAATCCCGTCATCCCAAGAATCCATTATTGCCCGCTCTGTCAAATAAAGAACATTAGTAAAATCAGTAATCGGGACAGAGATCTCTCCAAAAGCGTTATCCTTAAAATCTCTCTTATGAGCATCATAAACTTCAAAACATTTCCTAAATAATGGATCTACACAACTTTTCCCATCAGTCGCATATCTGTCCTTTGCTTCATTAACGGAAAAAGGCCTAAACCGAGGATCGTAGGTATCAGCTTCTTCAGCCTCACTCATTTCAAAAGGAATACCAGTGCGAATAAGTTTATCAATAAAAATATCCCCATCATGATAATCCATTTCCTGAGCAACCTTGAAAGCATCGCATGCATCTGAAATAGTTTTTACAACCATAATTTATCCAGCATATTTAGCTTTAAAAATAATTCTATACTCTACTTCTTCTCTTCAACCTTCTCAGGTTCACTAACTGCTGCCTCAATAATCTTCTCTACTTCCTCATCACTAGGCACCCTAGTCAAATCACTTACTCTATCTCCTTCCTTCAGCTTAATCATCCTTACACCCTGAGTTGCTCGACCCATGATTCGGATATTCTTAACCGGAGTTCTAATAACAATTCCTTTCTTTGTAGTCACAATAATATTGTCCTTACCCTTAACTGTCTGAGAAGTCACAACATCACCATTCTTACTCGAGATCTTGATATTAATTACTCCCTTCCCGGCCCGTCCAGTTAATCTATAATCATTAATCTCACTTCGCTTTCCATAACCCTTCTTTGTAATAGTAAGCACAGCAAACTTATCCGCTTCCTTTCCTTCTGGCAAAACTTCCAAGGAAACAACTTCATCATCCTTAGACATCTTTATTCCAGTAACACCATACGAAGCTCGACCCATTGCACGAACATCCTTAGACTTAAATCTAATCGCCTGACCCTTCTTAGTCACAAGTAAAACTTCCTGAGCTTCCTTAATCGGCTTAACCCCAATCAAAGTATCTTCATTCTCCGCCAACTTCATAGCTTTGATTCCGCCCTTTCTTGGATTTGAGAACTGTGCAAACTCAATCTTCTTTACAATACCCTTCTTAGTCGCCATCATCAAATAATCCTTAAACTCTTTGACTGCGATAACTGAAGTAACCTTCTCATCCTTCAATGCCAATAGATTGATCATAGCCTTACCCTTCGCACTCTTAGCAGAAGCCGGAACCTCATATGCCTTCAACCAGTGAACCTTACCCTTATCTGTGAAGAACAACATATAATCATGAGTCGAACAAGTCAATAACTCCTTAACGAAATCACCTTCAGTCAAATCAGAACCAATTACTCCCTTTCCTCCCCTCTTCTGTTCCTTATATTGAGCCAGATCGATTCTCTTAATATAACCCTTGTCAGTAATCGTTACAACAACATCCTTCTTATCCACAAGGTCTTGCTCTTCCAATTCTTTAGCTGAACCAACAATCTTGGTCTTTCTGAAATCCCCATAATTATCCTTTAACTCTGCTAAATCCTTCTTGATAATCCTCAAGATCAATTTCTCATCCCCAAGGATCTTCTTCAAATCTTCTATAGTTTTCTTCAAATCCCTCTCTTCATTCTTTAACTTATCAAATTCAAGAGCAGTCAACTGGTGTAACTTCATCTCAAGTATAGCATCAACCTGCTTATCTGAAAGTTTATACTGCAATTTCAACTTTTGTGCAGCATCACTCTTGGACTTAGCAGCTCTAATCAGTTTAACGACCGCATCAATATTTTTCTGAGCAATCAATAACCCATCAACAATATGCAGTCTCTTCTCAGCCTTATCCAAATCAAATTCCTTAGTTTTTCTAATTACACTTTGCCTATGGCCCACATAAGTCTTAATATAATCTCTAAGAGTAAACAATTTAGGAATCCTTCCAAAAAGTGCCAACATATTAGCATTAAAACTAGTCCTGAGATTTGTATATTTATACAACCTATTCAAACTAAACCTTGGCTCACTTCCCCTTCTTAACTCAACTACAACCCTGACCTTCCCCTTAGAAGACTCATCCCGAATATCAGAAACATCCGGCAACCTCTTATCCCTAACAAGCATAGCAATCTGCTCAACTAATGAAGACTTGTTAACCTGATAAGGAATTTCAGTAATTATAATCTTTGTTTTGCCCGAAGCCTTCTTTGGTTCTTCAATCTCAGTCTTACCCTCAATGATCAATCTACCCTTACCCTCAGTATAAACCTGTTTGATCTCTCCAGAAACAGTTCCGCCAGTTGGAAAATCAGGAGCTTTAATGGCTTTAATCAATTCTTTATCTTCACAGTTAGTATTCTCTAGATAAGTAAGGATGGCATCACAAACATTGTTCAAATTGTGTGGCGGAATATTTGTAGCCATTCCAACCGCAATACCCGCAGCTCCGTTCAGTAAAAGGGTAGGAATTCTACCTGGAAGAACAACAGGTTCCTCCTTAGTATTAGAATAATTAGGCATCATCTCAACAGTCTTCTTATCAACATCCTTCAAAAGCTCCATAGTTATCTTTTCCATCTTAGCTTCAGTATACCTGTACGCTGCAGCACGATCTCCATCCATAGAACCAAAGTTACCCTGACCAATAACCAATGGATATCTCAAAGACCAACTCTGAGCCATACGAACCATAGCATCATAGATAGAAGCATCACCGTGGGGATGATAATGACCCATAGTATCTCCAACAATAGCTGCCGATTTCTTTGTCTGTTTATTGTGATAAACTCCTGCTTCATTCATTGCCCAAATAATTCTCCGATGAACCGGTTTCAAACCATCTTCAGCAGAAGGCAAAGCCCTAGCCACAATAACCGACATTGCATAATTAAGATAAGCATCCCTCATCTCACTAGAAATTTCTGCGTTGATCAATTCTTTTGCCTGAACACTTGCAGTAAGTTCTTCTTTTTTCTTGAGCGCCTCAGCTGCCTCAGCCTCAGCTTCACTAAGATTCTCGATCTCTTGAACTCCTTCCGCTTCAATAATTTCTTCTTCTGCCATTATTTTTTAGCCCCCTTACTACGCAATTTTGGGGTACGCCGAGCGGCGCCTCCCTTTTTCTTTTTATTTAATTTATCTGCATCAACAATTCCCAATGGGAACATCATCGCCTTAAATCCACAATCCTTACACTTCCATCCGGGGATGATTCCAAAAAGATTGGTGACACCCATTGGATGATAAACTCTTACACTTCCGCATTGAGGACAAAAGTATGCTTTGATTTTTTTCACTGGCTTAACCTTAGTCCCAGCCCTGCCTTTCTTCCTTACCATTATGCAACAAGCCTCCCAATCTCATAATTAGTATTTTTTTCGTTCAGCATATAATACTTAAGCGCACGAGAATAATAGCCAACATTAGAAGAATCAGTCACACCTCTCGCACTTAAATCAGTAAGGGCCAATCCCATTCTTTCTACTCTAGCGTCATCAATAGTCCAGGAATCTTCATCTAGAAGTCCCATCTGAGTGTCCTCTAATCCCGTAGACATGTTCAAAACAATCATTAATTTTTTTAAATCTACATTTCCAGACAATTTATCTCCCATTACAAATCAACCTCCGCCTTATCTGCATTTTCTTCAATGAAAGCTCTTCGAGGTGCAACTGCATCACCCATCAATAAACTAAATGTCTCATCAGCTTCAACACCATCTTCAACAGAAACCTGTTTCAACCTTCGACTCTTAGGATTCATAGCAGTATCCCAAAGCTCATCACCATTCATTTCACCAAGACCCTTAAATCGGCCAACCTCTGCCTTTCCGATTGTTTCCAATTTTTTCTTTAGTTCGTCACTTGAATAAGCCCAGTATTTTTTCATTCCTTTCTTGATAACATAAAATGGTGGAACCGCAACAAAAACATGTCCCGCCTCGATCAATTGGGGAACATATCTGAAAAACAAAGTCAAAAGCAAAGCCTTGATGTGTTGTCCATCAACATCTGCGTCAGTCATAATTATAATTTTGTTATATCGCAACTTGTTAATATCAAAAACTTCACCAACACCAGTCCCAATCGCAGTAATCAAATTTGAAATCTGCTCACTACCAAGAGCCCTAGCAGGATTTGATTTCTCAACATTCAAAACTTTTCCCCTCAAAGGTAAAATCGCCTGAGTTGTCCTATCTCTTCCTTCTTTCGCAGTACCCCCTGCCGAATCTCCTTCAACAATATATAACTCAGTAAACTCTTTCTTCTTGCTTGAACAATCCGCCAACTTTCCAGGAAGGCCAGAACCCCCAAGAGCATTTTTCCTCCGAACTAAATCCTTAGCCTTCTTAGCAGCTTCCCTAGCCTTCAAAGCAGCCGAAGCCTTAATCAGAATAGCCTTCGCAACACTCGGATTCTCTTCAAAGAAATCGTTTAATGCAGAGGTCGCCATAGAATCAATAATCCCCTTAACTTCTCCATTCCCTAATTTGGTCTTAGTCTGCCCCTCGAATTGAGGTTCAGCAAGTTTCAAAGAAATTACCGCCGTGATTCCCTCACGAACATCATCCCCAGTTAACTTCTGTCCCTTCTTCAGGGTCCCTTTCTTAGTTCCATAATCATTAATCACCCTGGTTAATGCAGACTTCAGTCCAGCAACATGAGTTCCGCCCTCAATCGTATTAATAGTATTTACAAAACCTTGTATATTCTCATTATAAGAATCACTATATTGAATCGAAACCTCTGCAACCGTACTTCCTTCTTCTCTCTTAAAATAAATCGGTTTAACATGGATTGGTTTCCGAGTCTTATTCAACCATTTAACAAATTCGATTAATCCGCCGGCGTAGTGAAATGACTCACTCTTTTCCTTAGTGCCACGAACATCAGAAAAATTAATCTTCAATCCTGCGTTCAAAAAGCAAGTCTCTCTAAATCTAGTAGATAGAGTTTTATAATCAAAATCAACAGTGTTAAAGATCGTATCATCGGGAAAGAATATAACTTTTGTCCCACTTACTCCTGCTGGGCATTTTCCAATAACTTTTACGTCATGAACTGGTTTTCCAATCTTATAAGACTGAGAATAAACTTTTCCCCCCTTCTTAACCTCCACAGTCATATTCTTAGAAAGTGCCGCAACAACAGAAATTCCAACCCCGTGCAAACCTCCAGAAACAGCATAGGCCTTATTATCAAACTTTCCTCCTGCATGTAATTTCGTGACAATAATTTCCATAGCCGGCCTCTTGTAAATTGGGTGTGGATCAACAGGCATTCCTCGACCATCATCTTCAACAGTTACAGAGCCATCCTTATTCAGACTAATATTAATTGTGGTAGCAACACCGGCCATATGTTCATCTACAGAGTTATCAGAAACCTCATAAACCATATGGTGAAGACCATATTTATCGGTTGAACCGATATACATTCCCGGACGCTTTCTAACTGCCTCAAGACCCTCAAGTACAGTAATGTCCTTTGCGGAATACCCTTCCTTATTCTTTTCAGCCATAGTTAAAATCAGTTAAGACCTCTCTTATGGCAGTAAAAAACAAAATCTCTTTATAAACATTTGTGTTGTAAAATTGCAATTTGTCGTCGAGAAACCAAAAAAAGTATAAAATTTTATCGCTAAGACATCTTTAACAAATAATCCGCCAACATTCTCGGAAATGTCTCATCAACTGTCTTAATTCCTCGGCCCAACCATACATTTGGATTAACCATTTCGACTTCACTAACCATAGGTTTACCACCCTCAGTAATAAAATCAAACCGAGATACATGATATTTTGTAGGCCAGACATCAAAAATATTTTTAATTGTCTCCAACTCCTTATCGGTGGGTTCAATAATTGTCCGATTAGCTGTTCCGGGAACAAATTGCCAATCCGCCCGATGCCTATAAATTCCATGAGAAAAATCTTTTCCAACATAAACAAAAGATCTCTCACCATTTTCAACAATCCCCTTCAAAAAAGGTTGAACAAGAATAGCTCCCCCATATTGAGACTTATAATTATCAAAACTCTCTTTAGAAACAAGGTCTGAAGATTTTACAACTCCATTACTTCGCTCACCAAAAAGTCTCGGCTTAAGAACCAAACCGTCATTCCATTTCTCAAACCTTTCAAGATCAGAAAAACTTAGATAGCGCCCATCATCTGTAGGAACAACGTCTATCCCCTGTTCTTGTAATTGAAGAAGATAACCCTTATCAAAATTTGCCCGCATTGTTTCAGGATCATTTACAACTTTTGCAGGAGTATGATTTAAACAGTCAATAAAATCACAAAGTTTTGATTCCTTGCCTTCAATACTCCCAAGAGCACTAATATATACATAATCAAACTCTCCCAAATTCCCATACCGAGATTGTGACGAATCAGCATTATCCAAAACACAATTATTTTCAGTCACACCATCCCAATTAAAGAAATTTACATCCAATCCTTTTTTTTCAAATTCTCGATCAAAGATTGCCCTCTTAGCATCCTCAAAATCACTCATTCCATATCCCTTACTACTAACTGCTATTGACTTTTTCATTACTAAGGATATCTAATATTTTATTTACTGTCGTCTCTTTCTTTTCTTGTCTTATTTTTGAAGATGCAGTGAAATTAGGAGTAGGATTATTCTCTATAACTACCGGGCCATCCTTAGAAATTAGAATATCTACCTCATTAAGGCTTGCCTTAATTGCCTTTGTAGAATTTAGTGCAATCTCTGCAACATCATCCGGAATATTCTCATCAATTGATTTAACTACCGACCCATTACTTGCACTAGCAATCCACGGGGCCTCATTTTCATTCTTAGGAACTAAGGAACGAGTAATTCCAAAAGCGATGTCTCCCCCAATAACAGAAATTCGATAGTCGTGATCTAAAGCAGATTCAACATACTCTTGAACAATATATCCCTCACAATATTGTTCATCAGGATTGGTAATTTCTTCTTCCAGGAAGGAAATTGCTTCATTAAGATTATCTGCCTTAATAAGATTGACTGCCCTGCCACCCATATTTCTCTTAACAATTACTGGAAGACCCACTACGCTAACAAAATCTTCAACACGACCAATATCCTGCTTATGTTTAATTAACAATGTTTTTGGAGTCCTAATACCCTTAGATTCTAAAACCTCTCCAGAAAAAAACTTATCGTAATCACATCTAGTCGCATAATGGGAATTAATACATTTAACTCCCAATTCTTCAATTTTTTTTAATAATTTAAGAGTTCTATTATTTGATTTACAATCTCGATTAGCGACACTTGCAAAAACTCTATTTAAAATAAAATTAAACTTGGATAGTTTTTTGGCAGAAGTCTTTCTAACATCTACCAGGGAAGAATCAAATCCTGCATCTTTAAGTCTTTTAATCAAATATTCTTCCTGATGCTCCAAATCATGATGTAAAATTCCTACATTCATTAAATAGTAACCCCCCCACCAACGCCCCTTCTATGTTCAAATGTCCTACCAAGACTCTCCGCAAAATCTTCTAAAACGAACTGTACACTAATAATGTCCTTTGCAGGACACTTTCCACTGTATCTCACAATCTCCTTAGCAGTAAGATCCATAGGATCATATAATCTAATATCAAAATCTCTTTGCTTTAATACAAGGGGTATTTCGGTACATCCAAGAATAATAGCCTCCGCACCTTCCGCGATAAGCTTTTCTGCAGCTCGCCTCAATAACTTCTTAGGGATAAGTTTCCTTCCAGCCTTAATTCCATGATCTCCATAAATAGCTCCCATCACCAAGTCCTTCTGATCTTCCATACTTGGCAAAATACTCCCTATACCAAGACTCTCAAAGTAATTTTGGTAGATTCCTGCTTCGATACTTCCCGTAGTAGCCAAAATTCCAATCTTATTTATCTGAAGATTATCCGATAATACGTTCTTAACCAAAATTTTAGTCATATCTACAATTGGAACAGAAACATTTTTCTGAACTTCACGTAAAAAGTGATGTGCAGTATTACATGGAATAACCAAAAAATCCGCTCCAGCACCTACAAGAGTTGTAGCAGTTTCAATCAAGGAATTGACAGGACTTTCACCTTGTCCAAGAATAAAATCTGTTCTATCGGGAATTTGAGGATTACAAAAATGAATGAAGGGTATATTGTCTTGATCACTTCTTGCAGGAGTATTTTTAATTAAAAGCTCACAAAACTTATTCGATGCTTCGGGACCAACTCCCCCGATAATTCCGACCTTTCTCATAAAAAAAATTCAACTTTTAGCTTTATAAAAACTATTGCACTCGAGAATATACGACCCCTACTTTTTAGCAGCTCTTGAAGCATCTCTCTTTGCCTTCTCAGCCTTAACAACATCGGATTTCCGAATCCATTTTACCTTCTTAGTAAGTCTACCCATCTCAGAATTCTTTCTACATTTAGAAGAACAATAGTATCTAACATCCCCAGATTTCTGAATTACTGTAGTTCCCTTAGGAAATTCGTATCCCTTTTTACAAAATGAACAAACTGGCATGTTAACTCTGGCTCCCTTTGTTTATTTTCTTAAAAATTCTACGTGCTTCAATTTCTGTTTCTCTTAACATCAAAATATCTCTTTTCTTTATAGGTCCACGAACATTTCGTCTCATAGATTTACCCATATTTTTACCTTGAAGAATTCTGCATCTAACTTGCGTAATCTCTCCTCTTGTTCCAGTTCTACCCATAACTGCCTCAACAATTGCGGGAACTGCTCCCTCCTCTGTCAATTTCTCCGAACCCTTAGATCCGCCAGCTTTTTTCTGCTGCTTACTTTCTTGTTTCTTCTGTTCTTTTGCCATCTTTGTCTTTCAATAAAACGAATAAATTACTTTAAGAGATCAAGTTTAGCTTCGCCAACTTCGACGACAGCAACAGCAGCAGTTGGTCGGCTAATTCCGACAGAAATTCCTAACTTCTCTCGTGAATCAACTTCAGCAAACTTAATTTCCTTCTCATTACAGAGGATGGGTAAGTGCTGTGTCAACTCCCTAGGATCAACATCAGATGCAACGACAACTAATTTAGCTACGCCTCTCTCGACGGCCTTAGTCACTTCGTTAACGCCTTTGTCAACCTGTCCGGTTTTGGCTGCTTTCTCGACAATATCATATGTGGTTACCATTTTTGTGATTTTTTCGTTTTGTTTAATTCCAAGAAGTAACCCTCAGGATTTACCTTCATTGGTATAATTTAGTTTGAATTTGGGTATTTAAAGGTTGCTACTCTGGGACATAAATTAATTTAAACACCCATTTCTCCCAAGTTTCATGAAAAATGTTATCGGAATAACTGGAACAATCGCATCAGGAAAAGATCATGCAGGCAAATACATCTCTAAAAAGCTAGAAGTTCCCCTATTTGAAATTAGTGGACCAATTATAGAAGCTGCACGACAAAGAGGGATCTCACCAACAAGAGAAGAAATCACAAAATTTTCACCAATCTTCGCAAAAGAAAAGGGAGAAGATTATAGTGCAAGAGTTCACTTAGCACAAATAGAAAGTCTGGGCATCATAACAGGCATGAGACAAGTCGCACAAATAGAATATCTAAGAAGTAATTCCCACCTAATCCTATTAGCAATTGATGCAGAGACAAGATTAAGATTTGAAAGAGCAAAGTCAAGAGGGAAATTCCCCGAAGCCGCAAGCCTTGAAGAATTTATTCGACATGACAGACTAGAAAACTCTGGACCAAACACGATGAGGGTCCAAGAATGTATGAGAATGGCAGATTACAGACTCAAAAATAATACAACACTTAAGGACCTAGAATATAATATAGACTGTATCCTCAGAACAGTCATGCCCGAAATTACTTCTTCCAACTAACCTCAACATCATCAGTCCTTTCCCTAGGTGCAATATCAATTTTATCCAAATCTTTTTCACCCAAACCAGCTTTAAACATCTTCAAACCCAAATATCCAATCATCCCAGCATTATCCACCAACAAAGAAAAATCTGGTACAAACAATTTACAACCCCTCTCCTCACACATTATCCTACACATTTCCTGTAACCTCGAATTACAAGCAACTCCACCACCAAGCAACAACTCCTTCTTCCCAGTATGCGCCAAAGCCCTTTCAGCAGCCTCAACCAACATCCCAAAAACATGCTCTTGCATAGAATAACTCAACTCCTCAATCGTATAGGTTTTCTTATCCAAAAAATTCTTCAACTTAGTCTGCAACCCCGAAAAAGCAACATCCATCCCCTTAATCGAATACGGCAACTCAATCAACTCATCCTTATTCTTACAAGCCTCAGCCAACTTCTGAATTTTCGGTCCTCCCGGAAATCCGAGCCCGGCAAATCTAGCGAATGTATCAATAAAATTCCCAACACCCAAATCAAGTGTCTCTCCAAAAACCCGATACTTCCCCGCCTCATATGCAATCACCTGAGTATTCGCCCCAGAAGCATAAAGCATCACAGGGTCCTTTGCCCCGACAGAACTTCCAATCTCCAAATGAGCAATACAATGATTAATCGGAACAATCGGAACATCCAATCTCTTAGCAACTTTCTTAGCAAAAGCCATTCCCTCAAGCAAACAAGGCGCAAGCCCAGGAGCATTTGAAAGAGCAACCGCAATAATCTCGTCCTCCGAAATCCCCGCCTTCTCAAGCGCAGCATCAAAAACCTTATCTCCAACCTGCGCATGATGTGCCCGAACTTCCATAGGGATCATTCCACCACTTTCAGTTGTATAACTATCCTTCTCATTTGAAAGAATCTTTCCCTTATCGTCTACAACAGCGACTCCAAATGTGTGAGCTGTTGATTCTATTCCTAGGACGTATTTTTTATTTACCATTTCCCAATCTCCTTAGCATAATCTCTAACTTCCTCGGCAGACATGTAACATTTAGCATATTTTCCCTTCTTCCTTCGCTTAACCTTAACAGATGAAAGCCCACGACCATAACCTCTTTCAACTGAAATCTTATCACAAGCGTTCTCCTCAATAGTTCGAGCTTTTCTCGAGGTCATATATCTAAAACCCTTCCAAAGTTTTCCAATAAAGTTACAGTTTTCAAAACGAAGACCATGTCCAAGTTCATGAGCAAGGATCCCTTTCAATTCAGAGTCAGAGTATTTTCTTAGTTTTTGACTTACCTTAATGAAAGAAACCCAAATAAAATAATAATTAACTGCAGAACATTTTTCACTAACCTTGCTAGAAGCCTCAGAAACATAGATTCTTTTTCCCTTCAATTCAGGAAAACTTTTTTTGATCAGATCATTAACAATTTTCTGATATTTTTCAACATATTTATCCATGAAACAAAATAACAATCCTAATTTATAAGATTATCCAAGAAGAGCATCCATCGAAGAAAGAAGAAATCTTCCAACCCTTCTCCTTAAACCCTCTTCGACATAATTAACAACTTTCGTCCCATACTCTGGAGAACATCTACCATCCATAACTGCTTGGGGAACATAAAGTGGATTATTTCTCTGATTCCTACAATCATTCTTAAAAGAACCTTCAATTGCCATAAAAATATAACAAACTATGGAGTTTATAAGATTATCCAACAAATTCTCAAAATTACACATAAAATTATAAATACTAGTTTGACTTTTTTTAAGCATGACACCAGAGAAAGAAAAAACTATGATAGATTATCTTAAGAAAGTTTCTCCAGGTAGTGCACTAAGAACAGTAATTGATGATCTAGTAAGATCAGGCCTAGGTGCCCTAATCATCTTTGATGCACCAGAATTACACAACCAATCGGTAATTGAGGGTGGATTCCGAATAAACTGTAGATTCACTCCACAAAAACTTTTTGAGCTTTGCAAAATGGACGGAGCAATAATCGTTTCATCAGATCTTAAGAGGATTCTATTTGCAAATGTTCTAATCAATCCAGATGTCTCCATCCATACAACCGAAACTGGAACAAGGCATAAAGCCGCTGAAAGATCGGCAAAACAAGCAAGTACATTTGCAATTGCAGTTTCAGAAAGACGTAAAAAAACAACGCTTTACCACAACCAATCAAGATACTTCCTAAAATCCTCTGACGAACTTTTAAGAAATCTAAGTTCAACTCTTCAAGTTCTTGAAAAGCACAGAGAAGCTTTCGATCAAATCCTCGGAGATCTTAATGTTTTAGAAATGTCCGAATTAGTCTCAGTAAGTGATGCATGTCAAGTAATCCAAAGGGCAGAAATGATTCTAAAAATTTCAGAATCCGTTAAAAGAGATTTCACTGAACTAGGAAAAGAAGGAAACATCATGCGTACAAGATACCGAGAGCTTATTAGAAATGTTGAAAAGAGGGAAAGTGAAATCTTAAGAGACTATAGCAATTTGACTCTTAAAAGAACGAAGACTCTTCTATCAAACTTAAGCTATGATGGAATCCTTGATCTAGAATCCCTCGCAAGATTAATCATGGAAAAAACTCCTGAAGAAAATATCTCGCCAAGAGGATATCGGTTCCTATCTCATCTAACTCTTTCAGATAAAGAAATCTCATTAATTGTTAATGAATTCGGCAGTATCGCCCAGGTTCTAGGATCAGAATCCGCAGATCTCGAACCAATCTTAAAGAACCGTGCAGCTTCAATAAGAGAAGAAATAACTCATCTAAGAGAACAAATCTTAAATGGGAAAGTTGTTTGTTAATAACAAAGACATTTAAACTAAATTATTTTCCTTTCTGATATGTTAACACCAGAACAAAATCAAGAGATCAGAGAACGCCTAGAAGCTTCACAAAACCCATTATTCTTCTTTGATAACGATAATGACGGCCTGACAAGTTTTCTTCTCCTAAAGAGATTCCTAGACAGAGGAAAGGGCGTTGCAGCAAAAGGCTCACATAGTGTAGAAGAAGTTTATTATAGAAAAGTTGACGAATTAAAACCCGACACAATCTTTGTACTTGATATCCCGGGAATTTCTGATGAATTTCTTGAAAGAGCTGAGCAAGATAATATTCCGATAGTTTGGATAGACCACCATGACGTTGAAGCACCAACAAACAAAAACGTCACATACTATAATCCATTTCACAACGATAAAACAAATGAACCAGTCTCATATCTTTGTCACAAAATTGCGAACAGACCGCAGGATATCTGGCTCGCCGTGATAGGATGCATAAGTGATTGTTATATGCCAGATTTCTACGACGAATTTATAGAAAAATTTCCAGAATTAGGAAAAGCAGATCCAGATTCACCATTCGATGTTCTCTTTAGCACAGAAATAGGAAAAATAGCAAGAATCCTCGACTTCTCCCTAAAAGATAAAACGACAAACGTCCTAAAGATGATTCATTTCATGTCAAAGGCAAAGGGCCCAATGGATATCTTAGAAGAAAATTCCACAACGAGACATATTCTAAGACGTTATATGGAATTAAACACAAAATACCAAGCAATTCTAAAAAAAGCAAGAGATCAATTTCAAGAAAAGATGATTTTCTTTAGATATAGTGGGGATGTAAGCCTAAGTTCAAACCTCGCAAACCAAATAAGCTATGAATTCCCAAATAAGGTCATCGTTGTAGCCTATGTAAATAGTAGTTTTGCAAATCTCTCAATCAGAGGGAACTTAGTGGATGTTCGAGAGATGACCCTCAAGGCAGTTGAACAACTTGAAGGTGCTCGGGGCGGAGGACATAAACACGCAACAGGCGCAAGAGTAAACACAGATGATCTAGACAAGTTTAAGGCAATATTCGAAGAGATGATTGAAGAAGATTAAGCAACAAGTTAGAATTTAGGCCTATATTTTTTTGCAACTGGGATAAATGTAATACTCTGTAATAAAGTTAGATGCATATCTGAAAAAGAATACTCTTCCTTCAATCCTTCACTTAATTTGCTAGATTCAAGATAAAGAAAATTCCTCTTAGGAAGTTTTAAACCACAGATATAAATCCCTGAGGTTGTAGATTTCAATTCTGGCAAAATATCCAAAGCCCTACGCACTTCAGAAAATTGTTGGATTAACTCTCTCAAAGTATTACGTCCAGGAAACCTCGCATCTAATAATCCAGTATCAAACGAAGTCCCATAAACCGAATTCAATCTTTCAATATCCCCTTGCACATCATCAAAATTAAATAGAAAATCGTCAGGAAATCTATCTCTTTGTGGATTCGCAGCGTATCCAAACTGAGTACATGTATCCTCAGACACAAGAGAAAACTTTTTCATCCATCTTCTGACAAAAGGGTGAAATGTCAAAGAGGGTTTCTTATTTATCATAAAAAATTCACACATTATTCATTAATAAACAAATAGATACTCCAAAATATAAATCAAAAACCTTAAAAATCCCGATTTATTTTTCAGCTTCAATTAAATAAATAGAATGATACTTAGAAACCTCGGGATTATCAGCAAGTAATTTATTTATTTTTACTATTTTAAATCCCACTTCAGATAAATATTTCTCTATTAAACCCCTATCAAGATAAATTGCGGGAAAATATCGATTACCACTTCTATAAACAGAAGCACCTCCCAGAGCAGTCATTAAAAATTTTCCACCCACCTTAAGATAACTCCTTATATTATAAAGCATCTGATAAAATTTAGTAATATCATTTGTAGAACTATCGATAGCAAAATTTGATTGAACAATATCAAACTTATTCTCATAATCCTTCTTAAGCTCAGAAGCATCTAAAACAGAAATATCTTGTATTTTACCAAGAATTTTCTCCTTTCGCTCTCGTACATCTTCCTTAGAAGAATCATTGTTCTCTCTCCATCACATACTCAATAAAAGGATCCCAACAAAAACCATTATTTTCTTTTAACAATTTTATTTCCTCAAGATTACTTTCTAAATAATCTGTAAAATAAATAGAACCCACCCTATCTTGTGCCGAAATAAACTGATAAATCGTAGGACCGCCACCAACTTCCAATAAAAGCTCACTCCCAGCCATATTTGAATAAATCTCACGATACCAATCAAGAATTTTCTTATTTTCATTACTCAAGGTATCAAAATATTCATTTAGATATTCCTTAGGAGAAAAATTTTGCCAATTATATGTTATATCAAATTCGTCATACTTCACAATCGACTTAAACATTTGGCCCTTCCTTAAATTAAAAGTTTTTTTAATAAAATCTTCTAACTTAGAAAAATCAAATTGCCTACAGGAGAAAATATCTAAACAAAATTCATTTTTATCAGTAAAAGTATGAATTGAGATATGGGAGAAATCGATGATGGCAAAAGCGGTTAAACCCGGATTAATTTCAATCCCATCAGCCACAATAGGTCCAGAAATGATCTTCATATTCAAAAGTTCAGAAATATCTTTTATCATTTTAACTAGTTCGTCCTTACTGCCCAATTTATCACTATCACAATTAAATGCGTCTATTACAAGGTGGAATCTACTCGAAATTGGGATCTCCATAAAAAATGAAAGAATCCGCCCATTAAAAATATTTTGATTCTCCTAAGAGGAAAAATAAAGAAGTTAGTCATTAGAAACCCTTAAAAATCAAATTTCTCTCATAAAAACATGACAAATACGAATACAATCGCAATCCCGATCAATTTATACTAGTCATAACTCTAAACCTTCTTAATTCTATTATGAAATTAACTAAACTTCACGGCCAAGGAAATCACCTAATTTTAGATGGGACTTCAAACGCAAAATTAGATGATCCAGAATTCATAAGAAAATTTCTAATAACCCTTCCAAAAAAAATTAAAATGAAAGCAATCTCAAAACCCTTAATCATAAATCACAAAGCAAAAGAAGAATCAGAATCGGGAATCACAGGCACAATCATCCTAGCAGAAAGTAACATTACAATCCATACCTATCCTTCCAAAAAATGGTTCGCACTAGACATCTTCTCTTGCAATGAATTTCCCATAAACAAAACGATAAAATATCTAACAAAAAAATTAAAATTAACTAAATACAAAAAACATCTTCTCAAAAGAGGATTCTGTTAAAAAATGGATCAAATAAAATCAATAAAAATCTCAAAAGACATGACTGTCACCAATCTAGTAAAACAAATGTCAACCGCAGGATTCGGAGCAAGAAAAATCGGAATTGCAAACGGAATTGCAAATAAAATGTTCTCAAAGGAAGACTGTAATGTTTTTCTTGGGCTCGCAGGAGCAATGGTCCCAGCGGGAATGAAACAAATAATCATCGACCTAATTAACTCAAAAAAAATAAACGTCCTAGTCACCACTGGAGCAAATCTAACCCACGATTTAATTGAAGCTCTCGGAGAGGAACACTTTCATTGTGACACCTGGAACGACGAAGAATTTAACAAAAAAGGCTACGACAGAATCTACAATGTTCTTATGAAAAACAAAGTCTATGAAAAATTAGAAAACTTTTTCGAAAAAAACTGGGAAGAGTTAAAGTCCACAAACAATATTAAAGATTTAATCCAGAAAATAGGAGAATTACTTCCTGAAGATTCAAACAGCATTATCAAGGCATGCCAAAAAAATAACATACCAATTTATTGTCCCGCGCTTGCAGACTCCGGAATCGGCTTAATGATCTGGGGTAGACTCGCCTCAGGGAAGGAAATCAAAATAGACGCTTTCGAAGATATGAAAGAGATAATTGACACTGCATGGACTTCAAAAACAAAAGGAGTCATTTATATTGGAGGCGGAACACCAAAAAACTTCATCCAACAATCATTACAATTCTCAAGCGGGGCAGATTACGGAATTCAAATAACAACAGACAGCCCAGCAGGGGGAGGTTCATCAGGAGCACCATTAGAAGAGGGAAAATCTTGGGGGAAACTCAAACAAGACGCAGAATTCGTAGATGTTAACTGTGATGCAACAATCGCATTACCTCTAATTTTCGCAAATACTCTTGATTAATTCCGATCCCTAAAAATACTCTCAACAACTTTTCCTCTTCTTTCCGCGCCCAAACACTTCTGACAAACTTTACTACCATCCATTGCTTCTCCAAAAAACTTAGGACTAGATAATCCATGACATCTCATGCAGGCCCTTAAACAATTAACACATCTATCTTCTCCAGAAACACAATCTACCCGCATATGATTCTCGCAAACATTCTTCCCACAACCAAGACACATCCTAGAACAATTCTTACACAGTGCCTTTCCACAACAAGAACAACTTCTAGTCAAACACTTTACACAAAATTGCTCACAACACTCTCCACATTTTCTCAAACAATTCCCACAACAAATATGCCCTCCAGAGCAAAGATTCAAAACATTGAGCCTAGTTCCGCACCCCTCACAATCGACCTGATTTAAACTCTTAGTCAAAGGATCATAAATCATATCAATATAACGTCCAGAAGTTCCATCTCCCTTCAATAATAAATTAAAAGTAAAAACCGGATAATAGATCACAGTAGTATTGACCAACTTATTATCAATTCCCAAACTATGCTTATGCATTGCATCCTTGACAGTAAATTTCTGTTCCTTCAAAATCTTATCTCTAGCGTTATCATCTCCAACCTTAACCAGCCCTTTTCTCAACCTATCCAGTCGGATCCTAAGCCCATCTTTCTCAGAATCCTCTGCCATCCTCAATTCCAACTCAAGCTTCTTAACCTTCTCCAGTTGTCCATTCAAATCTCCCCCAAGTTCACCAAGAAGGTTCCCATAATGTAAATTAATTCTCTCAATCTCTTTCTCTACTTTATCTCCCAAAACCTTACTAATCTCAGAAGTCTTATCTTGCAATGCACCCTTCAAAAATACTTTCGCAATATCATAATCCCCACCAATATGCTCTCCAGAAGACAAATCACTATCTCCCTCAACAACATTATATCCTCCCAGATCCCCATCAACAACTTCGCCATTATGAACATAAATTTCATTCACAATCTGTTCTGACTCATTCAAGTATCTAAAAGTAGTCATAAAAGTGAATCTAGAAAAAAAGTTATTCTTATGTTTTTTTACAAGATTGCTAATTTCGCAATTCTTCAAACTTAATACCTTAGAAATCTCTTTTTCAGGGTCTACATCAAAATCAATCTTCAATAATGTCGTCTTTCCAGCACCCTCCAAATATTTAGTCATAGCAGCTAGCAAAGAACTCCCTTTCCCTACGAAAATAGCCCCAGTTCCAGATTCAAACCCTAATCTATAGGGGGATTCCTTTCCAAATAAATCTTCGAAACTTTTGGGAACATTTTCAACAACTAATACTTCGCCGTCTAGTGAAACCGAGCATTTCAGGTTCTTAAAAAACTCAATCACAAACTTTTTTATCTGATCCATCAAAAATCATTGGATAAATGCTTTAAGAGTATTATTGTGATAGAATTAACATAATTAAGCCGCTTTCTTAAACCAGCCCTTAACTCTTCCGACAAGGCTGTTTCTCTTTTCTTGTTCCTCTTCTTTTCTCATACTAATTCTTTTCTCAGCACTTCGCACATAATAGGCATGACCTTCCCTCCTCCACGCCTCCCGGGCCCTTGTAAGATAATCTATTGCCACAGAATATTTTTTTTCATTAACTCCTAGATGAAAATAAATTGGAGCTAAAATGTCATCTTTCCCAGATGCAAGTGCCTCCTTAATCGTCTTCTCTCGCTCATCATCATCCTCATATTTCAATTCTCTCACTCTTGCCCTAAGATCTGAAAGCTCTTCTTCTTCATCAACCTTCTTTTTCTTCGCCATTCCTAACAAAAGCTATATGATTATTTAAATCTACTCATCAAAGAATTTCTTATTCTCTTTCTTTTCTTTATCATAATCTTTCATACCAAGTGCAATTTCATCAGCAATTTCATCAACACCCCTGGCAAAAAAATCCAGATTTCCTTTTCCTTCAATAAATGAATTCATTAATTTTTCCTCAATCCTATTCTTCCCAGATCCCCCATTTCCATCCAATCCCAAATTAAAGAGAATAATAGGTAATTCTCCAATCACCAATCCGACGCAACACATCTTATTGATAATCAAATCAACTACATGCTCCTCCATCGTTCCCTTAGTAGCAAACGAATAAATATACATATCACGTTTTTGCCCAATACGGTCCAATCTACCAATCCTTTGCTCAACACTCATAGGATTCCAGGGTAAATCATAATTAATCAGATTCCTACAAAATTGAAAATTCAAACCCTCTGCCCCAGTATCTGTAGAAATCAAAATGTCTGCTCCCCCTGCCTTAAATTCATTAATCCTTCTTGACTTCTCTTCCCTATCAAGACCACCCATAAATTCAATTATCTTTAAATTAAAAGGTTTCAACTTCTCAACAATATATCTCAATGTTGTGGGATGTCGTGTATAAATCAAAATCTTTTCATCGCCAGAACGATTACGAATTTCCTCGACAAGTTTTACCAATCGCTCAATCTTAGAATCAGTCTTCAATGCAGCATAATCATCCAGGATTCCCTGAGCAAAATCTCTTGTTCCTTCGTGATAAGTTTCACTATTAACAATCTTATTCAAACTCTCAATAGCGGCCTTAGACGAACTAGTTATTTTAGGTAAAATTGCAAAAACAATTAGTCGCCCATTAATTTCACGGCCGTCCGCTCGGAAATAATTTTCCTTCAATAATCTCACAGTATTCTCATAGATCTTTTTCTCGGGAGGTGTCATTTCGATGGTAATAATTTTAGGTATACGAGATTTATAATCTATGCCAGTTTCATCACGGCGTCGGCGAACCATAACTTCTTCTAATTTCTTTTTCAACTCAAGGGGATTCAAGGGATGCCGTTTATTACCCTTATATAAAAAATTCCGTCTAAATTCCTTAACAGTACCTAAATGTCCTCTCTTCAATAAATGAAGCAAATTATACAATTCCAATAGATCATTCTGAAACGGAGTCGCAGTCAACAACAAAAACCTCTTCTTTTGCAATCTATCAACAAATTTCCATCGAACAGTATTCTTCTCCTTCAACTTATGCGCCTCATCAACAATAACCAAGTCCCAAGAAACGGAATGTGCATCCTTATGCTTAAACTTCCTCTCAACCCTATCAAATATCTTAACCCTATCAATAGACGCAATCACAAGATCATGCTTCTTCCAATCCGCAGAAGTCTCAACGATATGAAAATCCAATTCAAACTTTTCCCATAATTCCGCAACCCACTGATCAACTAAACTTGGGGGAGCTAAAATTACAACTTTCTTCAAAAATCCCCGAACAATACCTTCCTTGATAACCATTGCAGTAGTAATCGTCTTCCCCAAACCAACTTCATCCGCTAACAAAGCCGTCGCATTCAAATCCTTAATCAATCTCAAGGCACCCTCACGCTGATATGGCAAATCATAAGCTAAATTCTTTTTTATCATCCCATAAGAAATCAATTCATCAATCTCCTTGTCAGAAACAAGCTCCTTTGCATCCATCTGCAACTTAAACAACTCAGAAGAATCAAAACTCTTATTCTCAATATCCCCAAATAATTCTGAAGCATCGTCCTCAAAATTCTCATTAATAATTATATCCACCATCTTTAAACAATTACCAGAATTATCCCTTTAAGAAGATTATTGTGATAAATGCCCTAAATGGCCCAATTAACAAACGCTATCTGCTAATCTCTGTCGAATCAAAAAACTTCTCTTAGCAATCTCTCCAGCCGCCTTTTGTCCACCCATACCCTCTAACCGCTCAAAAAGTTCCCTTGCTTTTTCTATGTTATTCATTTTGCCTCCATTAGTTGTTTAGTTTAACTCCTTCTTCCTCCAAGAATCTCATAACTGCCTTATCAACAAAGTTTCGTTTTGACGGAAACTCTAACGCAATTTTTTTATCATGAGAAATATATTTCTGAACCTCCTTGTCCAACCACTTGCTCACCCTAATCGCCGTATCTTTTCTTTTTTGGGTTACCATTAATAAACAAATGGTAACCAAGACTATATAAACATTTTGATTTAAAATAAAATTACTAAAAAATAACTAATTATTCAGAATCCAGATATAATCCCAACATTTCCTTAAGCCAGTGTACGTCATAAACATTCACAGCCTCGCCACGAGGACTATGTAACCCGGTAATTGGGAGTCCGACATCAACACAAGGGAAAAACCTATCAAAAACATCTGCCATTGTTCCAGTAGCAAATTCAGAATCATATGCAGTGCCTTTTCCAATCATATGAAAACGATCCCGAGGTTTCTTTCCCCCCAATCCATTAGAAAAAAGGCTTGCTAGTCGAGCAACATGCTCGGGAGAAACTTCTCGATCATTCCACTCCGGACCCTCTGAAGAAATAAAAGGACCCCACCCCGTTTTTGCAGAATTAAAAAAGTCTAAACTATCTCCAGTCTGCTGGAGCTCAGCATCTCCCAGTGCAACATCACAATCTGCAGAGATAACGGGCATATTTCCCAAGAATCTTCTCCTCAAATCTAATGGAATATCAAAATTCTTTGCTTCATCACCATAAACAACTTCCAAGGTTTCCTTTATAACACTCTCACAAAAACCAGGATAACCCCCATTTGCCCCCGTACTGCCGGTCTCCTCCTTATCCAACCCCAATACTATCCAAGTATTATCTGATTCCTCAAGACTAAGGGATTCCAATCCTGCACTCGTAGCTGCCCAAAGACTCGCTCGATCATCTAATCCATAAGCCCCCAATTCATTCCCCACAAGTCGACCATTAGTTCCTGGAAAATGAGGCACCGCATAAAGTTTCGCACATGCAAAATCCATGCCATCTTTCATTCCAAATAATTCATATAAACGTCCTAACTTCCTCACCCCACTATCAATTTTTAATTCGAAAGGTCTCCGAGTCTCCTCTCCAGAATCTACATGAAAAGATCTATGTTTTATTCTTCCAGGAATATCGATATGTCGCGTCTTTTCCCCATAAGCTCTACCAATAATATCTACATCCATCCCCAACCAATCATCAACCCTAATTGCACCAGATGGCCGAGTCATAAGTGAAAAACTAGGATATGCTAAACAAAGATCTGCATCACTTTCAATAAAAACCGGTTGAGGAGTCAGTCTCAGACACGGGCTATCGGTGTGAGCCAAGATAATTCTAAGTGGGGCCCCCTTTTTACCGGGTTTAACCAAGGCATAAGAACTGTCATCCGTAGAAGCTCCAAAACCCATATCTCTATCACTCACAAAATAAGGTCCATCACAAGGAGCACCGCAAGAAACACCAACCTCTGAAGCCAAATCCCTGGCCTTTAACACACTTTCATGTGCAATTCTCGCTTGGAGGAAATCCACAAGTCCCGGAACCTCACTTCCAAAAATCTGCTCCCTAACTTCAGCACCAACATAATCTGCCGCAGGCTGAACTCCCTTAAAAGTTTTGTAATTATCGCTCTTATCAGTGAATGATCCCATTACTCACCCCAATTATCATAATAAATAGCGTTAATCAAACATTATAAATTATACTGCACTCAAGAATATACAAAAAACTACCACTCAACACTCTTCAATTCATCACGAACTCTAGAATACATAAACTCATTCTTAAGCTCATAAAATTCCAAACTATTTTCCATATTATTAGAAAAGTATCTTAACTGAAAATCTTCATCAGCCTTAGAATCAAAGATTTCAAGCGCCATTTCCCTAGTATCCTTATCATGCTCAATCAAAACAACCTGGGCGTCAATCTCAAACTCTCGACCGTTAATCTTTAACTTATCGCCTTTCCCAAGTTCAGTAATTGGTTTACTCTGTTTTATTTTTACTACCATACAAAAAAAAGTAAGAACGGATATATAAAGTTTATTGCGCCAAAGGATCATTGTTTATGACAACCAAATCTGCATCATATGCCTGAGACGCAATATGTTCCCTAAAGGTTGGTTCAACAGTCCCATTCCACCTAGCCTTAATCTCCTCAACTCCCTGACCTCGCTCAGCAACATCTCGGCTCAAACGTCGATTCAATCGAATTTTCTCCCCAGCACCCACAAAAATACCAAAATCAATAAATTTCTCAAAATAATCACCAATTGTATGTAATCCCTCAAAAACAATTGGCTTCCCCGGAGAAACAGTCTCATATCCTCCAATGATTCCCTGTTCAAAATCATAAATTGGTTTATCAAAGTTCTCTCCACGACTTAAGGCCCCCAGGGTTCTCCGAGCCATCCCTAAATCATATACATCAGGTAAATCCCAGTTTCCTCCAGAAACAATCTTCTCAGGGATAATATAATCATCAAGACTAATAACTCTCCCCCCAATTATCTTAACAATTTCCCGAGCGATATAACTCTTCCCACTCCCCGATCCCCCTGCAACAGCAATAACACTATCTTCCCCAGGACAATAGTTATTAACATTCCTTAAGAAGTCTGCAGCAGTAACAATGCTCATCACCATGCCCTTCCAATCAATTCAGGTTATTTAAGGATTATTACACTCCACATATCATAAGATTTTTAAAGAAACGCTAAGATAGATTATCATGGCAAAAATATGCGTATTCTGTTCATCAACAGACGAACTTAATCAAGATTACATTGACACGGCAATAAAAATGGGCCAACTCATGGGGGAACAAGGACATCATCTAATCTACGGCGGAAGTCACCTCGGATTAATGGGTGAACTCTCAAGAGAATTCGCAGAACACAGCGAAGAAATAACCGAAATAATCCCAAAGATATTCGAGCATGTCGCAGTCAAAAAACACAATTGCATAGTAACTGAAAACTTCGGAGAAAGACTAAGAAATATGCAGGAATTATCAGATGCATTCATTGTACTACCTGGAGGATTCGGAAGCATCCATGAATTAATCGACGTCCTCGTAGCAAAACAAATAAGATTACACAACAAACCACTAGTCGTAGTAAACACGAACAATCTCTACACACCAATAATAGAACAAGTCAAAAAAATAATCGACGAAGGATTAGCCCCAAAAGACAACCTACCATTCCTCCACGTAGTCGACACCCCCGAAGAAGCATTAGATTATATAAAAAACTACGAACCGGCAGAAGTCAAAGACAAACTCGGCTCCTAATAACTCTTCCCAGCATAAACAACTACACCAGCTTTCTTTCCACAAAATAAACATTTCCCACTAGCTTTCTCTTTCTTATCTCCACGCGTTCCCATAACTCTTGCCTGAAGTTCCTTCTCAACAAATGCCGCACAATCAGCTCCCCGCTCTTCCGCCGAACAGAAACTAAACCTCGCAATCTTCTTCCCATCAAGAGCTTTCTTTATTTCTTCTTTAGTTTTACAATCAGCAATCTTATCCGAAAAGAATTCATCCGCCTTAGCTATCAATCGAACATCATATTCCGCACCAAGATTCTTAATCGTCTCAGCAATTCCATCAACTTTAACACTAATCTTTTCCTTGGTATCTCGAATAAATAAAGGCAGCTCTCCAGATTCAATCTCTCGCCCACCAATTTCAATCCTAAATGGAACACCTTTCATCTCCCAATGAAAGAACTTTTCACCAGGCCGTTTATCGGAAAGATCTAAGGAGGTCGTAATATTTTCCTTAAACAAATCCTCGGCTAGCTTTTCGGCAAATTCAATTACTTTCTTGTCACCCTTATCCTCTCCTTTCAAGATAGGAACTATAGCGACTTGCGAAGGCGCAATAGCATAAGGTATAACCAATCCATTATCATCCCCATGAATCGCAATCACCGAAGCTAAAATTCTAGAAACTGCAGGGCCATAGCAAGTTTGCCAGACAAGTCTCTCCTTCTCGTTCTTATCCACATACTTAACATCAAAAGCCTCAGAGAAATGCTGGCTAATTAAATGAGTAGATGGTTGCTGGATAATTTTTCCATCAGGTAAAATTGAATCACTTCCAATTGTATACTCTGCACCAGGAAACTTATCCCATTGAGGCCGCTTCATAGGAAGAAACGGAACTCCAAAAATATCGTGCATTACTGCCTCTGTCATTCTAATATCTTCCAAAACCTGCGCCTCAGCATCTTTCTTAGTAGCGAAAGCATTATGGGATTCCAACCATAGAAATTCTCTAGAACGAATCAATGGACGAGTAGCTTTAGTCTCATACCTAAATATATTAGCTTTCTGATACATCTTATATGGCAAGTCTCTCCAAGAACGAATCCAAAGATTATACATCTGATAAAACGCAGTTTCAGATGTCGGTCTCAATGCAACCTTATCTTCATCACCCTTTTGTTCTAACCAAAAAACCTCGGGACTAAACCCTTTTACGTGACTTGATTCTTTCTTAAAATTCTCTTCAGGAATTACTGTAGGAAAAATAGCCGGATCATGTCCAGTTCTTTGAAATGCAGATTCATAAAGCCTATACATCTTATCAATAATTCTTGCGCCCCATGGCCTAATCACAACAAAGCCCTTAACACCATAACGAATATCAGTTACCTCTGCCTTTTGTAAAATTTCAGAATACCATTCAGAGAAATTCTCCGATTTCGATATATTAAATGTTGTTTTTTTGCCCATGATATGAATTGAGATTCTAGGGATCTCCTAAAACGGGTACACCTTTGCGTGTGCCCATGATATTACAATATACAATCCGCGATTTTTAAACCTACCTTTCAAAATATACGAGAGCATAAGGATCAAGTTCTTCGTACATAAAACTCCCGACAAAATCACGAGGTTGCCTCCTCAACCGTTCAATTTCATTTAATTCAACATCACTAAACTCTCGATCATATGTCATCTGTTGATCTTCAATAAATTCGTCAAGAAGAGTCCCAATCCTAGATATCCGAAGCCTATTTCCTTTCACAAGGAATATAATCGTGCTCTCGCGAGCCAGTATTTCTGCTCCAAAATTCCATAACTAATAATAGAATGATGCAGTTTTAAAGATTTCGATTTAAGAAAATGTTCCCGCCTCGGCCTGCCGGCACACTTCTTCACAGAAGCCATTTGAACAAATCCTAAAAAGATAAAATGCTCCCGCCGGGATTTGAACCCGGGTCACCGCCGTTCTCCAAAAAAACTCTTGGAGCTTATCGTGCCCAAGAATTGGGCTGAGGTTTATCATCTCATCGACTAAAACCTCCGATTTGAGAGGGCGGCATCCTTGGCCACTAGACTACGAGAGCATATCACAAAAAGATTATATGAGCTTTTAAAACTTACGACATCGATAAAATAGAGTATACAAAAGCTTATTAATCAAACCCCGCATATTTTTTTTAGAGGAAAATATAATGTCCAAAGAATATCAAAAACCCGAAGCAATCCCATTTAACGCGGAACAATTAAGAGATATGACCGACTCAGAATTCTGCCTTACAGTAATCGGACATAAAACAAGAAAAGAGCTTTATAGGGAAATGGATGACAGGGGTGGCGTTCCGAAAGAAGCACTGGAAGTTTTTAATGAAACGGCAGGACTACTCGGTGAAGTAATAAGCAGAGCGCCCCATTCATATAAATTCTATGAACTTGGTGAAGTCAATAAGATCCTTTTGGCAGATGGTACTCCCTTGGGAAAGCTAGTAGATAGAGTGTTTGAATTATATCTATTCAAAATAGAAGATGTTCGAATGACAGAAGATCAACCACCAATATTAACCGGACCAGTACGACACTATGATTTACATTGTAACCGTATTGGCGCACCACTAGAACAAAAAGTAACCGTCTCCATGAAGCACACGCCAACCCAAAAGACTGAAAATTGTTTGATGTGTCTTTAATATAATCTACAATCCCCAAAAGTATATAAACTTCTTAACCAAAATAATAATATGAAAACATTAGCAGGAACTAACTTGAACCTCTTGCTAGCTTTAGCTCTCCTTTAAGGGAGTTATTTCATTTCTATAAAATGGCTCTCGAATATCTAACCTCTGTGAGAATTATGCGCGGACAACCGATCGATATACCTAGGGCTACGACGCACTATCAACATAAATCGGGAAAATTGCAATTCATCAGGGTTAATCTCCCCATAGATGATCCCGAAGTAAGGGCACTTCCAGAAGAAGCCTCCAAAATTTGCTTTCCAGAATATACAAATGAAAACAGGGGAATTGCAAGACTAACAATGGGGGCGAGAGAATAGTTTAAATATAAACAAATGCTCAAGAAAACATGACCAAAGAAATAAATTTCGCAAAAATAGAAAAAAAATGGCAAAACAAATGGGCGAAAGATAAGGTATTCGAAGTAAAAGATTCAGGAAAAGATAAGTTCTATGTTTTAGAGATGTTTCCATATCCGTCTGGATCCGGATTGCATATGGGTCATGCTTGGAACTATACGATTGGAGACATTCTTGCAAGATTTAAAATAATGCAAGGGTTTAACGTTTTACATCCAATGGGATATGATGCCCTGGGTTTACCCGCAGAAAATGCAGCAATTAAAGCAGGAGAGCATCCTGAGGAATATACAAAGAAATCAATTGCTAATTTTACGAAACAATTTAAGTCTCTGGGGATTAGTTATGATTGGTCAAGAATGGTGAATAGCTCTTCACCAGATTATTACAAATGGGATCAATGGATCTTTTTGAAGATGTTAGACAAGGGATTGGCCTATCAAAAAACTTCCGCAGTCAATTGGTGTCATAAATGTAATACTGTTTTAGCTAATGAACAAGTTCATGACGGAAAATGTTGGAGACATGATGATACGAATGTCGAGGTTAAGCAATTGAAGCAGTGGTTTCTAAAGACGACAGAGTATGCGGATGAATTGTATTCTAATCTTGAGAACATGGATTGGCCAGATAGGACAAAAGCCATGCAAAGGAATTGGATTGGAAAGTCGCACGGGACTGAAATTGATTTTAAGATTGAAACACATGCACATGAGGGATGTAGTAGGGATCCTGAAGTAAATACTTGGCCAATCTTCACGACTCGCCCAGATACCCTTTTTGGAGTAACTTTTATGGTTGTAGCAGCTCAGCACTCCAAGTTAGATTCACTAGTTACTGCAGATCAAGAAAAAGATGTTGAAAAGTTTTTGAAGAAAATTGGAAGCGTTTCACAGAAAGCTATGAAGGATGTTGAAGAATTAAACAAAGAAGGAGTCTTTACAGGGAGCTACGCAATTAATCCGGCAACGAATGAAAAAATCCCAATTTGGGCTGCCAACTTTGTTATCGCAGATTACGGAAGTGGAATGGTTATGGCAGATGCTCATGATCAAAGAGATTTGGAATTTGCACAAAAGTATGGAATTAATTTGATTGAGACAATCTTACCAGTTAATGGAACATCAAGTGACCCAAATAAAGCAAAAAGGGCTTTCACAGATTATGGAATTTTAACCAAAAGCGAAAAGTTTGATGGTTTAAAAAGTGAAGAGGCAATTGTAAAAATTACGGATTGGTTAATTAAAGAAAAGAAAGGTAGAAGGATCACGAACTTTAAACTTAGAGACTGGGGAATTTCTCGTCAGAGATATTGGGGTACTCCAATCCCAATTATCCATTGTGAGAAATGTGGGGCCGTTCCAGTTTCAGAGAAAAACCTACCAGTTAAATTACCTAAGGAAGTTAAGTTCGGGAAAGGAAACCCTCTTGAGACAAATGAGAAATGGTTGAATGTTAAGTGTCCGAAGTGTGGTGGGGCCGGAAAAAGAGAAAGTGATACTATGGATACTTTTGTGAACTCGTCCTGGTATTTTTTGAGATATTGTGATCCGAATAATGGCAAAAAGATTTTTGATACTAAAAAGGCAAAATATTGGTGTCCAGTAGATACATATATCGGCGGGGCCGAGCATGCTTGTATGCATTTGATTTATTCTAGGTTCTATGTTAAATTTTTGAGAGATTTAGGACTAATTGACTTTGATGAACCTGCCATTAAGTTATTTCATCAAGGAATGTTACACGGCGAAAATGGAGAAAAAATGAGTAAGTCTAAGGGGAATGGAGTTTTACCTGAAGAAGTTTCTAGTAAGTATGGAATTGATACGGCCCGATTCTTTTTGTCAGGCATTGCATCACCAGATAAGAATATTGATTGGAGCGAGAAAGGAATCAATGGTTCATTGAGATTTATGAAGAAAGTTGTCAGTCTTTATTCTAATGCGAAGATTGGAAAAGACAGCGAAGAAGTTTTATCTAAGTTAAATGAAACCATCAAGAATGTTAGCATACAAGTTGATTCGTTTGATTATAGGGCTGCCACAATTAAGCTTAAAGAATTATTTGACTTGCTTGCTAAACAGAAAGAGGTTTCAAAAGCTACCTTGGAGGGTGCTTTGAAAATGTTGGCGCCGTTCTGCCCACATATTGCAGAAGAGCTTTGGGAGAAGATCGGCGGAAAAAGTTTTATCTCACTTGCTTCGTGGCCAAAATTTAATGAATCTAAAATTGTAAAAAAGGGGCAAGTTGGAGACTTAAATGAAAAAATTATCAAAAACATTAATTATTTTTTAAATAAAACGAAAGATGCAAAGAAAATTTATGTTTATGTTATGCCATTTGAATTAGCAATGACTGATGTAGAAAATATCAATAAAACTATTGGGAAAAATGTCGAGATTATTGCGGTCAATGACCCAAAGAAATATGACCCAGAAAACAAATCAAGAAAGGCCAAACCCGGCAGCCCAGCAATTTATCTGGAAGAATGAGACACACAATAAACCATACAACAATAGAAAACGATTTCCCTCCGGAAGTCATAGAAGAGAGAAAACTACCAAAAGATATTGTTCAAAGATTAGAGGGCGAACTCCACCAATTTAATGGAGCCTGCCGTTATGATCATAATATTAAAAAAATTGTTTATCGTAATCTTCCCCTAGCAGAAAAAATATACGATCTTATACAACAAAGAGAAATGAAAGATCATATTAGGGAAAAATATGGGGATAACCCTACACGAGATCAAGAAAATGAAGCAGGATTCGAATGGATCCTCCAACATCGTGAGGGATTCAGAAATCTTTGGGTTAAAACCCACAAACTTCTCTCCCCAGAAAGATAAAACAACCCCACATCTTCAGAATAAAGTATATAAACTGTATTCTCTTCGACAAGGTATGAAAAAGAATGGTGAGACCTCAAAGTTAACCCGTACAACACGAACTTTTGGAGAAAAATCGGCAGACAATCTTTCAAAATGGGCCGGAAGCTGGGCATTTATTATTGGCTTCGCAATATTCTTAGTTATCTGGATGATTCTCAATACTGCGGTAATTCTATTTGGAAAGTGGGACATCTACCCTTTCATTTTACTAAACCTTGTGCTATCTTGTTTGGCAGCAATCCAAGCACCAATAATTTTAATGAGTCAAAATAGGCAAGGTCAAAAGGATAGAAAAAAGGCAGAATACGATTATCAAGTTAATAGAAAGGCAGAAAAAGAAATTGAACAAATCCAAGAACAACTTAATCGGATTGAAAAAAGATTGAAAAAATAATAATGAAAGGGGGTGATAGAAAATAGCATTTACACCAATAGAGTGGATGGCTTTAATTTTCATGGCTATTGCCGCGATCAAGATTATTGTCATTCTAATAAGTCCGGGTAAGTGGAATAACGTAATAAAAACTACTTGGGCAAATAGCGGACTAATAATGGGCATATCGCTTATTCTTGCAGCAGCTTCGTTGTACTACTTAATCCAAGGGGGGATAACAATTATCCAGATTTTTGCAGTACTTCTTTTCCTAACTTTCCTAATGGCAAGCGGAATAGCAATCTACAAGAAGGAAGTTATCAAACTTGCAGATAAGTTAATGAAAGACAAGAAGATAATCAAGAAGTCATGGCTTTATATCCTAATCTGGATCGCATTAATAATTTGGGGAGCAAAAACACTCTTCATGTATTAAAACCAAATTTTTTATTTTTTATTTTTTGATTTATTAAAATCACTCAAGAACAGCCTTAATCCTTCTTACACCAGAACTAGAAGAACTTTCCTTAACAATCTTAAAAGTTCCTAACTCGGAAGTATTATCTACGTGGGGGCCCGCACAAATTTCCTTACTAAATTCCTTTCCAATTGAACCGACAGTGTAAACCCTAACATCTTCACCATACTTACTATCAAATACTCCTCCTGCACCAGCCGCCTTAGCCTTCTTAACAGGCATGACATCACAAACAACAGGCAAGTTAGCTTTAATCTTCAAATTCACCATATCCTCCACTTCTTTGAGTTCTTCAGGAGTTAACTTTCGATCAAAATTAAAATCAAACCTCAATCTTTCAGAAGTAATATTAGAACCTCTCTGATGTAAATCAGGTTTATCTAGGACAATTCTCAAAGCTTCATTCATAAGGTGTGTTGCAGTATGCAACTTCTTAGTCGCCTCACTATCATCTGCAAGTCCTGATTTGAATTTCCCGGAAGAAGCAGTTCTACTCAATTCCTGATGACTTGCCAATTCCTTAGCAAATCCTTTTTCATCAACTTTTATTCCATTTTCTTTTGCTAACTCAATTGTCATTTCGATTGGAAAACCATAGGACTGAAAAAGTAAGAATGAATTTTTCCCATCAATGGTTTTTTTATCTTTTGTAATTCTATTGAAAATATTTAAGCCCTTTTCAAGAGTTTTCTCAAACTTATCTTCTTCCTTATTCAACTCATCAATTATTTTTTGCTTATTCTTTTTTAGGATATCGTAATCGTCATATATCTCGAGGATCTTTTTTACTATTGGTGTTGTTAAATCTGCATCCTTGGAAATACCCAATTCCCCAGAATACCTTACTGCCCGCCGGATTAATCTTCTTAAAATATAACCCTGTTCAGTATTGGATGGAGTTACCCCGTCGGCAATTAAGAAAACCGATGCCCTAATATGGTCTGCAATAATTCTCATTATTCTCTCGTTTCCCTTGTAGGTTTTGTTTGAGAGTTTTTCTATTTGTTTTATTAAAGGTTGCCAGATGTCTGTGAGATAATTGTCATCAAAACCATTTAAGACTGCCAGAACTCTTTCGAGACCTCGGCCATTGTCTATGTTTTTTTGATCTGACTCTTCAAAACTTCCATCTTTATTTTTTATAAATCCCATTAAAACATCATTCCAAATTTCTACCCAATTTTCATCCTGGGGATCAAACTTTTTTGGGGCAGGAACATCATTTAGTTTCCAAAAAAACATTTCGGTGTCAGTTCCGCAAGGCCCTGTTTCTCCTATTGGGCCCCACCAATTATCTTCTAAAAATGTTATTCTTTCTTCTGGAATTCCCAATAACTTCCAAATCTCCGCAGCCTCTTCATCCCTCGATGATCGCTTATCTCCTGCAAATACTGAAACTGCTAATCTCTCAATAGGTAATTTGAAAACTTTTGTTGCTAATTCGAATGAGTATTCTATTGCTTCTTTTTTGAAATAATCTCCCAATGACCAATTTCCCATCATTTCTAACAGGGTGTGGTGGGTGCTATTCCCGACTTCTTCTATGTCTCCAGTCCTTAAACATCTTTGAATATTAACTATCCTTTTGCCCTGCGGATGTTTTTGTCCTAAAAGGAAAGGAATTATTGTCTCCATTCCAGATCCAATAAATAATGTTGTCGGATCATTTTCAGGAATCAGACTAGCATTCTGAATTTCCTTATGATTCTTCGACTTGAAAAATTCAATATATTTCTTAATCAATTCTTTTCTATCCATAAAATGAGAAGGAGTTGGGGGTTTTTAAGATTTAGCCATTAAGCTCTCTTAACTTTTCTTGAATCTCCCTTAGCTCTTGATCAACAGCCGCCCGCTTTGAAAGATCTATCTTAACTCCGACCTTATCCTCTTTCTCAGCCACTTCCTTAACCGACTTAGGAACCTTGGGAGTAGGTAATCTTCCCTTTATCTTATCCAGGTTAGTTAAAACTGCAGAGAACAACTTATGCAGTTCAATTTTTAACTTAGCTTTCTGACGAGCAAGAACTCTTAGGTTCTGTAATCGCTTAATTGCATCCAATAAATCTGCCTGACAAAGAAGAACATTAGATTTATTCGTTCGATAAACTGCAGGATCTATTGAAACATACAATTCTTTTTTATCTGCCATTTTGAGAATTAAATTTGATCGAAAATATTTGAATCAACCTCTGCCAACCGCGACTTAATCTTCTCCAAATCTTGGGTCCAGGCAGCTAGCTCTTCCTCCTCCTTCGCCTTAACATCTTTCACCTTCTTCAAAATCGATTCAATTTCCTTAACACCCTCCTTTATCTGATCAAAATTCTTCTGAGATTCCTGAAACTTATCAATTCTCACAAAAATTGGTTCGTGAGATTGAGTTACGGGTTTCACCGGAGAGGCCGTACTTCCCATCGACGGAGTAAGTTCTAGAGTCTTCTTAGTTTCTCCAGAGGGCATAGATTTTGGAGGCTCAGGAATCGTACTGGAAGGTTCTGGAATCTCTGTCTCAGAAGGCTTAGGAGGAATCATTGATTCCTCTCCTTCCTCTTTAATGTGGAGGTCCGCAGGGATATCCACATTCACCTCATTTTCCTCAGGGACATTATCATCACTAACTGCAGATTTAACCATTTCCTGATTCAGAGCACTGTTATGGGGAGAAATTGGAATGGAAGGTAATTCGGGAAGATCTTTCTTCTCGGATTCAGATACAGGTGCACTAGGCAATTCTGGTAATTGAGGTGCCGGAGGAATCTCGGGTACTTTTTCCTTACTACTAAACAATCCCATGTCAGTAAAAACCAGATTTCTTTTTTATAGGTTTATATTAATTATATAATGACTACAGACCCAAAAGAAAGGTATTTAAAAGAAAGAAAATTTTATTATCTATGCAAGTAAAACTTCTACAAGATCTCGTCGAAGAACTCGCCGGAGCTGAAACCGGAAGAATCGTAGATACTCTATTCGGAAAGAAAGATGTAAACGAATTTCTAATTGCAAAGAAGATGGAACTAACGATAAATCAAGTTAGAAATATTTTATATAAATTATCTGCCGAAGGACTTGTCTCTTTCATTAGAAAAAAGGATAAGAGAAAAGGATGGTATATTTATTATTGGACACTCAAATCAGAAAAATGTCTTGAGAAACTCCAACAATCATTACAAAAAAAGATAAACGATCTCAATGCAATTCTCAACAGTAGAGAAACAAAAAGATTCTATATCTGCCACCAATGTGATATTGAAGTCACAGAAGAAAAGGCACTTGAACATGGATTTACCTGTGAAGAATGTGCAGAGGTTTATGAGTTATCCGATAATTCTAAGTCAATTAGAGATACAAAAGCAAAGATCACGAAGACAGGAAAAGATCTTACACTAATAGAATCAGAGCTAGAGGAATTAAGAGAGAAAGATAGAAAGAGAAGAGCACGTGCAGATAAAAAACTTGCAAAAGAAGAAGCAGCAAGGAAAGAGCTTCTTAAGAAAGCAAGAGCTGCAGCAAGAGCAAAACTGAAAGCAGAAGAAGAAAAGAAAAATCCTAAGAAGAAAGTTATGAAGAAAAAGGTTGCTAAGAAGAAAGTTGTGAAGAAAAAGGTTGCTAAGAAAAAGAAGAAGCCGGTTAAGAAAAAGGTTGCTAAGAAGAAAGTTGTGAAGAAAAAATCAAGCCTTGCAAGCAAATTGAAGAAAAAGCTTTCTAAGAAAAAGAAGAAATAATTACAAACTTTTATTAAATGGAGATTCCCCACTAATCACATGAGACAAAAAATATTTGCAACATATACTGGCTGGATAATCGCAATTAATGCGGTAGCATTTCTCGTCTTTTTAATTTTACTAAACTCAATGAGCCAAGATACTGTGATCTCATTATTAGCACTTCAACCAGCAGCAATTTTAGCAGGGAAAAACATTTGGACCTTCATTACAAGCATGTTCTTACATGCAGGAGTTTTACATTTGGTAGCTAACATGATTTCACTAATGTTCATTGGAAGTTTTGTAGAAAAATTAATAGGGAAAAAGAGATTTCTAACATTCTATTTTGTAGCAGGACTTTCTGCAGGAATACTCTTCGTATTAATTTCATGGATAACCGGATCAGATATTAACGTTTTTGCCGTCGGTGCATCTGGAGCAATATTTGGTTTAGGGGGATTGCTTGCAGTTTTGACACCCCGGCTTCCAGTTCTAGTTTTCTTTATCATTCCAATGCCAATGTGGGCAGCAATGGGAGTTTTAATGTTCGGTCTTTGGGCACTATCCCTAGCAGCAGGACTCCCAATTGGAAATACTGCACACCTTGGAGGATTGATCATCGGACTTGCTTACGGATTCTATCTAAAGAAAAAATATCCAAGAAAAACTAAGATGATTAGTAGATACTTTTCAAGATAACTACAAATGAAAAAACAAAAAGAAGGAAACTACGCAGCCTGTTGGAGATTTCTTAAGGAGTCTAGATGGTATGTTGTAACAGCCCTATTAACTTTCTGCATATTTATTCTAATTGGATTCGCAGCACCAATATTTTTTACCGACCAAATTAACGCACTTATCCAAGAAATGATGCTCGGTCTTGAAGGACTTAATACTCAAGAAATAATCTCCTACATATTCTTTAACAACTTACAAGCAAGCTTCTTCGCAATAATTCTTGGAGCGTTATTCGGAGTATTCCCATTCATCACCAGCATCTTCAATGGTTATCTAATAGGATTCGTCATGAGATTCGCAGTTGAAGAAAATGGTATCTTCATACTCTGGAGACTTCTACCACATGGGATTTTTGAACTTCCGGCAATAATTCTTTCAATCGGATTTGGAATAAAACTCGGAAGTAATCTTTTCAAAAAGAAAGATAAATGGAAATCATTCAAAAAAGATTTCAAGGAATCCATGAGATTTTTCGTCTTCGTAATCGTTCCACTTCTTATAATTGCAGGAATCATCGAAGGTACTTTAATCGCTCTAGCAATTTAATTCTCAAATTATTCCAAAAATCACCTAAAAAACACATATATTCCAGAACCACAATCTTTATATAGTGTATATTATACACTATGTCATGGCAAAGAACAAGATGCAAAAGTACACGGACAAATACTTCCTAAGATTCAACGAAATCTTGAAAGCAAAGGATATGAATCCTTGGGTAAATATGCAAGTATTTGTGAGGAAGGGCCCAGGAAAAGTTGCAGGCTTAGAAGAAGCAGTAGACATAATTACAAGTAATTCTAATATAGCTGAAGTTGGAGGAAGAATTTATGCAAAGCCAAAAGGGTCAACATATGAATCTGGGGAAACTCAACTAAACATCATTTCGCCAATCCAGGAAATCGACGAATTAGAAACGGTATATCTAGGGCCAATCGCAGCAGAAGTAACAAGAGAAAACGACAAGAAAGATCTTGATTTCAATGCTATCGGAGAGCAAATGAGGCAAGTGGTAGATCTTGCAGGAGATAGGCCCGTTTTATACTTTGGAGCAAGGCACTGGCACTGGACTTATGATTCTGCATTAGCAAATCTAGCGTTTGCAAATGGATGTGCTGCAGTTGCAACAGATAATGGGGCAGAACTAGTCGGAAAAGAAGGGTCAGGAACAATCCCCCATGCATTAGAAAACATATTCGCATACTATTTCGGAAGAAATAACGCGGTAGTAGAATCCACAAAAGCATTCAACGAAGTTATCGATCCGGCAGTTCCAAGAATTGCACTAATAGATTATGCAAATAGAGAAATAACAGATTCTATAGCAACCGCAGAAGTTCTTAATGGAAATCTATATGGGGTCAGAACAGATACCTGTGGCGAAAATCTTTCAGAAGGTGGAAGGTCCGGAAATAGAAAATTCTGGGAAGGAAATGGGGTCACTGTTTATGGAGTACGTGCACTAAGAAAAGCACTTAACGAAGCAAGTCATGAGTATGTAAAAACCGGACTAAGTAGTGGATTTAGTAATCCTGAGAAAGTCAAGGCCTTCAATGAAGGAGAAAGAGAATTCAAAATGAGATTATATGATTTCCTTGGTGCAGGTTTTCTTGACGGAATTCGGACAGCAACAGCAGATGTTATTGCAGTTGGGGAAGAACCAGATCAAGTAGACTTTTACGTCGGAAGAGATGTCGAAGCAAGAAACATAACTCACAAGAACGGAAGGCCCCCAAAACCAAATAAAAAATATATGGAGAGAGTATTATAATGAGAATCTTCTACGACGTAGAAACACAAAAGGATTTTATGGATCTTGGAGCACCAATGTATGCTAAGGGTGTAGAAATAATTAGACCAGCATTAGGTCAATTAACACAATATGCAAAAGATAACGGCATTATGTTGGTCGGGGGGATGGATGTTCATTTTGGAACTCCAGAATATAGCCATAGGGAAGTAGAATTAATTGTAAACGGAGGACCATTTCCAATGCATACAAAAAAGGGGACAGAAGGCCTAAGAAAAATTCCGGAAACAGATTTTGGAGGAATAATACATCCGCACTATCTGGATGAACACATAGATCTAGAGATATTCAAGCAAGGTCTCAAACAAAGGGGAATCCTCTTCGAAAAACAAATGTATGACATCCACACAAATCCTGCAGTTGGAGAATTCATGAACTATGCAAAAATAGATGAAGCAGTAGTTTATGGAGTTTTGACTGACTGGTGCGTTAAAGACGCAGTTTTGGGAATGCAAAAAAATGGAATTCAAACGTATGTCGTAAATGAAGGAATATATGCATTAGAAGCCAATCCCGGAGACACAAAAAAAGCAGTAAATGATATGGAAAGGGCAGGAGCTGAATTTGTAAACCTGAAAGATGTTCTTGAAGGCAAAATATGGAGAAGCTAACGATTATAAAGTTAAATTGAGAAATAATTACAATAAAATGAAAATAAAAAAAGCGTATTTCACAGAAGGAACAAAAGAAGCATTAAATCAGCTTGCCGAAGAAATTATTAGATTCACAAGAGGATCTGGAGCAGACGGAGGAGTTCTAGGATTAAGTGGGGGAATCGATTCAACAACTGTTGCATACCTATGCAAATATGCCTTTGATAAATATAACAAAAACAATCCCGGTGAAAAACCATTAAAATTATTTGGAATTATAATGCCCTCAAAAGCAAATCACGTCAGTGATGAACAAGACGGTTTAAAGGTAGCAAAAAACCTAGGAATAAAGGACATAACAATTCCAATTGAGCCAATCGCCGAGGCATTCATTAATCAGTTCCCAGAAATAGATAATGAATTTGATAAAGGAAACTTATACTCCGAAACAAGGGCAGTTATCTTAAGCAGAATTGCCGCAGCCAAAAATTGCAGAGTTATGGGAACTGGAAATCGAGATGAAGATTATGTATTGGGTTATTTTACAAAACGAGGAGACGGAGCAGTAGATAACAACATACTAGGAAATCTGCCAAAAAGATTGGTTAGGGAATTAGCAAAACACCTTGGGGCCCCCGAAGATCTTGTAGGCCGAGTACCAACTGCAGGATTATGTCAAGGCCAAACTGATGAAGGAGATCTAGGATATACCTACGACCAAGCAGAAATAGTTCAAAACGGTTTTGATCAAGGGTATGACGCAGAACAAATTCAACAAATCACAGGTTTTGAAAGAAGAATCATAGAGGATGTATCACATAGACACAAAATAAACGAACACAAAAGAAAGGTTCCCCCCGTAGGAAAAGTAAATCTATCCTACAAGGAAAATGAAATTAACGGAGTATAAGGAAAATGCACGAAGTTGAATTCATTAACCCAGCAGCAACAGTCGATGTGATTGTAGAAGATAATTTGGAAAGAATCCTCCTAATTAAGCGAGGAGGAGAAGAAGCCAATGGAGAATGGGCATTACCTGGAGGATATCTTGATTGTGGAAAAGAAACTCTTGAACATGCAGCCTGCAGGGAACTTGGAGAAGAAACATGTTTAATTGCAAAAGAGAAAGACCTAATCCTATTAAATAATTATTCTAGCCCAGATCGTGATCCACGTGGACACGTAATCTCCCATACCTACATCGCAAGCAGATATTCAGGAATAGCAAAACCAAGAGACGATGCAAAAGAAGTAGAATGGTTCTCACTAGACGAAATACCAAAACTTGCATTCGACCACAATGACATGGTAAACGATTATCTAGTCTGGAGAAAAAGAAATGGACGCTGAATCAAAGAAGATCGGAATTCTCGGAGGAAGTTTTAATCCAATTCACAAAGAACACGTTCGCCTAATTGAAGATACTCTAAAAAATGGACTTGTTGATGAAATTTGGGCACTCCCCTGTGGGAATCATGCTTTCGGAAAAGATCTAGTTGATGGACCAACAAGAGTCGAAATGATAAAGCGTTCAATAGAGCATATACCCAATACAAAAATCGAAGAAATAGAACTCCAATCCGAAGAAAAAAGTTATATGATAGATACAATAAAAAAATTAAAGGAAATTCATCCCCACAAGTTTTTTCTAATCGTGGGATCCGACATCCCTTCACAAATTTCTCGATGGAACAAATATGAAGAACTCATAAATGAAATAGAATTCATTGTATTCAAAAGACCTGGCTACCCAATAACTAATGAATTCGGAATGAAAATTGCCGGAACAATAACCTCCAATCCAGACTCCACATCTTCAACAGAAATTCGAGAAAGGATCAAGAATGGGAAGACATTTAAGGAATTCCTTCCCTCAAATATTGTAGAACTTATTAAACAAAAAGGACTTTACAAATGAAAATACAGACATTCACAATCGTCGTCGGAACTGCAGCATGTAACGCGAGTTGCCCGTATTGTATTTCTAGGATGACTCCAAAACAAGGATTAAATTTCGAACTACAAGATGTAAATTGGCTAAACTTCGATAAAGCATGTAGATTAGCACAAATAAATAACGTCAGTACAGTCTTACTAACTGGAAAAGGAGAACCCCTGTTATACCCAGATCAAATAACTGAATTTCTAGAACACATGAAAAAATTTGATTTTCCATTAGTTGAAATCCAAACAAATGCATTAGTAATTGGAAATCAATTTGAGAAATACGAACCCTATCTAAAAGAATGGAGAAAGTTAGGTTTAAACACAATCGCAATTTCTATGGTCCACTATGACAAGAAAAGAAATAAGGAGATTTATACGCCACACTCAGACTACATTGAACTTGGAGAGGTAATCGATAAACTTCACAAGCTAGGATATTCAATTAGACTTAGTTGCATAATGCTAAAAGACTACATAGACTCGGCAAAAGAAGTAAAAGAGTTAGTTAAGAAAGTTGAGGAATGGGGAGTAGAACAACTTACAGTTAGGGGAGTCACAACTCCAAAAGAATCAGAAGATATCGAAGTCTTCAACTGGACTAAAAAGAGACAATTAACAAGAAAACAATTAGAGGAAATCGACGCATTTCTAAAAGAAGAAGGAAACAAGCTTATGACCCTAGATCACGGAGGAGTTGTTTACGATCTTCACGGACAAAACATTTGTCTTTCAGATTGCCTAACAATAAAACCTGAAGGCAAAGATCTCAGACAACTTATTTTCTTCCCAGACGGACATTTAAGATACGACTGGCAATTTAAGGGCGCAGTTTTATTATAACTCTAAAGAAAACTAACGGATCCACAGATCCAAATGATAAAGAAGATCCTTAAGAACCACATTAGAAACTTTAATTTGCATTGATTCGCGACTTAGCCCCGTTCCATCAATACAGCCACCACGAAAGGCAATTCCTCCGTGAGCAATTGAATAATACGCATGGGGCACCTTAATCTCCCCCCAAGGTTCTGCATAACCAGTAGTTCCAATTCCATAATCAGTACCAAACTTCAAAGAAACTGCCACCGCCATATCTCTAGCAATATCCTGAGAAACGCAATTAACTTCCCTGGCTTTCTGCTCATCAATCCCCAACAAATTAACTTTTTGTCTCAAGCTATATGCAGTAATTCCACCCTCAAAATAATCCGAAGCCCCAGAATTTGAAGAAAGAGCTGCCTGGATGTTTCCTGCGCTAATGCTCTCCGCAACTGCAATTCTCTCTCCACGAGATTTCAATAACTCCCCAATCATTTTTGCAGCCTCATTTCCCATAATGCCCCAAATAAAACAAAGCTTAAATACCTTATTGTGTTCACTACACCATGAAACTAACAGACTACAAACAGCCCTCCGTAACAACAGATGTAATAATTTTCGCAATTAAGAACAATGAATTAAATGTACTACTTATCAAAAGAGGAATTGAACCATTTAAGAGATCATGGACCGTCCCGGGAGGATTTGTAGACATCAAAGATTCAATAGAAGATACCGCAAAGAAAAAGCTAAAAGAAAAGACAGGAGTTGATGCAAAATATCTAGAACAGCTTTATACTTTCGGAGATCCTAAAAGAGATCCTAGGGGGAGAGTTATCTCCATAGCATATTTTGCCCTCATTAATCCTAATGACACAAAACTCTCTACTTCTCCCGAAGCAGAGGAAGTAAAATGGTTTCCGGTAAAATCCCTACCCAAACTTGCATTTGACCATAAAAAAATTCTTGATTACGCAATTCAGAGACTCAGATGGAAATTCGAATATACTACAATAGCATTCTCAATACTTCCAAAAAAATTCTCGCTAACTCAATTACAAAAAATCTATGAAACTATTTTCGACAAGAAATTCGATAAAAGAAACTTCAGAAAAAAGATCCTATCCTTAGACATAGTAAAAGAAACACAAGAATTCCAAGAAGGAGTTTCATTCAGACCAGCACACCTTTACAAATTTACCGGAAAAATCGGCGATATCATAAAGATGATCTAATAATATTCACTAAGCCCCTTCTGCTTTCCATAATTCTCCAAAACCCACGACCTGTTTTTTAAATCGTCAACAGAGATTTTCAATCGAGTCTTCATGAAATTAAAGGCCTCATCAATACTCTCAACCTTCCTAGGCACACTCCGCATTGCTCGACGAGTACACTCCCGAACAATCCCAACTCCCAGTGGTGCATAATATTCCTTTCTAATCTCACGAAGAACCAAAATCGTCGCCTGCCTCCCGATCTTATCAAGATATTCGCATACCGGAAGCCTCATTGCATAATAACCTCCAGTTATATTTGAAGCATAACTCTTCCGATCATGAAATCCCTCATAATCTTGCCCGATCTTAGTTTCAGCTCCGGCATAAAAATTCCCGGCCAACCATCCTTCAAGTGCCTCAAATGAAAGTCTTCCAGGCAATAACAAAACTTCAATATAATTTCCAACAAAATTTCCAGAAAAAAGAAGAATCTCATTCAGTTCAGGATAATATCTGATTTTCTTAAGCAACTGTTTAGAAATTGTATCATCCACTGCAGTAATCGACCAACGGGTAGGGACCATTCTCCGGGCAATCTTCGCCCCCAGCATTCCAACAGATAATAATTTTTGGAGATGATCAACCCTAACCCCCGAACCATAAAGTTCTTTCAAGGCAGTCATAGATTTAATATCATAATCCGAGGTAAGATAGTCAATCTTTTTCTCAACCTTAACATTTTCCCCAAGAAGGACCCTCTTTATCGGAGCAGGATTTGTCATCGGCCTAAAAACTGAGCTTGAACTAAGACTCAAGATTGGTTTCTTCTTAAGAAAAAACTCAGTAGATACCGGCTTAGAACTCAATGCCAATTCTTGAGTCACCTTTTTCAGTTGATTTGTAGATTTAACATGGGACAATCCTCGCCCATAAATTAACTGTCCCCTAAGACGCAGAACATTCTCAATAGAAAAATTATTCTTAGACCACTCTTCAGCTGTTGCAAAATTAGAAATCTCATCATTGTCGCTCGGGGCAAGGATCCCCGAATTTATATGGGGATAACCAACCCGCCCCACAAAAAGCTCAGGAGCACTCTTCCCAGAAAAATGCAATTTCACCTTTGGGGCACTATCCATAAATCTGCTAAGAATCTTGCATGGTTTCCCACACAATCCCTTCCCCTTACATCGAATACACAGTGAGTCCATATAATAGAGTAACAATCCGAGTATTTATTCATTTATACATTCTTATATATCTTTTTCCTTAAACCCAATTCTACAACGAAAATAATCAATTTTTTATTTTGAATATCCAAAATAATTCGATAATCTCCAGATCTTAGGGAATGATATTTTGATCCAGATAAACTCTTTATAAAATGATGCGGCCGAACCCTTATCCTTTCTATTGTTTTTAGAATTCTTATTTGTATTTCCTTTGGAAGTTTCTTAAGTTGTTTTTTTGCTAATTTATGATAAATAATTTCATACATTTATCCCCAACTCCTTTTTCAAATCCTCATGACCTGTGAAGTTGTCCCAGTTTCCAGCCTTAACATCTTTTTCATAATCTTTTATAGCTTGCTTTGTTTCTTCAGATAATTCCATCCTATCTTCAACCATATCCCAAATTATTTCTTCATAACTTTCTTTATCATGAATTTTCATTTGCTTAAGTTGCTCTAAGAGGGGATTACTTATTTGAATTGTAGTTACCATAGTAACTATATAATAAACTATAGCTATATAAACGTTTCGAGTAACAACTAAGAGTTATAATAATTTATGTTATCAAAACTATCCTTTCAGATCACTGATTCCCAAAAGGAGGAATAAAGCCCCTATAAGGATCAATAACCAAACTAAACCGCCCTTGAAGAACGCCGTTGCTGCTGAACCGACTCCCCAAAAGTCGACGATCCATGCATAAATAGGCACAACCAACAAGATTAGTCCGAACAAAATTTCTGCGAATTTATTCATAAAAACTCGTATATCATGGTCTTAATAAATGTTTTGTCACTACAGAATATTTATAAACATTATATACTAATAAGAAACATGAAAAAGTTGGTGGGATATATAGTATCCATAGTGGGTCTTGCAATCATGGCAATAAGCTTCGGCCTTCTTCAATTTGACCTCCCAATCCTCCAAAACTTCAATCCAATATTTGTAACAATTGGAGGAATAGTTATTATTGTAGTGGGAATCGGATTAACGATGATGGGCGAAGGCGGAAGAAGAAAACAAAAATCAGTTGAAGTTCCAATCTACGAGGGAAAAGAAATCGTGGGATATCGAAGGAGCAACTAAAAGCTAAATACTTATAAATAACAACACACTAAAATCAACATGAAAAAGAGTACAAAAAGAGTTCTATCATTAGTAATATTAACTACATTTCTATTTGCATTATCAATAAACTTAGCTTCTGCCCAACCAATAAATGATGCAGTAATAAAAATTCAGGAAGTTGGAAAAGCAGCATTCGAATTAGTCAAACCCCTACTTGAGGCAATGGTTGGAGATGTTGATAAGGCCGGAATTGCAGGAGGAGGAGAATTATTTACTGCAAAAGTTTTATTCATGATATTAATCTTCTCAATTTTATGGGCAGCACTAGAAAGAGTTGATTTTTTCGCAGCCCATACATGGGTAAGAATTATTGTTAGTATTAGTGCTACAGTTTTATCCATAAGAATATTTGTAAACGATTGGGCAGTAAGAACAGTTCTTCTTCCATATTCTGTACTCGGAATTGCACTAACGGCAGGACTTCCATTCGTAGTCTTCGTCATAATAACTATGGACTGGAGGGCAACCTACAGGAAAATCTCTTGGATTTTCTTCGCGACAATCTTTACAGCACTCTGGTTTACAAGAATGGATGATATAGGAGACTTTGGATTCATCTACCTCGTGGCGGCAGGACTTGCATTGCTAATGCTAATATTTGATGGAACTGTTAAAAGATTCTTTCAGAGAACCAAGGTAGAGGAAATATTGGGAATACAAGAATCAAAGAGAAGGGTCCAACTAATACAAGATAGGATTAAACTAGAAAATGAAAAGGCAACTACGCCTCCAAAAGACTATCGAAGATTAGATACTGCCCTGAAAAAACTAGAAAAGGATGCAGGGATCATCTCCTAAGAAGGTTGCTAAGTAAAATTTTATAAACTCCGGTTCTATATATTATTATGAAAAAGAGCATTACAATATTCATTCTAGCTCTAATGACCATCTCCCTTGTTAGCGCATATGATTTAAGCGACAGTCTTGCAAGGGGATCCGAACAACTAATTGACATAGTTGAAAATGTTCTTGGACCATTTTTCTCAGTTTTTCTCGGAGGCGGAGGAGAACATTTATTTGAAAGAATACTATTCTTCTTTATTATTTTCGCACTAGTTTATGTAGTACTCAAATCAGACAGGGTGCCAATCTTCCAAGGACAAAAAGGAGTTATCTGGATAATTACCATCGCAGTTTCACTTCTTTCTGCAAGATTCCTAACTGAAACTCAATTAATCCAAACTATTCTTCTTCCATATGGGGTTTTTGGAGTAGCCTTAACTTCTGCACTGCCACTAATACTCTTCTTCTTTTTCGCAGAAGGATTTGAAAGTTCATTAATTAGAAAGAGCCTTTGGTTATTCTTCCTAGTAATTTTTGTAGGACTTTGGACTTCAAGATATAACGAGCTAGGAGATATAGCCTGGATCTACCTTATTACGGGAGTATTGGCACTAATCTTTTTCCTTTTCGATGGAACCATAAGACGAGCAATGTTAAGACAACAATTTGAAACGATAACTTCAGATCAAAGAATATCCAAAGCTGCTAAACTAGAAGAAGAACTCGGTAAATTGGACGATCGAAGGGCTAGTTACCCGACGGCAGCATTCAAGAGAATGAGAAGAAGACTTGTAAAACAGATAGAAGATCTTCGAAAACATTAGTCTCAGTTAACTACTTCTATTCAATGATTTAATTAAGAAAGATTTATAAAGAATTAATCTCTAATAAAGAATATGAAAAGAGGAATCAAGAAAAGTCTAACTCTCGGAACATTCAGCATATTCTTAACTACTCTCGCTATGAGTATTGTTTCAGCGATTACTCCCGAAGAATTTTTTGAGAGTACTAAGACTTTTCTAGGTTCCGCATTCATGACAATATTTGGACTTGAAGCAGGCACAGGAGTTATTGAACTTGCAGTAATTAAGGCCCTTTTCGCTCTTTTATTATTTTTAATTATCTATTCCGTTAGTGATGCTCTTCCTTTCTTAGAAAATAAAAGAAAAATGGCAATTCTTATTTCTGCCATAATTACCTACTTGTCTGTAATGTACATTACTCCAAATGATTTCTACACCATTTTGGTCTCTTATACGACAATGGCCATTGTAATTACCTCAGCAATTCCATTAGCAGTAATTCTTGCGCTTACATATAAACTAGCAAACAATCCTTCCGCAGGAAAGATCATACTCCAAAAAGTTATAATGGGAACCTATGCACTAGTATTAGCCTACAAGCTTCTAGAACTTTGGGGAGCCTTTGGACTTTCCACCGGTGTAGACGCTGCAAAAATCTCCAAGTTAGCATATCCATTATATGGCGGAACTCTACTTATAATTATAATCCTTATAATAGCATTCGATACTATAAGGGGCTTTATGTTAAGGCAAGCTACAGGATCATTGATTGATATATCTGAAGTAACCAGCCGTAAGAAAGCTACGGCAGCTGCAATCTCGCTAAGGCAACAAGCAACAACATTGGCAGCGGCGGGCGATGCAGACGGAGCAAGACTGCTAAGAGCACAGGCAAGAGCATTCGACGCTCACGCAAGATCTGTTGAAGGTGCAGTATAATCTTTCCTAAACTTTTTTAAATAAGCGACCTCTTAGATATCTATGAAAAAGATTGGTGTGTCATTAATTCTATTAGTCCTCCTATTGTCTAGCATTGTCGGAGTCTACGCTGCAGAAGATGAAGACAATTCAAGCAGCCTAAAAGAAAAAGTGAGTGGAATAGTCAATAAGACAAAAATCACCGGAGCGATAAAAAGTGCCCCATCAAAGATAGACAAATATGCTGAAATCGTCGGAGAGAATATTTTGAAATTTCAAGAGTTTTTTATGGGGGCCCTAGCATTCCTCAGCTTCGGAGTTTTCAGGGAAGGTGGACAGTTAGCCTTTGCACAATTTCTTTTTATGGTACTAGTCTTCATGGTCGTACACGGAACCGCAGGATTTATATTCAAGAAATATAATATTCTCATTGCCTCAATTATCACCCTCCTTGCATTCATAGCCATCGATGCAGAATCAATTCAGGTAATCTTAGGAAATTATGAAGCAATGGGAATAGCCATAACTGTTGTACTCCCACTTCTCATCATATTGGCATTTACATTCAGAATTTACCAAAGAGCCTACGAAGGAGAAAAGGGAAGTCCATTTTACGCAGAATTATTCAATCTTGTCTTTCTAATCTTCTTCGGAAACTTCTTTATCCGATACAGTTATTCCGAAGAAGGCGCCATAGCCATTATGAGGTACATTTCTGGGTGGGTTTTGATCGGCTTAGGAATTGGGCAACTATTATTGTACAAAATGCTTGCAAGATGGATCGGCCAGGCAGCAAAAGATGCATACAAGGCAAAAAAAGAAATAAGAAAGGCGCGACAAGAAATCGTTGATAAAAAGCTTGAAAGAGATTCTACTCTTGGCTAGACTGCTCAATAATATCTCCTAATTTTCTCCCTTTTGCTTCTGCCTTTGAAACTTGACTATACTTTTTGATCACGGGGGAAATCCAATCAATTAGCTCATGGATCAAGAATATTATCGGAATGACAACGAACATAGTGAAGATGATTCCCCAAGTAGTATTTTGATTAGCATAATTCAACCATCCCCAATTTAAACTATTCACAACGTATGCTACTCCCTTAAAAAATACTCCCTTCAAATTAATAAATGCCCCAGTTATCGAAACTAAGATCGAGATGATAAGGGCCGCAGTAAAGTTCTTTGAAACGATCCCACCAATCCTCCCCTCAAAAAAAGGCGTCAGTTTGATAATATCAAGAATTATTACAAGGAACATTATGAATATCATAAAGAAAACCATTGCTTCACGAACACTAATTTCCGTAGACTCTCCGTGAAGATTTAAGCCAAAGAATCCCCCCATGACCTTTTGCCAAGTTGGCGAAATTGTAACGGCATTATCCATAGAGGCATTCCAAGGATCCGCCTTTTTTGCTGCATCCTTAAACCCTGAGCTAATCTGAGAAAAATTTTCCTTTAAAACTCCCGCCCCCCTACTAACATTAGAAATAACTCCCTTTGCCTTCCCTAAGATCGAAGTTGTATTATTTTCTGCAGAAATTATGGGCATCAAAATTAATAATAACAATATAAACACAATCACACTCTTTCTCATATCTCTTTTAACAAAAACATGTTTAAATATCTTCTCACAAAGTTTAAAAGTTAGGGATGATTAGATTATATATGAAAAAGATTGGTGTATTAATTTTTATTCTACTCTTAGTTTCGGTAAGTTTTGTCTTTGCTCAAGAAACAGGAGAAACTCCAGATGCAGGAGTTGACATTGGGAGTGGGGACGTTGAAACAGTCAATAAGTGGGGAAAAGAAGCCGGCAAACTAGTAAAAGGAAATCTTACTGCAGGATTTAAATCTAACGCCACAAAAAGAATTGAAGCAATAGATTTCTGGCTGGAAGACAATGTCGGGTGGATGAAGTACCTTTTCAATATGAAGCCTCAAATTTCTTGGTTATTCGCATTCAATCTTTACTTTATTCTGTTCTTTATAGTAGCCCTAATATTAAATTCCGACATCTTCTTCTTTATTGGAAAAAGAAGTTACCAATATTTCTTTGGTATCGCCCTATTTATTGTCTTAATGGTTCTCAAATTTTATATAGGATTAGCAAATATCATAGAAAGTTGGAGAATATATATTTTTACAGTATTGATTCCGGCCTCACAATTATTGCCGGAAGTTCAAAAATCCCATGTGGTAGAAGTCTCCATTTGGTGGGGAGTACTAGTTTTCATCATCCTACTTGTATTATTAATGTTCGGTATCCCTGCCATCGCAGTCTTTGGAAACCTTATTAGAAAATATAATGCAACGAAAAAAGCAGCTAAAGAAAAATTGGAACAACAAATGGGCACAGAATCAGTTAACAAATTGGTTGAAGCAGCCACAAAAAACAGATAATTACTTTCTCATCGACATTACAATAATCATTCCAACTATAAAACTAACAACAAGTACAATTATTGAATAAGATGCGAGTTGGGATGGGCCAATCACATTACCTGTAATAATATTTGGCTTAAGACCTTTTGCGAATCCTGAGATAATAAAGACTAAAGATACAAAAAAAGTTGCAATTGAAACTCCTAAAGCCATGGGTTTTATCATGTTAATTAATCGTTATTGTTGTTTATATACATTCTTTCGATGACCCATTGTAAGAACGTAAATTACCAATTTTCCAGAATTTAATTCACAAATTGCCCTATATTTTCCAATTCTAAGTTTCCACAAACCTCTCAATTTTCCCCCAAGTGGAATCCCCATGGAAGGATTTTTTCTTAATAATTTCAATCTTTTCAACACCATATTTCTAGAATTTGAATCTAATTTTCGAAGAAATTTCTTAGCAGGTTTTTTAAGAATTATATTATACATTCATTCCAAACTCTTCTTCAAGATCTTCAAGAGGAGTTCCCCCTTCTTCTTTCAAGGCTTCACCCAAATCTTTCATCAAATAAGGATCAGACATAACTTCAATAGTAGCAATTAAACTTTCCCGAGTTGCACTTTCTATACCCCCCGAATCAACCATTCGCGAAATAAGTTCATTAAAAGTTTCTCGAGGATGAATTTTTAATTCTTCAAGTCTTGCCTTCAAGCCCTTATCAATTTGTATTGTAGTTATCATTTTCTATAGTAGACTATAGTAACCAATAGTATTTAAATGTTACCAATTAAAAGAAATCGCCCAATCCCTTCTGCTTCTTACCCTCTTCCAAATTCCTTAACTTCAATAATCCGGAATCAATCCTCGAATCAGAAAAATCATGGGAGGATAAGATCTCCTTCACTGCCGCTTCATCAACTGGCTTAAAATCAATTTCCTCAGTAGAAGACGATTCATACTCGTGAAACTGTTTGAAAACTTCCTGCCAATCAAAAATAAAATCATACTTATCGCTATTCTTCACATGATCAAAAATCGCTACAGGATATTTATACTTTTGAACAATCTCTAATGCTCTCTTCTGACCAAGCCCGCGAACTCCGCCAGGATTATAATCTGTCCCCACAAGAATCGCCAAACAAATCAATTGGTCCTTATCTATAAGCAATGAATTCAAAACATCCTGAAACTCGATCAACTCAGGTTTAACCTCGACATAAATTCCCGAGGGAGTCTTTCTTCTTCTAGAAAGGGTCAAATTTCTAACCAAATGCGGAGTTCCATAAAGCAAAGCATCATAATCCTGTGACGCAGCAGCCCAAACCTTTCCGCCACGAGCAAGAACCGCAGCTTCAGCTTCTCCTTCGCCCGGAGCCTGAATAACCGGAATCCCCATAGCAATCAGTAGTTTCTTAGAATCTTCAATAATCTCATCAGTAATCTTAACAGATCTTCCAGCATACTTTCCCATTCCCTTAACATCCCCCGCAGATTTAGCCTCTTCATACTTCCCTTCAGCAATCCTCTTAGCTTCCTTCCTACGCTCAATCTCCGCCATCTTCAACTCAGGAGGAGTTCCATCAAAAACATAAACTGGCTTAATTCCCTCAAGAAGTAAATTAATATTACGATAAAATAATCCAGACAAATGGGAAGTCACTCTTCCTTGTTTATCCATCAAAAGAGTTCCATCCATTTGCCGAATAGTTGTCAAAAACTGATAAAGCGTGTTAAATGCATCTATCGCTACAACTTTTCCCTTCAAATCCTTAATCGAGATCTCCTTTTTAGGAATAATCTCTGAAATCTGTACGCCCATACAAGAAATATATGTTAACTAAATTAATAAAATGTTCGTTTAGGCTCATAACTGGATATTTGTCCCATATCTGTGATTAAATTCCTTAACAAAACGGCCATCCACTCCTGGCTGATTTTTATTCATTCGAATAACTACCTCATCAGGTAGTTCAGATAAAGAAACACGCCCCTCACCAAACCTATAAGTCGCATCAGGCCCCTTCCGGTGAAGATAACTATCCCTTATTCCCTGAACATCTTCTGGATCAACTTCTGGGCAGTCCTGGGATCTTACTGCTGAACGAACTTGTTTAAGTTTTACAGCGGGAACACCTGACTGCCAAGCAAGAACCTTCAATGAAGAATCACTTAAATTCCTAAGATCTACCTTCTTCAAAACAACTGCAGCTTTTGATGGCTCAGCAATTAAAGATAATTGGTTTCCACTAGTAAAACTAACAGGGGATTCATCCATCTGACTTGCTAAATTCCATTGTTTATTCACACTTTTTCTCATGCTTAACTAAGGCGGAATTACTATATAAAGCTTTCTATTTGTTACCATTCATACGGGACAACTATATCACTCCCAACAACCTTTAAATAATTCTTTCCACAACAAATAACATGAAACTAGAATTTATCCCCATCGACTATGATTATTTCGATTTTGAAGGTAAAAACTTCATTAAATTGATTGGTAGAACTGAAAAAGGAAAGAAAATATGCGTCATCGATAGCTATGAGCCTAATTTTTGGATAATTCTCAAGAAAGGAACTTCAAAAGACCGTATTGATAAGATAAAGAAGAAAATAGAAAAAATAACTGTGGAAAAAGGCCAAAGAGAAACAAAAGTTGAAAAGATCGAGCTTCAAAATAAGAAATTCCTAGGAGAAGATGTTCAAGCCCTACAAATCTTTGTATCAAACCACAAGGATGCGCACGATGTAGCCTCAGAAATCGGAGATGTTAAAGAAATCATAAACAGAAGAGAATACGACATTCCAATAATTACTAAATATATCAAAGAGAAAAAAGTCCAACCACTAACCTGGCACACAATAGAAGGAGATATGTGTACACTAGAAGACTTCGGAGGAATCGCGGATTCACTAGATTTAGAAATTTGTATCAAAGCAAGAAAAATAGAAAAATCAGAGCAGAGGAAGTTTGAACCAAAAATCCTCGCATACGATATTGAAACCGATGAAGCAGAACTTGGAAAAGGAAATATATTGATGATCTCGCTATATGGAAAAGACTTCAAAAAAGTTCTAACATGGAAGCATTGCGACCAAAAACAAGACTATGTAGAATGTTTTGAAGATGAAGGAGAAATGCTAGAGAAATTTGTAGAATCGGTAAAGGAATATGACCCAGATATTCTAACTGGATATTTCTCAGATGGATTCGATCTCCCATACTTAAAGGCGGCGGCAGAAAAAAATAAAATAAAACTCGCCCTAGGAATCGACAACAAACAGCCAACATTCACAAGAGGAAGGATCCCTTCAGGAAAAATATCCGGGATCGTTCACATCGACTTATACAGATTTATCGATGCGGTTTTCTCCCAATATCTCCAATCAGAAACACTTTCATTAAATGAGGTTGCAAAAGAACTAGTGGACGAAAGAAAAGAAGAATTCGATTTCAATAAACTTCCCCACATGACCGACTCGGATTGGCGAGACTTCTTTTCATACAACTTACAGGATGCACGAGTTACACACAAATTAGCCGAAAAGATTTGGCCAGACATGATTGAATTTTCAAAAATAGTAAAGGAGCCACTATTCGACATAACCAGAGACAGAATGTCTACACATGTTGAGAACTATATGCTCCATAATTTAGATCGATTTGAAGAAATAGCTGAGAAACGTCCAATGAATAATGAAGTCGGCAAAAGAAGGGCAAAAGGAAAATACGAGGGAGCTTTTGTCTTCCAACCAACACCCGGACTCTATGAAAATCTGGTAATGTTCGACTTCACAAGCATGTATGCTTCAGTCATAGTTTCATACAACCTTTCACTATCTACATTAAAGGATAAGGAAAAAGTTTTCGCAGGAAAAATAAAGGAAGAGAATGCAAAATTTTCCAAGAAACAGGGATTCTTCCCGATAATGCTTAACGAGATCATCGAAAAAAGAAAAGAACACAAAAAAGAATTTGCAAAAAATCCTTCAGGAATGCAAAGAGCAAGAAGTAATGCCTACAAGCTCCTAGCAAATGCATCATACGGTTACCAAGGATTCTTCGGAGCAAGATATTACTGTCGTGAAGCCGCTGCAGCAACAGCATCACTAGCAAGAAAGAATATACACGAAGCAATTAATAAGATAGAAAAGGCAGGACATAAGATAATTTACTCAGATACAGATTCCATTGCTTTCTTACAAGGAAAAAAGAATAAGAAACAGATCCTAGACCTTCTAAAGAAAATTAATACGGAACTTCCGGGAATAATGGAACTAGATCTAGAAGACTTCTACAAAAGGGGGCTATTTGTTTCAAAAAGAACAACACAAACCGGAGCTAAAAAGAAATATGCCCTACTTGATGAAAAAGATAAACTAAAGATCAGGGGATTTGAAACAGTAAGAAGGGATTGGTGCAAACTTGCAAGAAATCTTCAAAATAAGGTTCTTAATCAAGTTCTTCACGACGGAGATGAAAAGGAATCGCTAAAGATTCTAAAAGAAACCATCTCAAATCTTCAAAATAGAAAAGTAGCCCTAAAAGAATTAATCATCAGAACCCAATTAAAAAAGCCAATAAATGAATATCTTGCAGAGGGTCCTCATGTAGTTGCTGCAAAGAAGATGGAAGCACAAGAAATCCCAATATCTCCAGGAATGATTATTGAATATTTCATCGGAGAGACCACCAAACCATCAAAAAGAATTGGAGATAAAGTCTTTCTTCCCGACGAGAAAACCAAATATAACATTGATTATTACCTAAACAATCAAATCCTTCCACCTGTAGAAAATATATTCGATGTTTTCAATATCAATGTTAAGGAAATCGCAGAAGGACATTCTCAGAGTAGCCTAGGAGACTTCTAGAACACTTTAAAAACTCTTCAACCCTAAGATAACCAGGAGGAAAAGAGATGAAACATAAAGCACATATTACACTTTTATTACTCGGAATGTTCCTTGCAACACAAATCATAGGACTTCTCGTAATCAATGCCTACGCCCCAGTACAACAAACGGTAGTTAATCCAGAAACAGGAGAAATACAAAATATCACTTCTCAACAAAACCTTCCATTCGGTCTACAGACTCCAGAACAAGAAGCTACCCCAAGTCTATTATCCATAGTTATCTCTTTCGCACTCGCATTCGCGATAATATTCATTTTAATGAAATACAAATGGAAATTTGTAATTAGGTCTTGGTTCTTCTTGGTAATAACCCTTGCATTGGGAATCTCAATAAATGCATTCCTAAGAACTCACTTAGTCCAAGCGTCAATAATTGCAATAGCAATAGCAATTCCATTAGCATACGCAAAAATATTCATTCCAAATACATACATTCACAACTTGACAGAACTTCTAATCTATCCCGGAATCGCAGCAGTTTTCATCCCAATCCTTCTTCCATGGTCAATGATCGCCCTATTGATATTGATCTCATTATATGATGCCTGGGCAGTCTGGCGTTCCGGAATAATGCAAAAAATGGCAAAGTTCCAAATGGAAGAACTTAGGATCTTCGGAGGATTTCTAATTCCAAGCGTCTCAAATAAAGTCAGAGCTCAAATCACCAAAATCAAGCAGAAATACAAGGGCAAATCAATGCCAAAGAGAGTAAAAGAGAAGAAGTTCAAGGTTTCACTAGCAATTCTTGGAGGCGGAGATGTTATCTTCCCAATAATCGCAGCAGGAGTCTTCATGAGGGCATTTCCAGAACAAGCACTTTTCGGAGTTGCAGGATTAATCCCTGCACTATTCATAATCGCAGGAGCATTAGTTGGTCTAACATTCCTATTCTTAATAACAAAGAAGGGGAAAGCATATCCTGCAATGCCATACATAACTGCAGGAATCTTTGCAAGTCTTGCAATCTGGAAATTTCTAATTTAATAGATTAATGCAATCGTTTTATACCGAATATCTTCAAACCTGATTTTCCCATCAGCCATATCACTATTATCTCCCTTTGTAACAAAATAAATCCCTTCAGAATCTGTTCCTTTTTCAATAACCCTATGAACAATTAGGTCAAAACCTCTCTGAAAAGTCACAATATCTCCCACACTAATCTCATCCTCGCCTTGAGGAATAATTCGTACCCCCGTTGTACCGACATCTAAAACCGGCCTCATACTCCCCGTAGGAGCATATCTAGATAGACTTGCATCAGGAATCCTTAAAACTACCTCATTACCTCTAATAAAAACGTCATCACTCCCAACATAATCCGAAGGAGCTTCAACATCGGCCCCCCAAGCACCCATTCCAAGCGGCATTTCGGCCCCAAGGTAAAAAAATCCATAAAAAAGAACTGCACAACTTAGAAAACCAATCAAAAAAACCGCCCCATATCCAATAAACCATTCATTCATAAAGCAAAACTAATAACAGACTATATAAATTTCATTCCGAATTGTAACTCCTATGAAAAGACAACAGAAACGAAAGATTTAAAAAGGGTTTTTATCTTGACATAGTAGTAAAAATGGCAGTAAATCAAGAATTAGTAAGGAAATTGAAAGGTTATTTCGATCTAAATATTTATGAAACAAAGGTATGGTTAGCTTTGCTTTCTAAGGGTATCTCCTCAGCTGGAGAAATTGCAGAGATTTCTGGAGTTCCACGAAGTAGAACCTATGATGTTCTAGAATCCCTCGAAAAGAGAGGATTTGTAATCCAAAAACTAGGAAAACCAGTAAAATATATCGCTGTAAGACCCGAAGTTGTTATTGAAAAATTAAAGAATAACACAGTTAGAGACGCAGAAGACAAGATAAAAACACTTGCAAACCTTAAAGATACTACAGAATATAAGGAATTAGAAGAACTTCATAAAACAGGTATTGAACCAATCAAAAACCACGAACTTTCAACATCCATCAAGGGACGAAGCAATCTTTATGTTCAAATGAGAGATGTTATGGAAAATGCAGAAAAATCTATCTATATTACTTCATCTGCATACGAACTTTTATCAAAACAGAAGATGTTCAAGGATGCTTTTGCAAAACTTGTGAGAAGAAAAGTTGATGTTAAGGTAATGGTTTCAGATAATGAAGATGAAGCAAAGAAACTTTCTAAGAAATTCGGTGTTCCAATAAGATCAAAACCACTTAATGCAAGATTTATAATCGCAGACAAGAGAGAACTTATCTTTACAATCAAACCAACAAATGTACACGAAGATTTTGATTATGGTGTTTGGATTAATTCTCCATTCTTCACAAACTCGTTAGCATACATGTTTGAATTAGCTTGGAAGAACGATTAAAAACTCAGCCTAGCGCCCAATATATCACTTTTTGTAACTAATCCAACAAATCCTTTCTTTCCCTTAACCAAAACAAACGAAAATTCTTTCAATAATGAAACTGTAGTCTTATAAGAAGTTTCCTCAGAAATAACTGGTGGCGCATCATTCATTATTTCATTGACCTTAGTTAAACTTGATAATCTATCCATATTGTCAACTAAAACACTTTCACTAATCAAACCAACTAATTCTTTTCCATCTAAAACCGGTAATTGCGATATTCCCCCTTTCTTCATTTTTTTTACAACATCGCCAACCTTATCTCCAACATTACAAAACAAAACCTTCTTGACCATAAAATCTTTAACCCGCGGATCATGAGAGTGTGCCATGGAATCAAGCGCCTCAAAAATTCTCTTAGCAATACTATAACTCGCCTCTGCTCTTCCAGCCTCAATCTTTGCAATCATTGACTGAGAAACCCCACTCAAATCAGACAATTCTTTTTGAGTTGCCCCGACAGCAATTCTTCTCTTCTTAATCAACTCCAAGCTTTCCATAATTAAAGGAATAAACAACACTATAAAAATATTCCTATCGGAATATTTTAGTCAAAAGATTATATAAACAAAAGAGCTTACAATATATTATGAAAAATTATTTGTTCACCTCCGAGAGTGTAACCGAAGGCCACCCCGATAAAATTTGTGATCACATCTCCGACGCTATTTTAGACGAATGCCTAAGACAAGATCCTCAATCCCGAGTAGGTGTTGAAACTTGTTCAAAAACAGGAATGGTTTTAGTGATGGGCGAAATCACAACACACGCAAATCTCGATATTCCAAAAATTGTTAGACAATCTCTAAAAGAAATAGGATATACAAAATCATCCCATGGAATCGAATACGAAACATGTGCAGTCCTAGTTCATCTAGAAGAACAATCCCCCGAGATCAGTCAGGGGGTAACCGAGGGCAAAGGAAAATTCCAAGAACAAGGAGCCGGCGATCAAGGCATGATGTTCGGCTATGCCTGCAATGAAACAAAGGAATTAATGCCTCTACCAATCCAACTCGCACATAAACTAACCAAACGTCTAGCACTAGTTAGGAAAATTGGTGAAATCCCATATCTAGGACCTGATGGAAAAAGTCAAGTAACTATAGATTATGAAGATGATAAACCAAAAAGAATTGAAACAGTTGTTGTTTCAAACCAACACGCAGAACAAATAAATCATGAAACAATAAGAAAAGATATCTTAGAAAAAGTAATTAATCCAATCTGCAAAGATCTAATGGATGAACAAACAAAAATCTACATCAATCCAACGGGGAGTTTTGTAAGGGGGGGACCATATGCCGACGCGGGACTAACGGGGAGAAAAATAATTGTAGATACTTATGGAGGGGTAGGAAGGCACGGGGGCGGAGCATTCTCTGGAAAAGACCCAACAAAAGTTGATAGAAGTGCAGCATACGCCGCAAGATACATTGCAAAAAATATTGTAGCGGCAGGACTAGCAGAAAAATGCGAAGTACAACTAGCCTATGCAATCGGAGTAGCAGAACCAGTCAGTGTCAATATAAACACTTTTGGAACCGGAAAGATCAATGAAGAAAAATTATCTGAACTGGCCAGAAAACACTTCCCAATAAAACCTCACGACATCCTAGATCAACTTAATCTACGAAGGCCCATATACAAAAAGACTGCCAGTTACGGACACTTCGGAAGAGAAGATGAAGACTTCACTTGGGAAAAAACAGACAAAGCAGAAATTCTAAGACAAGAAGCTGAACTAAGCTAACCCAGCGCCCATCTCTTTTCCAACTTTCTTAAAAGAACCTAATATCTTCTTTAGCGAGATCTTTTCCCTTCGCCATAAGAATCCTTTCTTCTTGAAAATCTTTGCACCTTTGTTTGCTTTCTTAAATCCTTTAATCGCATCAATCATCCTATCTGCAGGTCCACGAACTTCAATTACCTTCTTTTCCCTGACCACAATATATCCCTTAGCCTTCTTACCCGACCCAGAATAATCAAACTCCTTTCCAATTACCTCTTGCTGTTTTCTATGAAATTCATTACAAATAAAATCAAAAAACTTCTTCATCTTAGTCCCTGCAATATCCCCCGCTTGTCGATCAGTCTTAAGATCCAATTCAATAAACTGTGCCTTCTTCTTTGAAGCAAGCTTCTTCATCTTCGCAACATCAAATTCTTCCTTCTTGAAATAATTCGAAGAAGAAGATTTCAAAAAACCATGGGCAACCTTCAAAAACTTTTCAAAGGTTTCACTCCCAAGTCCAGCTAAAACATTTCGATATTTATATGTCGGATCAACAACTATAACTGGAGATTGCAACTTAGACGCATTCAACTCAGACATAACTTCCCGCTCTCCACGAAAAGCTTTTTCAGGATCCAATGTTCTAGGTCGCTTCAAAAGCCCCTTCAACATCTTCACAAAACCACCATAATGGATAATCAAAATCTCTAATCCATACCCCGAGAATCCTTTAATGTATCCCTCGGCCCCATAACACCGATTTGCATAACAAAACGTCTTAGCAAGCTTTATTTCGTCTGCTAGGGTGGGATTCTTCCTTATCTTCCCCCCAACATACTTAACATGACTAAGAGAAACATCAGTCACATTCTCAGCATCTTCCGGACGAACATTTTTCACAACCGGGATAATTTCCAAAACAACATTCTTAGAAACTGCCTGATAATAATCTCTAGATCCATGAACAACCTTAAGTTTTCCTGGCAACTTCGCTTTCTTCAAAATAGTTCCCAACTTTTTAGTTTCCTTCTCATCCTCAAAAACAACAAAAATATCAATATCCTGGGGCCCTTCTTTCCGGATCTGGGTTCCCTTAGCCAAACTTCCCCCAACAAATGCCTTAACCTTACCAGAAGAAATCCGCTTAACTGCATCACTGGCAGAAGCCTTCAATGAACTAACCTCCTCCCCAGAAAGCGAAATCTCCGACAAAACATCATTCAGAATTTTCTTAACACCCATAATTATACTAAAGAAAAACTAGTTATTAAAGCTTTCATCTCTCCTTCAGATTCCTATACTGGAGCAACGCAAGGAGCATACTGGCGCTTATCCAAACGAGGCCAACTATTATCACAAGCACTAGTTTTAGCCGGATCAAAATTATTACCCTCGCCAGAATATCCCTCGCCATTGTTGCCACAAGAAATATCATATCCGTTCTGACTATCGCACGCACGAACATCCCGAATTACTCCCCCACTAGTTTCCGCACCAATAGCAATTCCATAATTAAAATAAACTATTCCTCCAGAACCTCCCCCCGAAGGATTAGTCACACCAGCATTATGAATCTCAACATCATCTGCATTGATGCTAACACCGATTCCAGTCTGATCATTCGGACCATAAACACTATTACCGCCCAAATCAAAATCTATTCCATCAGCTTCGATACTAAAACAAGTACCCGAATCGCCATAAACAAGTTGTCTCAGGAGATACTTTCCATTCTCAACACTCAATGTAGCACAACTTCGAAGTAACTCCGTATAACAAGTTCCTTCATAACATTCTCCCCCGGAAGAACAAGAATCTCCTTCCGCCTTATTTGAATAAGAACAAACGCCTTCTAAACAAACATCATCAGTACAATCATTTCCATCATCACAACCACCTTCACAAACTTTAGTTCCAATTGGATCAGCCGAGCCACCGTCTGGAAAATTTCCCGAACTATATGAATCATCTCCACTACCATCACCGCCAACAGTGGAAATAACCTCCCCTTCAACCTCTCCCGCACCATCAAGGTATATTGGAAGAATCTTTATAGAATCTGGAGCGTCATATCCTCCAACACCATCCGAATAGATAGTCAAGTTAAAACACTTAGTCTTGGCCTCATTGGTCTGAGGTATTTCTTCACCAGAAAAATTTCCCCGATCTTCTAGTGTAGTTCCGTTATAGACAAATAAAACATCAATCCTGCTTAAGTTAGAGCCTTCGGACAATCTTCTAACCTGCACACAAGCAACCCCCTTATCAGAATCAAAATAAGTATAACCTCCCTCCGTTTCAATAATCAAATCTGCATCATATCCCCCATAACTGGCACTATCCCTAATCATTGGAATAACCAATCCCCAAATAATTCCAATGGCCGCAACAGTTATTAAAATTATTAATATAGTTGCGATCGTCGCAGAAATACCCCTCTTATCACCCTTTTTCATAATAAATACTAACAAAAATACTATTTAAATTTAATCATCTCCACGCATAGAAATTCCACTCTCAATATCAATCAAATATTTTCCTTCCTGGGCCTCTGAAAGAGGTTACTTAGGAAGATTAATTCCACTCTCAATATCAATTAAATATTTTCCCTCTTGAAGCTTAAACACAATCGGCTTTCGATTCATCAAACTAACAATATCTATCTCAAACTTCCCAGGATTAAGAACCCTAACACTTTCTAAATCAAGAATAACCGGCTTATCTTCATCTTCAATTTTCAAGATGCTCCGTACATCTTCCTCAACTTGTTTCTTATCAATAGTATTAAACTCCGGAATTGGGATCTCTCGAGCCTCTCGAATCTTGTCTGCCTGCTCATCTCGGATATAAAAAAAGAACTTCCCGCCGCAAGCATTACAACCTTCTAGGATTTCCTTACTTCCTACTTCGATGATTTTACTGCAGTGTACACATTGGTGTGGCATTTTATAACTCCTAAATAAACAACAACTAAGAAGTTATTAAAGTTTTTGATTAGATGCCCGATCTTCAATCAGTAAATAAACAATTGTGATTACTACCGTATACAAAATCTTCAAGTGGAAGAATAGTTCCGCCACCATCACAATATAAATCCCACCCATTATTCAGAATCGTGTTACTATAAAATGTATTCACACCTAAATCAGGATAATATACTCCCCTATCATTATTGGAAATGTTGTTATTATAAAATCTATTATCATAGGAGTTTAAGAGATGTACCCCATTATCATTATTGGAAATGTTGTTATTATAAAATCTATTACTATCTGCATTATGGAAATATATTCCATTTTCGTTATTGATGATATTGCTGTCACGAAATTCATTATCCCCGTCCCATCGAAGATTTATTCCATACTGTAAATTGGTTATAGTCAAATTATTGAAAGAGTTCCCGGATGAAGAAAGAAATATCCCAGTCCCAGTATTAGCAAATCCCCCTCCACCACTCCCATTTATTTTTATATTAGTAAAAACGTTATTTGCAGAAGTACTTGGATCACTAACCCTCAATGAGTAATCCGCATGCACTTTAGTTATAATCACATCCCGAATACTAGAATTGGACACGTCCAGGAGATTAATTCCAATAGTTATTGAGGATACATTTATTTCCTCAATTGTAATATTATTGCCCCTAACTGAGATACCAAATGTAAATAAGCCGATAGTTCCATTTCGGATTACCAAATCATCATAACCATTTGAATTGATACCTGTAGCTCCAAGATAATCTATCCCATCGAGACCAATCCCATTCCCATTCAAGTCAAAAGTTATACCTTCTGCCATAAACTCAAAACAATTAAGGTGGTTAATAGTTTGTTCAACATCATTTTGAAGAATATACTCCCTACCTGCTTCGGCCAATCTATAAGTTTTAATACTTCCGTCAGGGTTAGGTTCATCACAGGCAGTAACCAAAATTGGATCAAGGACACAATTATCGCCACAACCCTCTGAAGGGGGAGATGGACCTCCTCCACCGCCTTTCCGAGGTTTATCCAAATTCGCCGCAGGAGTCTGATCGCCAGGATAAGTACCGTCCCTCACATTATTTGATTCAGAACTAACCTCCCCCACAACTTCCTTATTTCCATCCCAGATAACCGGAGATACTCTTATTGATTCGGGAGCGACCCCATAGTCTACTAAATTAAAGCACTTGGTCTTGGCCTGATTTGGGGCAGGGATTTCAACTCCACTAAAATTAGAAATATGGGAAGTTCCATTGAATCCAAAGAATACATCAATACGAGATAAATTCAATTCATCATTTCCCCGCCTAACCTGAACACATGCCACCTTCTTATCTTCATCATAATAGGTATATCCGCCCTCAGTATCAATTACTAAATCTACCTCATAACCGCCAAAAGAAGTGTTATCTCGAATTAGTGGAAGAAGAACTCCCCATAAAATGCCTATACCTGCCACAACAATTAATATCATTAGAATAACTGCTATAGTCGCTGAAATACCTCTCTTTTCCATAGGTAATACAGCAAAAATAAGTTTATATATTTTTATAAAACAAAAAATTCCAGATTAAAAACGAATTTTCAATTAGGGACAGGCCACATAGTCTCCCTCGGGACCAATCCCTTGGACAGGCCAGATATCTACACAATTCGTAATGTTCACTCCACTAAAAACATTTCCCTGTCCAGAATTTCTGTTTGATGAAGAACAATAGAAATCCCATAAATCATTCCCACAGGAAGTGGCATTGTCAATAGTATTGTCATTTGAACTACCCGAAAAATAAAGTCCGTTCCGGCCATTTGAGTTTGTAGAAGTATTAAATAAGGTGTTATTTGAGCTTGAAGAAATAATAATTCCGTCACGAGCATTTAGGTTTGAGATAATATTTGATAGGGTATTATTTGAGCTTGAAGAAATCCAAACTCCCTGATCTCCATTTGAAGTTACCAAAACATTATCCAAAACATTATTTGAACTTGAAGAAACATAGATTCCTATCCCAGACTCCGCCCTTGCCATAATATCTGTTAGAGTATTATTTGAGCTTTGATAAAGATAGATTCCAGAATGAATCCATGTAATCGCAGTTATATTTGTTAAAGTGTTATTTGAGCTTGAAGAAAAGAAAATCCCGATATTTCCCTTGCTTGCATTTGTAAAAATATTATTTAATTGATTATTATTGGAGCTAGAATAAAAAGCAGCCCCGTTATAACCATTTGAATTTAAGGTTAAATTCATTAACTGATTATTTGAGCTAGAATAAAAATAGACTCCGCCACCCCCATTTGAACTGGAGGTAAGATTCAGGAGATTATTATTTTGATTTTCTCTCAAATAAACTCCAAATCTGAAATCATAAATTTTCCCATTCTTAATTGTCACACCACCATAACCATTCACGTAAACACCGGAAATAGTTCCTCCCCGAGGATCATTTCCTGTAATATTGAATCCATTAAAATCAATAGTAATATCATCAGCACTTACAATTAAGCAGCTACTAGTACTATAAAGATCATTAATTAGATTATATGTTTGTCCCCCCTGATCTAAATTATATGGACACTCAGAGATAGGATTATCATAAACACATGTATCAACAACACAAGTTCCACCATCACCACAATCGTCATAAGATCTGTCAATAATATCACCGCAAACACCTCCAGTACAGGTAGGAATAGTATTAGTAATATTAATTATATTCCCCTCACAAATATTTACTGAACTTGGGGTTCCGCAATCAAGATTATTGCTACATTCTGCAGCAGGCTTACCTCCACCATTACCTTTCCTTGGCTTCTCTAAACTTGCAGCAGGAGCCTGATCATCAGGATAAAATCCCTCACTAACTGACCTTGTTTCAGAACTAACTTCTCCCATCACTTCCCGGTTTCCATCCCAGATAACTGGAGATACTCTTATTGATTCGGGAGCGCCACCATAACCTTCAAGGTTAAAACACTTGGTCTTAGCTTCATTAGGATCTGGGATCTCAACACCACTAAAATTAGAAATATGGGAGGTTCCATTAAATCCGAAGAAGATATCGATTCTAGATAAATTATAGACATCTCCACCCCGTTTAACTTGAACACACGCCACTTCCTTATCTGCGTCATAATAGGTATATCCCCCCCCAGTTTCAATTACCAAATCAATATCATACCCACTAAACTCCGTATTATCTCGAATTAGTGGAAGAAGGACCCCCCATAAAATGCCTATTCCCGCCACAACAATTAATATCATTAGAATAACTGCTATAGTCGCTGAAATTGCCTTTTTTCCAATCGGCCTTTTAAAAAATTCCATGATTATCTCCTCTGAAGCATCAGTTCCATCTTCTTTGGATCTCTCTTTACATCCTTCACAACAGAAGCAGGGCCAATTATCGTAATTGCATCTTGTTCTCCCACCAAGATCCTCGCAAGATTATGCCTAATCTTGTTAAATACTCCCACACTATCATTCTCCCCAGAAACCGTCGCAAGTTCAATTCCCTGAAATCCTTCGATATTTCCAATCAAAGTCATAGAATTTTCAATCAATCTTGCTTCTTCATCAGACTTAAGACAACCCTGAAGAATGATTACCTTGCCCTCAAGGACCAGCCCCATAATTTTCTTAATACGCCCAATAGTATCCTCATTAGCAATCTCTGAAAATGGCATAAAGTGAATTGTTAAATCCTTAGCTTTAGCTTTAGTCTTAGCCCTGCCAGCCTTAGATTTCTTTTTCACAACTTTCTTTGTCACCTTCTTTTTCGCCATGTTATTACTTAGTTCTAGTATTATTTAAAGGTTACTTCGCCTTTTTTACCAATTTAAATAACGACTCATAAAACTCTTCTATATTCTCCCCAGTCTTTGCGGAGATACCAACAACATCATATTCTGGAAAGGCAGCCCTAACTTTCTTCATATCTGCTTTTTTTAGATCAATCTTATTAGCGACGATCAAAACCGGAATTTTCCGTGCAACAAGATTTCCAATAATTGTAATATTTACCTGACTATAGGGATTAGCAGTAGCATCAATCAAAACAATAACTGCATCCATGTCATCTAACCATTTAATAGAATCAATAATACCTTGTGTAGCTTCTTTAGCCCTTCCCTGAGCCTCTTTCTTCTTCATACCAAACTTCAAGAAGTCTTCAAAATCAATCTTTGTTGCGATTCCAGGAGTATCAATCAATTTGAACTCAACCCTCCGCCCATCTTTCTCAATCATAACCTTTTCTTTAACCTGAATTTCCCGAGTCTCATGAGGAACCTTACTAACACTTCCCAAATCTTCCCCTAACCAATCCTGACAAATCTTATTAGCTAAACTAGTCTTTCCCGCATTAGGTGATCCATAAAAACCAAGTTTTACCTCGCCCCTTTTACCAAAAATTCCAGAGAGGATTCTCTTAGCAAAATTCCTTATAATCTTAATCATTCTCTACACCCGAGAACCAGCCTTATTAATCTTTCTCCCAATTTGTTGCCGATTTTCAGTAGCAATCTTCTTGTTCACTGGAGGACCCATCTTAGGAGGAATTGCCGCAGGTAATGTCCCCGCTAAAGCCTTTTTCTTAGCTCCACGATTTCTTACTCCGGCAAATAGTTTCTCAATAGGGATAATCTCATACATGCCAGTTCGGACACCACGAGATTTCCTTAGAGCATAATTAATTCTTTCACTTGACCATCCATTCTTAGCAAGCATCTTATAGATTTGGTCATCACTCATTCCCCTAGCCCGAGCATTAGTAATAAACATCACAAGATTAAACAATAATCTTCTATCACTGAACAAAAATCTCTCATAACGAGTCTTATACCAAACTTGAAGAACTGTATAGAGAATCAATACAAAAACTAAAGCCAAAATCAAGTAGATTATCATTCTCCAAACCGGCTTACAATCATGCCTACAATTATCTGAATTCTCACCAAGATCCTTTTCACAGCGATTATTGGAATTGCATGTAGTATCAATATCTGCATTGACTACAAGAACACCCAACTTAGGAGAAACAAAAAGTGAAGCATCTTCTGATCCAGTGTAATAGAAGTCAAAATTCTTAGTTTCTCCAGACTCAAGAATAATTGCGGTAGAACTACCTTCTTTCCGAGCCCCGGCATCTTCCTTAAAGTATAAATCCCCCCTATCCTTTCCAATAATAAAATAACTCTCTCCAACATCATTAGGAGTAACACTCACTGAATAAGCAACTAAAACATTAGAACGAGTTCCGCTTGAACTAACAGAAGAAATTTTTTCAATTGAAATCGTAGAATCCACAAATTCACTTTGCCATCTCAGGATCGGATTCTTATAACCATCAAGATTCTCTTCGGATGAACCTCCGCCGATCATCTGAACAGGTTCCGGATCAATATCATTAAGATCGGTCATTAGTGGAGATTGACTCTGATCAGAAACATAAACAGTAGCAGGAACATCAAGAGCGTAAAGCGATTTTGCAACTTTCAAGAATCCTTCTTCATCATATGCACTATCTCTTGCCTTCTCAATACGTTTCAACTCATCATCATAATAAGACATATTGATTGTTTTCTCTATCGCACTCTGATACCATGCAGGCATAGCATTAACTTCCTTTATTGCATTATTCAGGCTTTTCCTTTTATTTGCAATCGTAGCATTTACCGCAGCCTCGGGATTGACTCCCTCAATTTGAAATGTAGCAACCTTCGTTAAATTACCGCCGGCACTCACATTCAACTTCAAGGTATAATTTTTCAAATCATTATAAGTATGAACGACCTGGGGATTGAATGTTGTTTCTTTAGTTCCATCACCGAAATCCCATTTGTAACTAAGGGTAGCATTGGATTTAAATTCAATATCTGCATAAAAAGTAACCGGGATACCTGCAGGAGGATTAGTTGGGTAAACCGAATTAATAACTGGGGCAGGCAATATGTTTAATTTTTTATCAATAATCTTTGTACTTCCAAGATACAATACAAAATCTTCATCTTCATCACTAAGTTCGAAGTCTAAAAGTTCTAAATCCAACTCCCCAGTATAATCAACAGTTGCAGGAGCAATACTTAATGGATAAATTTTATTTTCCTGACCGTCCCCATCATCAGAAACATATGTAATTGCCACATTAGAAATCTCTAAAGATTGGGAAACTCCAGAAATTTTAAGGGGAAGAATACAATCATCCGAACAATTATTTGAGTATCTACTAGAAATCAAATCCTCTGCAGAAGTCAAATAACTTGAAAAATCAGAAATAGTTGCCAAACTAGCATCCGCATATTTTGCCGTCTTAACAAAGATCCCATAATCTCGGACCATATTCGCCGCATTTGGATAAATAAATCCACAATTAGTTCCCGAAGACTCTTCAACATAAAGATGATATCCTGTCGCCTCTTCCGCCTCAACACAGAAATAATATTCTCCTTCATCAAAAACAGTTTCTTCAGGATATACCACACAATCCTCTTCACTGGATGGATTAAATAAACAATCGGCAACAGAAGCTCCACCAGTATCGGAGTAAATAACCATCTTTAATTCCTTATCATCTGCAGCATCCACCTTCGCACCAATTCTTAGGGAACCACTTTCTAAAATGCTGATTTTCTCACAATAACTAGAAGTAATAATTGGAGGGCCAGGCACTCCAACTGTTGCATCATAACAACCATAATTTTTTTGAGAATACTCGTCGGAAAAAATATCATAATTCCAAGTTGAGTCTTCAAAAAATTGAATCTTCAATGGCAAAATTTGCCCAATCGGAAAATCACTTGCAATATCAAAACTCAGTCCAGAAATTTGAATATTATCCCCACTAAGGACAAACCCTGCAGATATTGGAGTCCCTGCACTAACTGAAAAACTTTTTGCAGTGCTCCCCGAAGCTGAAGTCGCATAACTACCAGAACAATCCGAAGGAGAGCAAACCTCGCTAAGGATAATTCCATTTGCACTCAGAAAATCCCCAAGTAACATTTCTTTACCACTATCAGTAGTTAATTTAGAGTCATAATCGATATCGGATATACTCAAATTAATCATACCTTCTAAAACATCCGAAGGAGCATACGCTCCCTTCACACTATAATTATGGACAGTCACCTCTGCAGACACAACACCCAAGCAGAATACTAATACAAATATAAGCATCACACCAATCTTTCTCATCAAGAATCAAAGGAATCACACTTTATAAATTATTTCTTAGACTTTCTTTTAGTCTTTTTCTTATTTCTGGACCTTCGTTTCTTCTTCCCATACAAAATCCAAGAACCGAGAACGATAACAAAAATCACCGCACCAACAATCCAAGCCAGGTCAGAACTATTGAAAAAATCGTAATCGCTTACTTCGGAGGGGGTTCCAGAAGCATCTCCGGATACAGGGCTATCTCCAACATAGAATTCTCTTCGGATTTTAGAAGTAGAATCTGCAAAAACAAAAGTACTACAAATCAACATAACCATCAAGACAGTCAGCATCACCCTTTTCATATCAAACTAATACAAAAGATAGTTATAAATGTTTCGAGGAAGATTAATTATCTCTCCAAAATAAATAAATCACGCCCAATAAACAAACCGCAACGAGGACATTTAGCATTCCGAAACCAGGCAACTTTACAATCGGTTCTCCACAGCTTCGAGTAACATTTCCCGCAACACATCCGTCCCGAATCATTGCAGCCGGAGTTACAATATTATTCAAAAAATTCTGAGGATTGGTCGCCCTAACAGTCCACTCCATAAACTGTTCTCCCTCAATACACCCTTCACTCTTAGTAGACCTTAAACACTTAAATGTTTCCGGATTCCCATCATGAAATTCATCAGTTATATCTCTCCCAAGAACACAACTATCGGCCTCCCAATCGTCCCCCCCAATTTCATCCCATACACATTCACATGAAGGAGTTGGAATAACCTTATCTCCAACAAAAGTTCCACAAACATCTGTTCCAGCACCATTTTGACCAAGATCCCATCTATCCTCCTCACAAGGGTCCTTAGAAGTATAAACACTACAACTCAATGAAGGATCATTACAATTATAACAAATTCCATCAGTACTGCTCCCTATCCAACAACAAGAATGATCCCCACACTCGGTAGAATCATCATAAGAAGAACATGACTGAAGTCTCGGATAACAATATTCATCTTCCCCATAAGAACCATCCCCAAACTCTGCCTGGCCCCTCACTACACATTCCCGATCTGTAGGACAACAATTTCCCCCCATATCATCCGCATAAAGCTTACACATCCCCGGAGATTCAATAGTATCAAAATATGTTGAAGCGCTTCGATCACAATAGTAAAGCCCATCACTAGAACACCCCCCATAAGGAATCTGCTCTCCCCCAGGAACCGTACATCCAAAGATGCTAAAGTTTACTTGAGTAGTAGACCCCTCTCCAGATCCAGTGAATGTTGAAGGTTTGTAACAGTAGTCCTTACCATCCGAAGAATCCGTGAAGTGTTTGGTTATCTCTGCTTGAGTTAGGGATCTGTTGTAGATCGCGAACTCATCTATGTAACCCACATATCCTTCCCCGATAGTTAATGGATCAGTTCCGTAAGTTATTGAGGTTAAAGGCTTTGTGTCTTCCAGCGTTCCATTGACATATAATTTTGCATTTGATCCATCCCAAGTCATTGTGATGAAATATTTTGTATTTGGGACATAAGTTGCAGGACTAGAAAGTAATACGTCCCCAACGTAAGAAGAAAGGGAACCATCAAGAGCAATAGAAAAATTGTAACCAGTTTTTTTAATAATAGAATTAAAGGGCATAGCAGCTACTAGGGGGGCAGACGGACTAAACCAAAAATTAAGAGTTAATCCAGAAAAAGGAACTAACGTTGAAGAATGGGGGACATTTGCATTATTGGCCACTTGAGAACTAAATAACGATCCCAAAACTGCAATATCGTCATTTCCCGCCACCGCGCCATCCAAAACACCATCGTTCAAATTCAAAACATCATCGGCACCAAGGGGGGTAGTATCAAATTTCCAATAGCTAACCATGTTCGCATCACAATCTGCAGGAATCGCCGCAGAAGCAAAACTAATCAAAAAAAGAGAACAGACAACCAAGACTAATACATTCCACCTCATCAAAACCAAACACTAAAGAAGTTTATAAATATTCCTCTACTTCCTTCGTTTCTTAGACGCTAAAGCAGCTCCACCAATAGCCAAAAGAGATAATGTTGAAGGTTCTGGAACGGCATAACTAGTATCAAAATCTAAAGAAGGTAAATCTCCACTCATCCCAGTTCCAGTAAAGTGGGGTAAGGGCCCTCCGAAATTGAAGGCTGCAGGATCAAGGGTTAATTCTCCGTCATCAAAAGTAATATCCGTTCCTCCCAAACCATTAAGGCTCCAGGATCCAAAGTCTCCGTCGCTATTTGCATCATAAAGTCCCCAAATTGTGCCTGGGTTTAATGCCTCTCCAACTACAAGTTCATAAGGATTAACTGCAGGATTGCTAGTTGTTGGATCTACATCAATGGAACCACTAAGGAAAGAACCCACAAATTCGTTTCTATCCACAAAACCAGCAGGGTTATCTCCCTTGAAGAAAACCATAGAATATTTGTTAGTATCATTAGAATCGCCATCAACAGTAAATCCTAAATTTGAAACATTATCCACTCCAGAAGTGGCAGTAGCATCATAATCTCCATAAATTGCTTCCATTACATCAGCTCCGGAATCAATTACATTCAAAACAGATGAGGAAGATGAAGTAGCTGAGGCCATGGTGGCCGTCGATGTTGAATCAGATTCTTGAATAGAACTATCTGTAGAAAATGAAGTGACAATTGAAGAAGAATCTCTATCCACCTTATCTTCAAGAGACGAACCTAAAGAACCTGCTGAAGGTAAAACAGTTTGAGAATTTGATCCATCTTCAAAAGAAGGGATAGCAGCTGGGGCCGGAAAATCTGTATAAATTGGAGTAGCAGAAGCCAAAACATCTACATCTGTAGAGGCTGAAGTCACCGCAATTGAGGTTTCAATAACTGGAACAGGATTATATTCCCTGCCTGGTCGAGCCTTAGTTTCCATAGCCATACTTGAAGAGGCGCCATACACTGGAGCAGCTTCAGGAGCACTAGTCGCACCAAAATTACTTCTCATAATCGCAAAATCATCAAGACCACATCGACCATCATCATTAAAGTCCGCAGACAATCCTTCGCCACTCAAACCAAACTGACTCTTAAAAATCTCCAAGTCATCTTCATCAACAGCACCATCATCATTTGCATCCCCTGGCAATCCTTCAACTGGACCAACCGCATAACTAGTATCAAAATCCAAGGAAGGTAAATCTCCACTCATCCCAGTTCCAGTAAAGTAGGGTAAATCTCCTCCAAAAGTATAGGCTGCAGAATCAACAGTCCATTCTCCGTCATCAAAAACCATATCAACTCCCCCCTGAGCATTCTCACTCCAGGATCCGAAATCTCCGTTGCCATTTGCATCATAAAGTCCCCAAATTGTGTTAGCGTTTAGTGCTTCCCCAACTACAAGTTCATAAGGGTTAGTTGCAGGATTGCCGGTTGTTGGATCTACATCAATGGAACCACTAAGGAAAGAACCCACAAATTCGTTTCTATCCACAAAACCAGCAGGGTTATCTCCCTTGAAGAAAACCATAGAATATTTGTTAGTATCATTAGAATCGCCATCAACAGTAAATCCTAAATTTGAAACATTATCCACTCCAGAAGTGGCAGTAGCATCATAATCCCCATAGATTGCGTACATAACATCAGCTCCAGACATAATTGGAACATCAATAACAACCAAAGCATTAGGATCTTCAACTTTCGCATCTCCAGAACTATCATAATTAACTACAACTGCACTATCATTAACTGCGTAAGCATCTGCCGCCATAGAATCACTAGGCGTAACACCGCTTAGAAGAGTTCGATCCTCAAGCCTCTCAAGAACAGGCCCTACGTTATAATTGTTACTAGAATCGTTTTTTCTTTCACTCTTTCCCCTTCCAAAGACACCTTTTACAGCGTCTCCAAGTGTTTTTCCCATGAAAAGTTGGCGCATTACATATTTATAAGTCTTTCTATTGTCGTAACTATGTCGGGGTTACACCAAGAAACTATATCGCAGGACCAACATACGTGACTTCGAGATTTGCCCAATGCCCTTGATCAATACCTGAAAATTCCTTGAAAAATTTGTAAGCTTTTTCATCTGCACCATTAATGTAAGCATCATTATTCCGATGATTTCCCGTAGAGGGATCCATATCACTAAATTCCCAATGGAAATCAAGAACGTCTTTATTACTCACCGTCAAATCAGTAAGAATATTATTTTTCCACTTAACTGCCCTAGAAGAAGACGCATCAAAGAAGACAGTACTATTTGTTACATCACCATAATCTGCAGGGCTATCAATACAAGCCGCAGTATAAATTCCATCAGAACCTGCCTCAATCACGATGATACTTGTAATGGCCCTACGCTTATGGCCTCGACTATTCGTCCCATCAACAGTAATCTGAACATTTCCAGCAGCAGATACAGTATAATTAAATTTCTTCTTAGTATCCGTAACCTCTCCAATCTTTTGGTCTCCCAAACTAACTTCACCATAAATAGAATCATCCGAATCGTTCGCCTCAATTTCTATAGACACATTATCTCCCACAAGATAATCTTCTCCACACTTAGGATTAACGATCTTCAAATCAAAAGGATATTTATCATTCGGATCATTTCCAGTTACAGTTAATTGATTAGATTTATTTCCCAAAGCAACGAAGTAAAATTCAAGAGAACCGCCCTCTCCTGCCTCGTTCCCTGCAATATAATCTTCCTCAGTCAAAGTAACAATTGCAACTGCGGTTCCACTAGCATCAACAGTACCATTAATCTCGCTTCCCTTTGAAATAGTCCGAACAGGATCATTAACCACATCGTCCTCCCAGATTTCAAAAGTAACATTTGTTCCCTCAGGCAATCCTGTGTTCTTGAAAATCATCTTAACAGTACTTCCAATATTTGATTCGCTTATTCCCGTTCCATTCATCAATGCCCAATGAACATCCCCCAAAATAAGAGAAGGATCATAACAACAAACCTTAATTGGGCCCTCAGAATTATCTCCAGAATAAACAATTGCATCCGTTTTATCACTAAGTGAAACAATAACCTCGCCAGCACAAGAATCTCCTGCGCCAATATCAATAATCTCACAATTCATCTCATCTCCGAAGTGGATGGGAACATCATAGGTAGAATCCTGAGTTGTGGAAACCAATGAACCATCTTCCGAAGACATCCATAGGAAGGGATTGCTAGTTCGATCTATAGATTCCTCATTTGGAGAACAAATCTCATAACGATAATAACTCAAAGGTTCTCCCACACAGCTTCCCATGTCAGTAAGCATCAATATCTTTCTCTCTTCAACATCTTCTGCAGTCAAGGCCCTTTTGTAAAATGAAACCTCGTCCAAAATTCCTTCAAAAGATCCTCCACTAATAGAGTTTCCAATATAACTATTTGATTGAGATTGTAAGAAATCTCCGCCAACAGAAGTACTTCCTGCAAGGGCCCCATTAACATAGAGTTTCAGGTCCTCCCCGTCATTAATTGCTACAACATGGTGCCACTCACCATTCGCAATATCCGCATTTGAATTTCCACTAAGTTCTACTTCTCCAGCGTATCCAAAATGAAGCTTCCCTTCTGTGATTGTCAATCTTTGGGCCCATTCAGCAGAAGCCCTTCTGGAAAAAAGAGATCCAACATCTGCATCGGTATCACTAGTCTTAATCAAAAACTCTATACTCATTTCATTCTCAGGATTCAATTCAGCAGGATCCCCCACATTTACCCTAGTAGTTCCAGAAAAACTTAATGCTGCCTGTTTATTATCTTCTTCTCCAATATGTCCGTCAACCCAGGAAGGCCCCTCACCAGACAGACCAGGATCAGTACCTTCAGGATAACAATAATTTCCGGTAACCCCATAACCATTACGGCCAGTAGAATTAAAACCCTCAGTACAATAACAACAGAAGTCATCATTTGAACACTCCCTAACCTCGTACCTATCTTTATTCGCATCCCAATTTGGAACCACATACTTACACGCATCCGCTCCAGGATCGCTATCGTGCCATTTAACGTAAACAATATCATATGGGTCCCCATCAAATTGAGTCTTAGAACTTCCTTCTAAAACTCCATCAAAATCACTTCCACTAGAATCAAAAGCGGTATCTCCAGCACCTTCATCAAATCTCCAATGGCCGATCCTTCCACGAGGACAAACTTCATATTCTTCTTCAAAATCCCAAGAAACTGCCTGTGCCCCATTTTGAGAATCAAGTTTCATAACTACCTGATCAATGGAATCACACAAGTTAAAGTCAGGTAAATCAGGCGAACATAAATTTTCACACTCTCCACAATCTGGATCCGCCATACAATCACTATCAAAACAATCCGTACCACCCTCTGCCCATTCAGCGTCACAATCATTATCCAAACCATCAGCACAAAATCCAACGCCCTCTTCAAAAATAATTCCGGGATTAGCATTAACATTATCATCATGACAATCCTTCCCTTGCCCCAAAATACACTGTTCATTTTCATCCGGACCACAACCCTGCTGATTTAAAATACATCGATCATCCGCAGGGTAATAATCTCCATCTTCATCCTCACATTCTGGAGAAAAGCCCAAACAAATCGGATTCATCAAACACTGTTCATCCGCACAATCTATCTTCCCATTACAGTTATCATCAATCTTATTATTACAAATTTCCACAATACCAGGATTTATCTTTTCCCCCGCAACATTACCCCCCCTTGAAGGAAGTTTATCCTTTTTACCGCTACTCTTCAATTGCAAGGCGTGTCCTCTTCCTCTCCACCACTGGTCATCAATACCCCATCCCCCAACAGGATCATCAACTACTCCCCTTGTAGCTGCACCGATACCTACAAGAAATAATGGGGCAGGCTCAGCAACGTCATGGCAATCCATATCTCCTGCACAAGGTGCATTTTCATCCGGACCGCAAATAGCCGGACACTCGACACCAGCCGGCGCCGCTCCAGCAGTATAATAATCCCCATCCTTATCTTCACAAGCAGAACAAAGCGGATCATCCCAACAATCATCAAGATCTAAACAATCTTGTAAGCCATCACAATCATTGTCATCACCGTCCTTACAACCATTCGGAGAAATTGCTTTTTCTCCAGCAATTCCAGGTTTAATATTTGGATTCTGATCATTACAATCATCCTCAGAACAAGATCCATCCTCATCCGCATCAATTAAACATCCCACAATCAAACACATTACATCTCCCGCTGTTTCTCCAGGATTTACAATTGCGTCAAGCCCATCAACAAACCCATCGCAATTGTCATCTTTTCCATTATCACAATCCTCTAGCGCGCCAAGATAAATACTCGCTCCTCCCGCTGAAGGATAATCATTACAATCATCTCCCCCTACACAACCATATCCCGTCGCATCATAATGGCCATCATCATCCTGATCACAATAATGACACTGGCTCTCCCAACAAGTTTCATGCTCGCTACAATCACTAACACTTTCACAACATATCTCCCCCCCCGGACCAGACTGACCAATACACGCACTATCTGCACAATCTGCATCACCATTCCCATCTTCATCACCCACAGTGCTACAATCTTCATTAGCATCTGAACCAGAAAGATAAGCCGTTCCTCCGGAAGAAAGCGCAACAGCGTCCCACCAGCCAGATTGAGAAGGAATAATATCTGAGGCAGAAAAGTAATTAGGGAAATTAGGGAAAGAACATTGTTCTTCAGTAGAGTAATAATTGCTTGTATTTGTAGCATCAAAGACTATTATTGGATTATTAGGAATTAGGCTCAAGGTACCTCCATAACTAGAACCCGGAGAAGGTGCATAAACAAAAAAATACCATCTCATAAATCCGTCCCCATAATTCCACATGCTAAGATCAATAATAAGATCGGAAGTATGTTCCACAACACCAACTCCTGCGCCAGGAATGTTGTTATATCTCAGGGTTATTCCATCCGGAATCGCAAGTCCGGCAGCACGATTCGAGAGACCCCAACCCGCATAAGCAAGATCATCCTCAGAACTACATGAAAATGATCGTATAGGGATCACATAATCAATATTATTATCAATATTGAGGGAAGTCATAGTGATAGAACAAGTTCCATCATCTCCAATATATCCATCATCCCCAAGACATACACCCGTATCCAAAAATATTTCTTGGTTCAATTTAAAATCCACTCCAGAAAACCTAACAGTAACCTCATCATTAGCAGACATAGAATTAATACAGTCAGTACAACCAAGACCTGCAGTTAAACCGGATACAAAACTTACAGATCCCAAGATACCAATAATCAATCCGAAAAGAACAAAAACACCTAATCTAAATCTCATCTAAGCTCCCGCCCCCACCAAACAAGCAGATTTAGCTTCACTATTAACCACCATATCACAAGAATTCTCTGTTCCCTTCCCAACAGAAACGACAACCCAACAATAATCTCGAGCATTCATTTCAACGAGACTTCCGGCAGAAGAATAATGAAACGAACTTCCTTCGTTAAATTCTCCATCACAAATTTCAGCATTTCCTGTAGATTCGGCCACATCTAACTTGCACTGAGTTGACATAATTTCATTTTCAATCTCTTCGCATTCAGAAACTTCTCCAGAAGAAATCGTTTGAGAATAAATTGCCCGATCTTGAGAAAACTGTTCATCAAGCCTCCCCACATCATTCCCGGTCCCCCCAGAATCTCCAGTACCAATTGCAGAATCATCATTTCCGCCCATCATATAACCTAAAACTAAAAAAATCACAAAAACACCAACGACAATCACCCCCGCACCAACAATAGCTAGCCCCTTATGTCCTACAAGCCACTGCCCAAAAGATCTTCTTTCAAGAACCTCATAACCTGCCTCTAACTTCTTATATTTACCACCCTCATCTTTCATAAAATTACATGGAAAGGAGATTTATAAAAACTTCCCTAACGACGACAATCAAATAAAATTAACTTCTAGTGTTGCCCAATTATTTCCGGACCTAAAATACTCTCTAGTAAAATCATATGCACGAGGATTACTTCCAGCAATATTTCTCACTCTGAAAGTTCCAGTGTTCTGATCAATATCACTAAAAACCCAATTAAACATCAAGGCACTTTTATCATTCAAAGTAGTTAATTCAATAACATTGCCCACCGTAGGATCAAACTCTACGGCCCGAGTACCATAAGCTTCAAATTCAATCTGTCTCTCAGTAACATCGGCAAAATCTGCAGGCTTATCAATACATGCAGCAATATAAGTACCATAAAGAGTCTTATCAACAACCATCACATTGGAAAACTGCCGTTTAATTCTTCCTCGACTATTTGTTCCAGTTAAACTAATCGGAATATTTCCAGCGTCCTCAAAAGTATAGCTAACAAAATCATCAGCATTAGTTAACTCCATCTCAGAACCATTAACATTCAAAACAGCATCAATTACATCATCCTTATCTAAGATCTCAACATAGATTCCAGTATCATCCCCAAGAGTTAAATCATCCCCGCAGAGTGGACTTTCAATCTTCAGAGTCATTGGTGCATCATCAGGAGTTTCATCAACATTCAAAACATCTGAAGTTCCAATCACCTCCCCATCAACAAAAGCAGTAAAATAGTAACCAGTATCTGAAGAAACATTAGCCTTCCAAACAGAACCTGCACCAGAAAGATCAGCAACCTTAGAATCAAACCAGAATAATCCTCCATCAACCTCCATAATCCGATAATCAACTTGTTGTCCTTCAAAATCAGAACTTTCAAAAACTAATCTAACATAATCATTCAAATCAACATAATCTCCGTCAAGAAATGCCTCAAAGTTAGCATTCGTCCAACTCACCTCGCCAGTAGGAATAGTAACCTCTATCTGACAAGTCGAATTACATCCGTCACCATCAGTGATATCTCCAAAATCACACTGCTCTCCTGCAAGAATATCTACAACACCATCACCACAAATAGGATTTGTGCAATCGGCCCGACAAGTATCTGGTAATACATCCGAATTACTCTCTCCCTCGTCACACTCCTCTCCAGAATCAACAGACTCATCGCCGCAAAAAGAAACTTCCGCAGACTCTATATAACTCTCCATCCAAACACGAGAAGTATCGCTCTGTTCGTCCTGCTCTTCAACCCAAACCTCTACATCGAAATAATCTCCACATAAATCATTTGTAACCCTCAAATGGCTATTTCCAAAACCATGGTCTGCAGGATTCCACGTAACACGCTCAATATCTAAAGAAGCCTCGGCAGCAATCACCTTAGCCCCCTCATTAACTAAAATTGTTGTCTTATCCTGCCTCTTGAAAGTATCAATTCTATCAATCTCCTCCAAAAGTGATCCGGGACCTGCAGTCGCCTCTGCCATTGTATGGGCCTTAATATTAACACTGGTAGATCCCCAAACCCGATAAACCGCCTTAAGAATCGGGATCGGTCCCTTAGCACAATAAATTTTGTTATCTCCATTTACATTCAACCTTAAATCTTCAGTATGAGTATTAGTCGGCAACCACTCCCCAAGGCTAGTAGAATAGGTAATTTCTGCAACTGCTGCATTAACAACAACATCATTCTCAATAGCATGAGACCACCCCCCTGCAGGATATCCCAAACAGCTCCAATGCCTTCCCATATAATTCAGAGAATATCCCTTAGTAAAGGCGGGAGGATCAGAACACGCCGCAGCCTCAACAATCCCAGAACTAAAAACTAAAACTAATATTATCAACAAGGCGAACATACCAACTCTTTTCATAAATAATCAACCCATTCAAAGTTTATAAAAGTTATTAAGGGACTAAAAATCACCCAATAACGACCAATACGGGCATCAACTTCGCAACCATCTTACCTATCCCCGCCTCATGAGAAACCTTCACCACTTCATCAATATCCTTATATGAAAATGGAGATTCTTCCACCATTCCCTTCTGGCCACCAGATTCAACAAATACCCCCCGCTTTTCCATATCTGCCTGAGCTTCTTCAAAGGTCATATCTCTTTTTGCCTGAGTTCGACTCTTAACTCTCCCCGCACCATGAGCAGTAGAACCAAACGAAATTTCCTCCGCCTTTTTAGTACCGCACAAAACATAACTCGCAGTTCCCATTGAGCCAGGAATAAATACTGGCTGTCCAACTTCACGATAATCCTCCGGAATTTCTTTTCGTCCAGGACCGAAGGATCGAGTCGCTCCCTTCCGCATAATCAAAACTTCCTTCATCTTTCCATCAACCTTATGTTTTTCAAACTTCGCAATATTATGGCATACATCATATACCACTTCAGCCTTAAACTTAGGAAAATAATGCTTCATATCTTCACGAATCCAGTGAGTAATAATTTGTTTATTGGCAAAGGCAAAATTAGCTGCAGAGGCCATAGCTCCCATGTACTTCTTCCCAAGCTCAGATTTAATCGGAGCATTAACTAACTCTCTATCAACATCCGGATGGCCATATTCCTGATCCATCAATTTGATATAATCCGAAGCAACTTGGTGTCCAAGTCCTCGAGAACCACAATGAACCATAATTACAATCTGTCCCTTCTTCAAACCAAATACCTTGGCAATTTTCTCATCAAAAAGTTCATCAACAACCAAGACATCTAAGAAGTGATTTCCTGCCCCAAGAGATCCAAGTTGAGGCATTCCTCTGCTCTTCGCTCTTTGAGAAACTACAGAAGGATCAGCGCCAGGAAGCTTACCTTGTTCTTCCATATGTAGATAATCTGCTTTCTTACCATAGCCCTTTTCAACAGCCCACTGAGCTCCACCCACCAAAACATTATCCAATTCTCCACGATCAACTTTCAGTCTGCCTCCACGACCAACACCAGAAGGAACCGTTCTAAAAAGCGAATGCAAAATCTCTTTCTCCTTTCCCTTAAGATCTGCAAGCTTCAAGTTCGTTCTAAGCAATCTAACAGAACAGTTAATATCATAACCAACTCCCCCAGGACTAATAACTCCAGTTTCAGGATCAAAGGCAGCAACGCCTCCGATCGAAAAACCATAACCAGTATGCATATCGCTAAGACCGATTGAATGTCCAAGTATTCCAGGCAATAAAGCCACATTAGCTACTTGTTTTATAGCATCTTCCTCCACATCATCCAACAAAGTTTCAGATAAGAAAAGCTTTCCAGGAACATTCATCTTACCAGTTTTAGGCAATTCATATTCCACATCTGAAATTTTTTTCAACTGTTTTTTGTACATAACTTAGAAAACTCAATCTGCTTTAAATATGTTCGGAATTATTTTTTCATCAATCAATTTTTGAACATAATCTCGACGATTAATATTTAATTCATAGTAGACCGTTCCAAGACCATTAATCCGATAATAAAGAAGCGGTTTAATATCATAAAACTCCTCAAGCAATTTACTCAATTTTTCTAAATTAATCTTCTCTTTTGAAATCAATCTAAAATATTTCTTTCTTCGAACCTTTAACTTTTCAGAAAGAATATTCTTTACAAAAAGTTTACACTTATTCTTCTCTTCAGGAAAATCCCAAAGATAATCTACATAATCGTTCAAAACCTTTGACAATTTTTTCTTCTTATCGGGATGTAAAAAATTAATCTTTTCTTGGAATAACTTTAGGTTTTCCCGGCCATAGATGTATACCCTAAACATTCTTCGTTTTTTATTTTCCTTCCAAATTGTCTTAATACCCAAATCATTTAGAACCGCGACAATGCTCCTTAATCCCCCCTCATTAACTGAATCTACACCAATATGCCTATTTTGGTGCGACCTACAAAATACCCAACCTTCGCAATCAAAAAAGACCCTCAACCACAGTTTAGAGAGATTAACACTAAGTTTAGGCATATGCCATTCATAAGAATAAAAACTTCCAAATTGGTTAGTTAACTGTTCATAAATTTCTTTAGATCCCTTCTCACATCTTTGTCCTTCTTTTATCCAAGGTTTAACACCAAATGACTTTTCAAACTTATCTTGAAAATCTTTCAATAATTCATAATTTTGATTCCTAAGACCCACCCGATAATATTTATGTTTTTGGGTTGAGGGATTTTTTACAACATACCCATCTGAACAAAGATAAGCATGAACCCCGACAAGGTTTTCATCCAATATCATAAACAATATAAGAAATTAAACTTTAAATACCTTATGTTTGTCGGGCACGAGAATTTCCCACTCAACGTCGGAAATTTTCTTTAATTCAACCATATTTAGAAATAGCACAGAGATTATTTAAGTGTTCTGAATAATTAATTAACGCACAATATTCAAATCGATACTAGAAACCATATCACATAATTCATCAGGTACTTTTGCATGCTGAAGCTCGCTATAACATTCCAAGGTTTTCCTACCTGCGGGCCCATCTCCTTTCTGTAGCTCAGCTCGGAAAAATTCTTCGTAAGTCTCCTTATCAGTCGTACAAACCAAACCACAAGCACCCGGAATATAATTTACATAACCAATATTCTGAGCCAATCCCTCAATAACTTCCCGAACATTATTAGGATCTACATCCCTATTCAAGGCCATGATAAAAGAAACGTCTCCTTTTGAGCTTAAAACTTCTACAGAATCTGGATTAAAATTATAAAGTTTTGGACCAGTTCCTACCACCCTAGACCAATCTGGTTGTTTTCTCATAAATCTATCATGAGAAATGGGTTTATAAAAATATATATTCTCTAAAATAGTCCGAGATCAAACATCCAACACTGCTTGAACTTTCCATCCACCATCACCCTTCTCAACGAACATATCACTATACGTGATTGCCTTGACATCATTAGTGAACTTATAATTCTCCGCCTTATCGCCCACAATAGTACAACTAAGCTTAAAATTCTCAGCATCAATCTTAATCTCCGTAACCTTAGCCATCAGAAAATCCTGTGCATCCAATAAAAACAAGAACTCCTCAAGAAAATTATATAACAACATTCCAAGATCAGTTCCTTCAACTTCAAAACTTACTGCCTCTTGTTCAAGAATTTTTATATCTCCCCTAACCGTCTCGGCCATTGCATCTGCCGCAGAACTAAACGCCTCTTCAATCGTCGCACCTTCGGCAACAAACTTCACATCAGCAGTATGCTCAAGGAATCTGTGGGACATGAAGAATATAATTTATGGACATTTAAAGACTTATTGATTATCCAAGTGTTCAACATAGATAGTCCAGAAAGTCTCATTATCAAAAAGACTGATCTTATAATGTTCATCTCCTCGCTTTGCATGAACTGCCCCCCAAACAACCGCCCCAAAACCTTCCGCACGATAAAATTTTTTTATAGCTGATATGATCTGTTTCCGCCTCTCCCCGTAAAAACAATCAAAAGTTTTAGCCAGGGCAAGAGTCCCAGCCAAAGGATTATTCTTAGATTTAACCAACCTATGTTGGCGGTCCTCAACTAGGCCCAGGGTAGAGCACAAGGTTCTATCTAATCTGTCAAGAACCCTATTGGGAAAGAACTTTCTATGAAACTCTTGATAAGATTTATAGCTTTCACCCCCAGATTCTTTCGAAGACATAGAATTTCTAAGATTAAAAAATTTAAAAGATTATCTATTTCATCCAAGTATGTGAATTTATAAACTCTTTCTACTTAAACTAAATATGAAAAAAATACCTCAAGACCTCATCGGCAGCATCGCCATTCTAAAATTCCCAAGAAAAACATTCAGCATAGTTAAAAAACTAAAATCAAGAAAATTCCTAAAGCAACATAAAACAATAACAACAGTAGTCGAAAAAACAGACAAAATTTCTGGACGTCTCAGAGTCCACAAAACAAAACATCTTGCGGGAGAAAAAACAAAAGAAACAGTCCATAATGAGAATGGTTGCAAGTTCAAAATAAATGTAGATGAAACATACTTCTCACCAAGACTTTCCAACGAACGAAAGATTATCGCAGAAAGAATAACAAAAATAGCACCAAAAAAGATTCTCGTCATGTTTGCAGGAATCTCACCATATCCAATAGTGATCGCAAAGTTCCTAAAACAAGCAAATAAGAAAACTACAATCATCTCAAACGAGATTAATCAAAAAGCAAATGTCTACGGACAAAAAAATATCCAACTGAACAAATTCCAAAAGACTGTAAGCTTACTTCCCGGAGATGCAAAGAAGATCCCATTAAAAACAAAAGATAAATTTGATGTAATTGTCATGCCTCGTCCAAATCTAAAAGATACATTTCTAAGAACTGCACTTAAACTTTCCAAAATGCCCAAGAACTCCGCAACTAAGGGTACACCGAGCGGTGCAACAACTATTTTCTATCACGGATTTGGAACAAAAGATGAAGTCCTCAAAGAAATAAAAAAGGACACAAAAAACAAAATCGGAAAAATAAAAATTAGAAAAGCTGGAGACATCGGAGTCGGAAAGTGGAGATGGCTAGCAGAATTTAAAGTTAAATAAAATTAACTTCTAATGTTGCCCAATTATTCCCAGATCTAAAATATTCCCGAGTAAAATCGTATGCACGAGGATTACTTCCGACTATATTTCTCACCCTGAAAGTTCCAGTATTCTGATCAATATCACTAAAAACCCAATTAAACATCAAGGCACTTTTGTCATTCAAGGTAGTTAATTCAACGATCTTACCAACAATTGGATCAAATTCTATTGCCCTAGTACCATAAGCTTCAAACTCAATCTGTCTCTCAGTAACATCTGCAAAATCTGCAGGCTTATCAATACAGGCAGCAATATAAGTACCGTAAATTGTCTTGTCAACGACCATCACGTTAGAAAACTGCCGTTTAATTCTCCCACGACTATTTGTTCCAGTTAAACTAATCGGAATATTTCCTGCTTCATCAAAAGTATAACTAACAAAATCATCCGCATTCATCAACTCCGTCACAGACCCATTAACATTCAAAACAGCATCAATAATATCATCTTCATCAAGAATCTCGACATAAATTCCAGTGTCATCCCCAAGAGTTAAATCATCTCCGCAAAGAGGATTTTCAATCTTCAGTGTCATGGGGGCATCATCAGAGGTATCGTCAACTTTTAGAATATCCGAAACACCAACTAATTCTCCATCAACGAAAACCTTGAAGTAATAACCACTATCCGAAGAAACATTAGCCTTCCAAAAAGCATCTACTCCAGAGATATCTGTAACCTCAGAATCAAAATAAAATAACCCTCCATCAACTTCCCAAATTTCATAATTTGAATTTGAACCGGAAGCTAAACCTGAAACAACCAATCTAACACTATCTCCAAGATCTACCCATTCTTCATCAGGAAGTAAATCAAAATTAGCATCTGCCCATCCGACTGTAATTGGAGATCCACAATACCCCGAACCTGCCAAACCCTTATCATATAAGTCTTTTACCTCGGGAGCTGTCAAAGCCTTATTCCAAACCGAAACTTCATCTAAAGATCCATCAAAGAAATACATAACCTCATTCATCGCGCTCCCGTCCGCAGAACTAGAAAACGCCGCCCCGATATAAGAAGAAGATGCGGACGCATTAGGAACATGCCCGGCATGACTATCAATAGGAACCATGCTTTTACTTCCATAAGAATAAGCACGAAGACCTGCATTAACCTCCTCACCATCTACATACATTTTCCAATCGGTTTCATCCAAAGCACACGCAGCGTGAACCCATCGATCAACATAAGAATTATCCAACTTGTAATACAGCCTAACTTCTCTATCTTCAAAAGTCTCGAAAGCACATTGAATGTGTGTCCCGCTAGAACCAAGAAATCCGGAATTATCCATAAGGCCCATCCCATAATTCAAACGTCCATTCTCTTCAGATTCTCCCCTATTAAAAATCACCCTAGTCTCCCCCGCATTTAGTAAACGATCAACCTTAAACCAGGAAGCAAGAGTAAACTTCTCCAACGCCAAACTATCGTCATCATCAGAAATCTCAAAATAATCATCCACACCATCTAACCTTAATGTGCCATTCACTCGGCCCACAGTCCGATTGATAGTAGTCATTCTCCGACCAATTCCATTATCTCCACTCCCGGAAGAATCAAAAGTTCCGATCCCCGAAGTTTCATCAAATCCCCAATAGCCCACCATTCCAGGCTGACTACAAACTTGGCCAGTAACACAAAGTGGGTGGTTATCAATACTTCCATCACAATCATTATCAATGCCATCACAAGTTTCCGCCACGCCAGAAAAATCCTCCGGACAACTAGTACAATTCTCCCCAAGATCCACATTTCCATCACCACAAAAAGCAACCTCTATAGATTCTATATAACTATCAATCCAAACACGAGAACTATCCCTTTGCTCATCCTGCTCCTGAACAAAAATCTCTATATCAAAATAATCATTCCTCTTATTCGTAACCCTCAAATAAGCATTCCCATAACCATGATCTGCAGGATTCCAGCTAGCAGTTTTAACATTCCAAAAGGCCCCATTTGCTATTGTCTTAGCCTCCCCATTAACTAAAATCTTCGTATCTCCCTGCCTCTGGAAAGTATCATTCCGATTAATTTTATTCATAAGTGTCCCAGGTGCACCAGTAGCTTCTGCTTTAACATGAGTTTTGACCTCAACCTTTGTAGATCCCCAAACCCTATAAATCACTTTTAACATCGGAGTCGGACCTTTCGCACAATAAATTTTATTATCCGCATCAACATTCAACCGTAGGGCTTCAGTATAGGTATTTGCAGGCAACCAGTTCCCCTCACTAGTTGAATACTTCATAGATAGGCCATAGGCCCCAGTATTATAGTTAACAGCAAAATTACTTTTATCAACAACCTCGGCCCCATTAACAGCTGCAACCCAATCCCATGGCGGGGCCCACTTACAACTCAACTGCCTTCCAAAATAAACCAAAGAATACCCTTTTTTAGTTGCCGAGGGATCAGAAGAATCTTCCGCGCTAACAAATCCCCCACTAAGAACTAAAAATAACACTAATAGCAACACAAACACCCCCACTTTTTTCATAATGTATCTAACAAATCCAGCTTTATAAAATCTTCCAGAATCTAGTCGGTATCATCACTCTTCGGAATTGCCATCGGTGCTTCTCCACCATGCCATGTGAATCTCGGACGAACCCTCATCGGATAAATTCTCTCTGAATTATCATCTAAAAGGATCGCACTTCCCTTTAACCTAGGAAGATTATTCACCTTGTCCGAAATACTATCATAAAGATAACTCTGAGTAATCTGATTCAGTGCCTTAACGTCCGGCTCGGCAGTAACTCGGTGAGAGATTACAATGTCCGATTGAGTCATTGCATCAGTATGAATTTTTCCGGGTTGTTGGGTCGCAAGGACCACAGAAATACCTGGCTGCCTTCCTTCTCTAAGAACCTGAACAAGAGCATCAGTCGCAGGAGTTTTTCCAACAGACTCATGGGGCAAAAACTCATGAGCTTCATCGATAAAAAGCCAAACTAACGGCATTTTTCTTTTAACTTTATATCCCATATAATCAATACCGTGTTGAACCGCCTGAATCTCCTCATCCTTTCGAGAAATCATTCTTTCATTAAACAACCTCTTAGAAACTAGACCAATAATCAACGCCCGAACATTAAAAGCCCCAAGGGAAGCATACATGGACAAATCAATAACTGTAGTCTCTCCCGCATTAATCAAATCACGAATATCGGTTCCTTTTACTTCATCAAAAACCTTCCATGTCTCCGCCGCGTCAAATAGGGCCCCTGCAGAATTCTTAACTTCTTGAGAAACATTTTCAGCCTTAGAAATCATATCACGAACATCATCAAAACTAAAACTTTCCCGATTCTCCTTCAAATAACTAACAACCCCCTCAATCAAAACCGCAATAGCATCAGTAAACCTCAATTCAAAGAGATTAATCCAATCACTAGACTCAAGTTCAGAAATCTTAATTGCAAATTCATCATCAACCGCGATTCCCTTTTCCTTATACTCTTGAAAATAACCAAATGGTGCAAAAACCCTAATCGGAACATTTTTCGCCTTCAAGTCCCAGTCTTCCAACAAATCTCGGTCCTTCTCATTTTTATATTTCATCGTCCAAAAAATCCCCATAGTATCGAAAATAAGGGGAGAGATATTCTTGGATTCTTCAACATCCAAATTTGACAAAGCTTCTGCAATAGTTCCAATTGTATAAGACTTACCCGAACCTCTTTTACCTGCAATCAAAATTACATGAGATCTTGCAATATCCATAAAGATCGGATTAGACAAGGAGGTATAATTTCCCATAGTTACATAACTCTTTCCAATATAAGCCAACCCCCGTTTTCCAAAGGCCTTCTTATCACTCTCATTTCTCCCAACAATAACATCAAATGGCATACAATAAACCCACAACTGAAATATATAAAGATTGCTCAACCTATGCTTCTTCCCAAAGAAACAATTTCACCTTCTTAGGATTATCACCAATAACTAGATCAGCAGAAATAACAATCTCCTCAACAAAAATCTCCTTTGAATCCCTAAATAACCGTATAGAAGTCTCATCATCGAGTTTACACACCTCTCCCAGATCGCAAACTCTTATTGATTGATTAAACAGATCTGGAATTTTTCCATCAGCAAATTCGTTTAAACTAGCCACATTATCTTTCAATGCGTCTTCCCTTAAATTCTCCCTAGAAGCAATATCCATCAAAACTTGCTTTTGTAAACTATAAACATAATCGGAAATATCTGCCCTCTCAGCTTGTCTTGAATACATTACAAGCAAAACCCCGCTAACTAACATTATCGCAATCGTCGCCTCCAAAATCCTTAACCATCCCCTTTTGTTTCTCATTACCATACCTTCAATGTAAACCTCGCATTTATCATAGTTCCATTTTCAAACAAAACCTCTTCAACATAATCCTGCGCTACAATCTCGCCGGTATCTGGAACAACGCCCTGCATCACAATATCTGGAAGATCCAAAGAAACAATAGAAAAATCAAAGGCCTCTGGAAAATTAAGATCCTCCTTCAATTTTTCATAATTAGAATCATATAATGCATTCATTTCTTCCAATCGCCTATAGGAAATAGCTCTCTGTTCCACCACGCTTCCGAGGGTAAACCCCATCAACTCAGTACAGGTAGGCAACACATCGTTATCAAAATCTGGAGAAATCGCAACCTTATAAAATTCATCAGTTGCATCGATACTCAATTCTTCCCCCACCATTTTAGAATTTCTTTCATTGTCATCGACTCCCCGAACCAAGCTTTTTGTTAATTCATAACCAAACATTTCAGAAGGGAGGTTCACATAAAAACATCCGCCGCCGCCAACATTATTCGCTTTCAAGAAAATCCGAGTAAGATTTGTGTGTGCTCTTTCCTCAAAAGAATCAAAAAGAGTTAGAACAACAGATCCAGATAATGTAGTCGTACCATAAGGCCGAATAAATATCAATAGAAAAAATATGAATCCCACAAATAGGACAAATGATACAATCATCTCAAAGTGCGCAGCACCCTTCTTATTCAACCTCCTCATAGAATCATAATAGGATTTAAGTTTATATAAGTTATCCTAACCACCAAACAATCCTTTAAACCAATTAAGAATTCTCCTCATCAATCCTGCAGAAACACATTCATCATCAACACAAATATTACTATCACATTCGAAATTATTATCGCAAGATTCTTCTGAAGATTTTTGCTCAATAAATTTTCCTTCAGCATCCGAACAATATTCCCCCCACTTCCTAAATCCATAATTGTAACACCGATTATCTAAAGAACATCCATTGTCACATTCAACCAAAACATTGGAAGAATCTGAATCATCATCACTATCTCCCTCTTCGTCGTTTTCGTCTTCGTCACCAATCTGGACCGCCCCATCATCAACGTAACAAAGAGAAAAGGGTTCGACAAATTTAGGGCCACCATATTGCTCACAAAACTGACTCGCGTAATCCTGCCATTTACCCAAACTCTTACAAGTTCCCTTGACTTCCTGAGAAGATCCATCAGCACATTCAATCTCTGCTTTCTCAAATCCATCACAGTTATCGCAATCATTTTCTTCATTTTCTTCATTTTCATCGAAATCAAATTGAGCAATAGCAACCAACAAATCCTCAGAAGTAATTTCTGTATTTTTTACTATAACCGTTATAAGGCCCAATACTTCTAAGGCAGCGGAGATCTCTGTTGCCAACAAGAATTCACTGGAAGGTGCATTTTCATCAAGGATAATTAATACTTTTTCATCTGATAGAAAAACAACAAAAGAATTTTCCAAGGTTTCAATTGTTATTTCCGAATTAAGAGCCCTAGTAAAAGTATGGTATCCAAAATTTTCAGAAGCTATTAGGTCCGACATTGTAACATCCCCGATAGGCGCGGAGTCGTCTACGACCAAATAATATTCAGTGGGAACAAGTTCAATGCAAGCACCATCTTCACAACCATTTGGACATTCATAGGCTTCTCCAAAAACTCCTTCATCGTCTTCGCAATAAAACTCTCCCAAAATTTCTCCATCACAGGAATCCTCAAAATCTCCATAGTCTGGAGTCCCATCCTCCATGATAACCAAACTTCCATCAGTTCTTCTCTCTATTCCATTTACAATACCTCTAACATAATAATCCTTACCTCCATCACTATCTTCACAGCCCCTTACAACAACCGGACAAGTCTTCGCACTCCACTCCCGATACTTCGCCAAATCATTTTCCTCAACCATCCCGCTCCCATCATAATCAAAAAAAGAACAATTAACTTCCTCAACTTCTGAAACAGAAATATTAATGCACTGCCTTAATTGAAAAACATCCATAAAATCTACATCACCATCACCATCATAATCTGCCTCAGAACATTCAATAGCACTAACAACACCAACCATCAAAAAAAACATCAACAAAACAATTAACTTTTTCATAACACTATTAACAAGATTTAAGTTTATATAAGTTATCCTAACCGCCAAACAATCCCTTAAACCAATTAAGAATTCTCTTCAATAGGCCAGTTTCTTCTTCAGTTTCATAATCCGAAGATCCATTTTCGTCTTCAGAATCTACTCCGCTTTCACCATCACTATCCCCGACACAAGCACCATCTTCACAGCCCCTAGGACAAAAGTAAGCTAAACTACCAACTTCAATATTTTCCGGATTACCGTAACGAGCAAAGCATTCGAATTCTTGAACCCCACAATTATCTCCACTACAACTATCCAATTCAGGACTAAAACCATGCATATTAGTACAATAATCTTCACGGGAAACAAAATCTCCTTCAGAATCTAAACCTTCAGTAGTTCCCTTAACATTTTTATCTCTTCCACCATCACCATCAGTACAATCCACGCCCTCAGAGGAATACATACAAAATTTGACGCCAGTCACAACCGCGGAAGAGCCATACATCGAACCAAACTTAATGACTTTTTCTCCACCCAGATTAACATTCCCATTTTGAGCACCAGTATAGGAGACCCCATTAACTACTAAATCAATCCCTTTCCCCGAAGTCTTTTCTCCAGAAATTAAATATTCTCCATCATCATAACTTACCGCATTAATATTATTTCTTAAAGCAAGCTCATAGATAGGTTCACAATCCCCTTCCCCCAGAGTAATATTGATCACTTTGGCAATCTCAGAATTCTCAATCGCATCAACAAATCCGAAAGCAAAAGCCATCAAAAACAAAACCCCTAAAACAATTAACTTTTTCATAACACAATTAACAAACTAGAATATATAAACATTATCAAGGGATCATCCAACAGCCGTCCCGCTCAACAACACTCGTGCCCCAGTAGTTATCAGCAGAGTCATCGCCAGCAAGATAAATGAATGTTTTATCCCATCACGGAGACTTCCTTCAGAAATCTTTCCGATCACCAAACCTGCAAAAAAGGACTGGACCAAGATCATAACCAATAAAGGTAAAGAAAAATCCTCCGGGTTAATGGTCTCAACACTAACAGCCAAACTGTCCACCGACCCAAGTCCTGCAGTCAAAGGCAAAATCTTGAATTCAAGAACAAGCATAATCACAATAAAAACCAGAAAGATAATATAACCTTGAACAACTAGATTAGAAACTGCAGACTTCCTCTCTTTTTTCAAATTTTCAATTTGATTAACGGATTTTGCAACAGATTCTAAAATTGTGGCTATATCTCCACCAGCCCTTTCAGCCTCAGAAATCAATCCGACGGCACGAGAAATAACTCTACTCTTAATCTCCTTTGCAAAAGTCTTCAATGCCGCATCCAAGGTAATCCCAATAGAAAGTTGATTTCCCAATTTTGTAACGTGGCCCGTCAATGAACCATAATTTCTATTTTGAAGATTCATAATTCCCTTACTAATCGGAGTTCCCGACCGAACATTCTCAACAAGATCCCGAGTAAACTCCAAAAACTTCTCCTCCTTCTCTTTTTGCCTACCCTGTTCAAGAACAACCACAATTACGAAAGGTAATGCCGCAATAATTAGGGAAATAACAATCAAGAAATAAAATATCGGTTCACCCCAAAGAAAGAATGCACTAACTCCGACAATTAAGACCGCCAATAGAAGTCCAAAGAAATTTTTCTTTTCAAATTTCATTCTTACACCCTCGGTTGTTTAATATTTAGTACGATCAAAAAGACAATGTTAATCAAAATAACTGCACCGACAGTAATTGCCAACAACATAACAATGCTCATATCAAAACCAAGTCCCGCAACATTCATCACAATAAACATCATCATTAAAACTAATGGCGCGGCAATTAAAATAGAGATATAAACATCCATGAAGGTTCCAGCAAGATCAGAATACTTTCTTCGATCCAATTTATAATCAAGAAGATAATTCTCTGCCTTTTTCTCCAAATAAGATTTAAGTTCTCCACCAGTCAAGATATTAGTAGCAAGCCCACCAAATAACTCTGCCAGTTTTTTATTAGAAGTTCTCTTAGCTACATTTTTCAAAGCAGTCACCAAATCATAACCATAAATCTCCACCTGATTAATCACCTTCCGCATTTCCTTACCAATATTTGGATACTCTTTAGACATTGCAATGATTCTAAAAATCTTTGTAGGTTCAAGATTAGATCCTGCAATCGCAGCCATATGAATTGCTGCAAAAGGCAATTCCTGAGTAATATTCTTTTGAACAGAATTAGATTCAGACGAGGGATAAAAATAAAATCCCATAAGAGAAATTGCAAGTAAACCAAAAGGAATTGCAATGAATACCCAGTTACTTAGACTAAAAATCATCAAAACTCCAAAAACAATCAATCCAAAAACAAAAGCCATAAGGGAGATAAAAATAGCAATTGAGAGATAAGTGGCTATGGGGAATCTAAGATTCGCCTTCTTCAAATCATTCGATAAACTATCAAATTGGGGAGCTAACCGGTCAGAAGTTTTACGAAAGAATTGATTAGAGATCTTAGCCAGATAACTTGGTCGATTGACGATAACTTCTGCCTCTTTTTTCTTTTTCTTCTGAAGATTTATTAGTCCAGATTCTGAAACTTTTAACTTTTTCAAAAATTCTCCACGATCTTTTTTATCAATTGTAACAAACCTCTTTTCCTTGGAGGATGGAGAAACATAACTCATTCGGACAAATTTTTCCTTTGCCCTAATTGGCAAACCACCACTTGGAGTGACTTCCCCCGCCATTCCCTTAATTGGAGACCATTCCTTGAGTAATTCAGGAACTGCCTTATTTAACATTCTAAGTTGATTAGTCAAGGACGCCAAGGATTTTATATAAAAATCACGATTTTCTGGAGAACCCTGAATCCCCGCCACAATGGAATTCATGTCCGAGATAATTTTTTTCTCATGTTCAACATTCTTCTTTAAATCCTCAAACATTTTTCAGCCTCCCAAGAACAAATGATCGCACGGAACATTTTAATGTTGCTTCAAACATTCTTTTCCCCCTCCTGCGGAGCAAGTGCTGCATCAATTTGCCGATGTAAATCAAAAATAAATGTCCTCAGTTTATTCGCAGAATTAAAATCCTTGCCAGTCACGGCTGCATCTAAACGTAAAACAGCCTCTTCCATAGAATCAATCAATTGTCCAATAAATGCTACATCAATCATTATACTCACCTCGATAGTCTAAGAAGAAACTCGTTTATTAATGTTGCGAGGAAAATTAATCAAACAACTCCAAACTTTTGAAGTACTGCCGCAGGATTTCGATGATATTCGTTAACAGTTCTCTGAACTTCTTCATATCCGAAAACCTTTCTTTGAAATAGAGCATAAATTAGTTTTGTTCTAGTTTCAAGCTCTTTTTGTAATTCTTCGACTGTAAGTCCAAACCTGCCGGATATTTTTTCAACAATTTTACTATTCTTCTTAAAATAAAATTGGTCATCTGCCGGATTCCAACTGAAGGGCGTATTCGTCATAGCAGTTCCATCCTGCTGAACATTAACAATTTCAACAATTTCTCGTAACCTTCTAGTCTCATGTTTCTTAACAATCGCATGAGTCATAATTGCAACCGCATCTAGGCCATTCACTAATGCGGGATTCAAACTAATCGGAGGAGTCTCTAATCTTCGGATAAGAGTGTCAACAGAATCGGCGTGAATCGTAGAAATAGATGCATGTCCAGAAGCCATACCTTGAAACAAAACAGCCGCTTCCTTACCTCTAACTTCACCCACAATAACATAATCAGGATTCTGTCTAAAAGATCCTTTCAATAAAGTAAACATGTCCACCTCACCAACTCCTGCCGAAGAAACTCCCGTTCTGACAACTGAAGGTAACCAGTTCTCTCTAGGCAAATTCAACTCCCTGGTATCTTCAATAGAAACCACCCTGGCCTCAGGAGGAATAAAAAATGCAATCGCATTCAATAACGTCGTCTTACCGGAAGCAGTTCCTCCAACAATCATAATATTTGATTTGTATTCTAGTAGCATCCAAAAATAAGCTAGCATTTCAGGGCTCAAGGTATTAAATCCTATCAACTGCGTTGGAGTCCACGGAACTTTAGTAAATTTACGGATAGTAAATGTTGGCCCCTTAGAACTAATGTCCTTTGTATATGTCGCATTGACTCTTGATCCATCAGGCAAAGAACCATCCAACATCGGAGAAGCATAAGAAATATATCTCCCCGTCTTCTGTGCCAATTTCTCAACAAAATTCGCAAGCTTTTCCACCGAATCAAACTTTATGTTAGTCTTAACATTTCTAAAAACTCGATGCACAATATAAATCGGTTCGCCTACTCCGTTACACTCAATATCCTCAATAAAATAGTCCCTCATCATTGCCTCAATTTCATTTAATCCAATAAAATCACGATACAAAAAGAAAAATATTTTCTTAAAAATCTCTTCCTCAATCTTCATTCCCAACTCGGAAATCACTAACCGTGCAGTCTTGTCCACATAATCAATCAACTTTTCCTCCCCCTGAGCCCCAACAAAATTAACATTCACAACTTCCCTCATTGCCTGTTCAATTCTCTTCAAGTTTCCCTTGTCTTCCTCAGAAAGAATCGGTTCCTCGACATTATAGATCAGTTCCCCCACCTTTTCATCCCAAGCCACATGAATTGAAACAAAAGGCGAAATCACCATATAACGAACATCTATCTTCGTCTTATCATTAAATCGGGGAATTGCCGGAACCCTAGGACTCAGATTAATATTTATATCACCCATCTTAAGGTGAACAAGAAATCTAACTTTATTAAAGTATTGCTAACTAACAGTTAATTCTATAATGGTGTTTCCGTCGCTACTACCCACATTGTATATATTAAGAGGGTACGCAGAGGGTGCAGCTTCAAATTCCCTTATTCCTTCCGTCTCATCATCATATTTCAAATCAATTCCATAAGGAATCTCGAGAGTAACTTCCCACGGGCTGGATTCCCTCGTTCTAACGATCATGGTCCCCAAAGAAACATCAACCCCTGCCTCGCTATATTCATAACTTGAATCTATCACCCACGAAATCATATCCTTCTCAGAATCAATAATAAATGTTCCCTTCCCAATTTTCAAATCAACAACCCGCCTATTCCCTGGAGCCCGCTGAACCTCGTAAATCTTCCCATTAATAGCCTCCATGGCCTCCACTGCTTGATCAATTAATGCTCGATCCTTCATCTGATCAATTTTAGGCTTAGCAACAGCCAATAACAATCCAATCACAGCTAATCCAATCAAAGTATATATCACTGTCTCAACCCAAACCTGCCCCTTTTTCTTCATACTACAAAAACACAAAACCTGTTTATATAGTTTGCCAAATAACCAAAAAATATGGATGGCCCCGAAGGGCCAAGATAAAAATAAAAAAATAATAATTATATCTAACTAACAATCAGTTAGTACCTTACTTGCCGAAATATCACAAGTTTCTTGTGTATTTCCAACAGCAACAACCGGAGCGATTTCTACCTTCTCAATAGTCTCTGTAACGCCATAAGTTGCATTAGCCGCAATCACATAAACTGTCTCCTCATTGGATCCAGGAAATGTAACAGTAGTAGGGTCCAGAGTTGTAGTCGTATTACTTAAATCGAAAGTTGTTGTACTTCCTCCTGCAGAAACTAACACCTGAACATCTGCAATCTTAAAGTCCTTAGCTCCATGCTTTACTTGGATAGAAATATTAGCACCATCATTCTTACAAGTGTAACCTGCATCTAGAAGAGTCACCTGAGAGACTGCATCTAAACAAAGAGTTCCTTTATCAAGCTGGTTGTTGATCATAGGGATTATTGCAGCCCAAATGATTGTCACAGCAGCCACTGTAATAAGAATGATCAAGACAGTCGCAACGACCGCCGAAATACCTTTTTTACTTTTCATTTATTCAACCTCCTTTCAATGCTCGTCTAATATAGACAAAAGAATTAGGACTCAGGAGGTTATAAATGTTCTCATAATCCTCCGAAGAGGATTAGAGAAAATAAAAATAAAATAAAAAAATAATTTTGTTTAACACGCAGTTAATACTTTGCTTGCAGAAATATCACAAGTTTCTTCTGTATTTCCAACAGCTACAATTGGAGCAATCTCGATCTTTGAAGATTCGTTATAATTAGTTCCACTAATAACAAAGACTTCCATCTCGTTAGGACCTAGTTTACCTTCAGGAACCTCTATCTCCCGAGTAACTGTATTTCCAGCAATGGATACAAGAGCTTGAATCTTCTTAACTTCGAATTCCTTAGCTCCATGCTTTACTTGTAACGAAATATTAAATTCGCCACCAGAAGCAGTCATATTTTTACAAGTATAACCTGCATCTACGATAGTCACCTGAGAGACTGCATCTAAACAAAGAGTTCCCTTATCAAGCTGGTTGTTAATCATAGGGATTATTGCAGCCCAAATGATAGTCACAGCAGCCACTGTAATAAGAATGATCAAAACAGTCGCAACGACCGCCGAAATACCTTTTTTACTTTTCATTTATTCAACCTCCTTTCAATATGCCCACGAGGACAATTTAAAGTATAAGTGTCTCCCCATGATCCGTACATGTATAGACTTTGTTTGACTGCTTACCCTTAACCGTCCCCAGTAGGGCAGGATAAACAACAATCTTCTCGGGACGCGTCCCATCCTTCATTTTCAAATCAATACTCTTCCTAACAGCATCCCCCTCATCAACATCAAATTTGAATTTTTCAACTTCAGAGTCTCCCCCTGACGTCTTCTTTATATCCAGATGATATATCGGAATATTCCCCCGATTCACAACCTCCAATTCATCTCCAGAAACTCCAGAGATTCGTTCAACATCAAAGTCAATCTGTTCACAAATAGTATCTACGGGATTCCCAAATTTTTCAATTTGTTCAGAGATAAATCCTCGAGCCCACATAAAAATAATAGAAGCTAAAACTAAAACTAATGCAATTAGTAAAACACTTGCAATCACAGGAGATAAACCACGCTTACCTCGACAAACCCCTTTTTTCATATACAAAACAGTCTTCTAATGTTTATAAACTTTTCAGATTAACAATCTACTACCTGTGAAGAAACAGATTCACAATATATTTTTTCCCCATTAATAACAAACGGTTGAATTTCTATTAAAGTAAGACGTGTCAAAACATGATCCCCAATCTTAGTATAATCATAAGAGTCACTAAAATCATCATTGGGAGCAAGCTTGGATTCGACTAAATCATTATACAGGGTATAAAGCCCCTGTGTGGCATTGACCCGATCGTGTACCCTCAACACAAAACCATCCGCACTAAATTTCCCTTTATTTTTTATGGTTATATTTAGGGTAGTCTCATTACAGCTATAATCTCGGATAGTCAAAATAGTATCCTCCTTACACTCCGCAGTTTTATCCTCACTAACATAAAATCTCAACCAGCTATAAACCAATCCCGATAAGGCGATTCCAATACTAATTAAAAGAACATAGGAAATAATCAGGCTAACCGCCCGCTTATTCTTTCTAGCTAATGGAGACAAAGTTTTCATCATCAGCCTCCTTTTCAAGAATAAATATCACTTGATTATACTCAGAAACTTCAAAAGTATATTCCTGTTCAGCAATCAAGATATCAAAAGAAGATTCTCCCTTAAGGTCAAGAGGAATTTCCTCATCATCCCTAAATTCCCCCCAAGGAATATCTTGCTCAGTAAAAAAAGTAGTATCTCCAACCCTCACCGAAGTAGATTGAGTAGATCTTCCCCCCCTTCCTCGATGCGTCGTTTCACCTTCTTCGTCAGAGGTTTCCGCATCACGAGCCCCATAATTTTTCATCTTTAAATCTGCCTGATTCCCATAAATAAAAATAAAGGTCGCATCAGGATCCTTATCCAAAACATCTCCCGCCATCAATCTAACAAAGTCAACCATCGCGCCATCATCACCACAAGCGAAGGGACCATTCGGACCACAATTAAAAATCGCATAATCCATAACTGCCCCAGTCTCCTTCTTTACCTCAAAGGCCAAATCATAGAAATTCTCAGGTTCTTTATTTACTCTCGCCATATTAGAAGTAAGTCCAAAACTAATAATCACTGCAGAAATTATAACTGCCGCTAAAATAAAAAACTGTGCCCGTTTACTTCGAACACCATAATGCATTTTACACCCCATAACCCCTCTAAGAATAATATCTTTATAAAAGTTCACAAAGCTAGTTCATACGCACCCAATTCTATCTCATTTCCCGGAAAGACACGACCAAATTTTTCAAATTCTTTCTTTCTAAGAAAACCAACCATCCTATGATTTTTGAAAGGTGCCTCACAAGTAATTGTCACAATATCCTTCAATCCATTCTCCCTAGCCTGGGCAATACTCCAATCAACCAACCCATTCGCAACTCCTTCAGAGGCCGGACTTCCCGGATTCAAGACCCCAAGAGAACTAAGATAAAGAAAGTCCGTCTTGAAATCGCTTTGGATTAATTTTATGCCACAATCCTCCGAACCAGCATAGTGATCATTAAAAAAATCGTGATCATAACTCGCACTAAAACCGCAAATACCTTCATTATTTTCCGCAACAGCAAAGTAAGGATTCAGAAGTGCTCGTAATGCTTCTTCAGATTTAGAGTATTCAAAAAAACCAGTGGTGACAAATCTCCAACCAGGCATATCTCGAGTAACCACCAAACTATCCATGAGCTTCTTAACTTCCCCGATATCTCCTGCAGTTGCTTGTCTTATCTCCATCTTGGTTATCAGAACGCCTTTTCTTTTATCTAAGTGCAGACTCGACAGGTTGCTCAAATCCCCGGAAAAGAGGACGGAAACTATCCTCGGTTCTGCGACCCTTTAAGCACCCAAACCTAAACTTAGGGCTGCTCCGATCAAGGCCTGACCCAGTTCATTAAGGCAAGATCAAAAAGGACAAAACTTCAACGTCAAATTACCGACATTTACCGCTTCATCTCACGTCCTGCCTTACAGTCCGCCATAAAGCCCATTTGCGAATGGCGAGGGGCTAACTCGCCGACCTAGTCTGCATAAAACTGAAC